>Ga0116226_10006142_pt1 | contig 10770 bp, 12 predicted proteins | sample S1TSphfallax_FD_89692 | JGI IMG/M metagenome (GOLD analysis project Ga0116226, IMG submission 89692) | Host-associated microbial communities from peat moss isolated from Minnesota, USA - S1T2_Fa - Sphagnum fallax MG | ecosystem: Host-associated > Plants > Peat moss > Unclassified | place: USA...
CATCCCGGTCGGCGGCCGGCGATCCCTACCGGACCAACGGCGCCCGAAAGGGGACGACCCGCTCAGGCTCGACGGCCTTGGCGACGTCGGGAGCGACATCCGCGGTCTTATCAGCCGCCGGCCTCGCCGGGCGTCCCTGGCTCGCCGGGCCGGGCGGCTGAGGCCTGCGCGCGGCGATTTCGGTCACCGACAGTCTGGGTGGGGTCTCCCGACGGTCACGCGGCCAACGGCCGACGTTCGCCGCCGCGCCGTAGGCCGAAACCGCGACCAAGGCCAACGCGGCGACGGCGAGACCGATCGCCGCGCTCTCGAAGGCCAATCCTGCCCCGACCCCCGCCAAGGCGCCCAGCACCGCTAGAACCGTGAGTTCGACGACCGACGTTTTCGCCGCAGGGGCAGGCCGCGCCTTCAGGCCTCGAGGTTTACGCATCGTCGCACCATGATCCCCGCCGCAGATCCGATAAGCGCGCGGACGCGGCCTGACGCCCGAAGCCGCTCAGGCCCGAAGCCGCTCAGGATCGCCTCTGTTTTGTTAACGCGCATTCAGCACTTAAGTACGGTGTCGTCGCATAATTTTCAAAATGAGTCGCGCCGAAGGCGAACGCCGGTCAAGGCGCTCCGCCCCGCCCGAAGATTTGGCTTGTCGGCTCAAGCTGTCGCGCCTGACGAACATCGACGCCAGCCTTGATCCCGATGCGGTCGTCAGCTACCGGTAACGGCGGTCTACTGCGGCGAGGTGAGACGATTGCGCGCTAAGATTTTGTGGGCGGTCGTCGCGGCCTGGATGATTTGTTCCTCCTGCGAAACGGCGTCCGCGCCCGCCGCGTCGCCCGACGCGTCTGCGCAGGCCGGCGAGACCGCCTACCGCTTGGGGGCCGGCGACAAGCTTCGCATCATCACCTATGGCGAGACGACCCTGACCGGAGAGTTCAACGTCAACGACGTCGGGCAGGTGGCGTTGCCGCTTGTCGGCTCGATCAAGGCGGGTGGACTGACGGTGTCTCAGCTGGCCGCCTCAATCACGCTGGCCCTGCAAAATGGCTTCATCAAAAATCCGAGCGTCAGCGTCGAGGTGCTGAATAACCGGCCCTTCTACATTTTGGGCGAGGTCATACGCCCTGGCGAATACCCGTTCATCAACGGCCTGACCATCACGAGCGCCGTCGCAACGGCCGGCGGCTACACCTATCGAGCGAACACCCATCGGGTCTTCATCCGGGGCGTCCACGACACCAGCGAGCACGTGCTGACCGTCACCGGCGATCTGCGCATCAGTCCCGGCGATACGATCCGGGTGCCGGAACGGTTTTTCTAACGTCAGGACGCCAAGCTCGGGCCTAACCTTACGTCTGTCGCTAGACGCGTCATTTTCCTTCTATTTTGCATGCAAGGCAGAGTCGTAAATTTCCGCTAATCGCTTACCCCATTCAGCAGGGGAAGGCGCCAGAACGCCGGACAGACTGTAAGCCTTGAGGCTCATCTCCCTAATCAAAGCGTCGTCTCCCGCGGCTGTCGAAAGGGTGTCGGCGAGACGTGCATGATCTCGGGTATCGCATAGATATCCAACTTCCGAGTTTGCAATGTCGCTGGCCAATAGGGCGGACGGCGGCGCCACAACAGGGATGCCTGAGGCGGACGCCTCAAGACAGACCATACCGAAGGGTTCAGGATAGCGGCTTGGCATGACGAGCAGGCGAGCCGTTCTGATCTGTAAGGCAATTTCTTCGCGAGTCATCCAGCCTAGAAATGCGACATCTGGATGCTTTTGGGCCAAACTTTTCCTGAGTGGACCGTCGCCTATAACGACAAGGCGCAGACCTGCGAGAGCCGTTGCTGATATAACGTCCTCAATGCCCTTCTCTTCCTGCACACGCCCGACGTAGAAAATGTTGGAATTTTGCTCAGCTTCGACTCTTTTCTCACAGAATGGCGTCACTGGGTTGCGGATAGAGCAGCACCTTGCCTCTGAAATGCCCGCCTTTTCAAATATGGGCAGCATACGTTCATGGATGAGTATGATCTTCGAACCCATCTGAGAAAGATTGAACAACGAACGCTGCACAATCTGCCGCCCACATCGCCAAAGCTTCTGAGCATGGCTCCGCTTGTCGCAATTAGTGGATAAACAAGACATTGATAGAGGCGCCCTATCGCAAACGGTGCTGTCTCGATAATTGTAATAGGCGCCATTCGGGCAGACTAAAAAATAGTCATGAGCATGTAAAATAACTCGGCTAGCGACCGGGTTCAGTGCGGAAAATACAGATGGTGAGAGGGTCTGCGCCCAACCATGCAAGTGATAGACGGTATCCGAGTCATCGTTGTTACGGATCCAGTTTTGCAGAACCGACCGAGCGTTATTATCGAACAGTCCATTTAGAGCTGCCTGCGCAGCCGGCCGATCGAGCAACGGGGCCCCGCCGACAGTAACGATCTCGACGCCTAAAGCTTCAAGATCTGCGTTCGATCCTGAGTCACCGCTGATATAGGTTACACGGAACCTATTAATTCGCCCTTGTTTTGCTGATTGGAGCGCAAGTTGGGTAGCGCCGCCCCCGGCCGAAATGAAATCGTCAATCACCACGAGCTTATTCATTAATAATATATCATTTCAGCCGGCTAATCTCACTGGGATCTATTTTTCCCCTAACAATCTGACTTAAACCGATCCAGTTTCCTCGCAACCGGCCCCATCGATCAATCCAAGGTTCGGGCCAAAAAGCCCTAACATGATTTGCAATTAGATTGCGCACCATCAATGTTGCAGCCTTACCAATCCCCATCGTGCCCTTTTGGACTAAATATACGGGGTTGACCATCTGAGAAAATCCCAACCGGACGCCAGATGTCCGCCCGCGGGTTACGCCCCTGTGCACACCGGCGAAAGCGTTTGTCTTGACCACTCTGCCACGAGGCGCCATGCGCGCAGCGAAATCGACATCTTCCTGCCATGCATAAAGCGGCAGCTTTTCATCGAAGCGGGTTTCTCCTATGGCCGATGCACGGAACGCCATATTGCAGCCATATGCTTCGCGCACATCCCGCTCGATTCGGGCTAAAACCGGCGGCTTCGCATCGAACGCTGCAACGATGGCTAGCGCCTCATCATAGTCAATTCCCCCCGAGGTAACTCCGTCTTGCAGCACCCAGCCCGTTGCACCCACCACAGCTGGGTTGTCGCGGAACAGCGCCGCCATACCTTCCAACGCTCTGTCACTCGGCACAAAGTCGTCGTCGAAGAAGGCGATGAGTTCACAGTCGCGCTGGACGAGGTCTATAGCGCGGTTGCGCTGAACCGATGAACCAGGCGAGCCCCCAATGCCCCTCACATCATCTATTTCGCTCAGCAGTAAATTTAGGCCCCGATTGCGCTGCGCGGGCAGACCGGGCGGTCCCATGATCACATGAACTGTGTCAGCGAAACGATGCGGCAGATCACGGGTCGTCTCCACGGAAAGAATGACCGTCGTTGGCGCTAAGGTTTGACGGTTTAGCCGCTCAAGCAGTTGCCCCACCTCTTCTGGCCGACCCAAGGTGGCGATAACGACGGCAATACGCATAACAATCCCTAAGGCTTGAAGACACTGGACGCTGACCGGCCGCGGGACAAGCGCACCAGGAGGCGCGAGACGCGACCGCGTCCGGTCTATCCGCGCGCTAAGCCGAAGACAACGCGCACTACCGGCTCGCGATAATTTCCCGAGTGTTATCTGTCGATCCGTCATCGATAACGACGACCTCGGCCGGAACGGTTTGGCTCAGGGCACCATTAATCGCCGCCGTGAGGAACTCACCTTGGTTATGATTTATTACTGGACTTTTTTCTGATATTAAGCTCGCTCAAAATGAGTATACGAGCACTTTTTCCGCCATTAAATGACGGTAGAGGCCTCAAGCTCTCTCATTCTATTACGCGTACGGTCCTGGTTCCATTGCATCTCTATGACTCGTTTGTACCGTTGTTGAGCGATGTACTTCGCGTAGATCAGCCGAGAAAGCTTTGGCCGATAGCAGGCTAACTCCGGATGCCGCCTTTCCAGCTCCAGATATGGCTTATGCCAGGAGGACCCCCACGGCTGGAATGGGCCGTGCCATGGCCGGGGATTAGACATGAAATGATAAAGGTGCGGCTGTACAATTTCCTCATAGCCAAGACCCATCAGAAAACCTGGAAAGTTCCATCGAAACGACATGATATCTATTTGGTTTCGACCTACAATGTTTATGACATCTTGGTCCATAAATTCGTAACGCTCGGGATCTGATTTATACAGCTCGATCGACCTCTGACTTATTGTCTTCCAGCTTTCACGGTTCGCCACGAAGACGCCGGCGTTAACATAGCTTACATAATCTGTCTCACGCATGCCGATGCCATTCCAACGACTCTTCAGCCTGCGCACGAACGTGCTGTCGCGATCATTCAAAAGTACAAGTGGATCTCGCGACGCCAGGAACCGGTCGGGCGCCAAAGGGTAGTGGAACAGCGGTTCGAGTGATTGGCTAACCTGGGTATCACCATCAATATAAATAAACTTGTCGTAATTTGCAGGAGCGAAGCGATCAAAAAATAAACGGGCAAAAACAATATGCATTCCTTCAATTATATTGGCGTTGACAGTTATGATCGAGATATTCGAACGCGCTGCTGCAGCCTCGATAGCGAGCGCTTCCGCTCCCTTTTCACCCACATTGAAGATCACGACATCGGCTACGGCGGGTGACACATGCGAACGCGCCTGCATCGCGCTCAGAAACGTAGAAAACAGATATCCTTGGTTAGCAATGTAGCAGACGCAACATTTTATCAACATGCACCCCCAGGCTGCTTCCATTAGCAGCAGTATTCCAGATAACGTGGCCGTGCTAATTCAAATTTCACTCGCCAGACCGGTTAGAGCGGGACGGGTAAGCAACACGTATTAGCGGTTCGACAGCGAATCCAGGAGCCATCGCCATAGCGAGAACCCAGCCCAGATAGCCGAACCGTTTCATTAGGCCGATCCCTTCGACGCAACAGACCTGTCTAGCGATCTGCCCCACCAACCCTGCGACCCTGTCGGACGGAACTGGATGAGCAGCCGCATTCATTTTTATCGAAGCAAGCCGCACCTTTAGTTTGAACAGGCCAGGCCGAGGTTCACGATACGGCGCACCCTCTAGCATTTCCAAATGCTGCCGGATTAAGGCCGCTACCCGCAAGTCAATATTTATTTCATTGTGCAGACCTGCCGTTCGAACACGACCGTCAACGATGAACGGCGACATATTGTCCCCGTGTTTTCTGTAACATCCAAGAGGTCTGTTAATAGCTCCGATTTGACCGTATAGCGGCGCCAGATTGAAAAGATAGCAATCGCTGCCACCGCGCCATTCGTCTTCTGGTATCGGCATCACGCGTTCGAGAAATGCTCGCGAAAAGGCATTGCCGCTATTTGGCGGGGAACGGGACGCGCCATGACGGCGAATTTCGCATGAAAGGTCACCTTCTGGCAGAATACCGCTGGGTTCGATTGCGCCAGTTTGCTCACCATTGGAGCCGATCACGTTAAGCCGATAATGTAGCTTGGCGAGATCGGGACGCCAGCAGTTCACTACGGATTCGACGCAGTCCGGCGAAAGCTTGTCATCTGAATCTAGGAATATGATCACGTCGCCTCGACTAGCGCGGAAACCTGCGTTTACAGCAGATCCCTGTCCGCCATTAAGCTTGTAAATTGCTTGGATGCGATCTCCGAACGCCGCTATTCGCTCTTGCGAATCGTCAGTGCTGCCATCATCCACGACGATCACTTCGGTTAGTTGATAAGTTTGATTTAGCGCGCTAGATATGGCCTCGTCAATATAACGGCCATAATTGTAATTGTTAATTACTATGCTTACATACATTATGGTGTTACTGCCATATCATCCGATTTTTGGGATAGCGAAATACTGTGTGGGCGAACGACATATGCCGCTTGACGTAACTTTTCTGACGCGCGGTAAGTATAGTAATTCAACATCGCCGACAAACTGTTATCATGTGAAAGGTACCGTTCGTGACCTATAGAACTTGGCATCGACACCTCTATTGCGACTGGTGGGAACAGACCTATAATGGGAACGCCTGTGGACCAAGGGCGATCCATGTACATATCGATAGGTCGAGACACAGACCGACCAGATTTCTCCAACATCGACGCGGCATTTTTAGATAAAAGATAAATCTGCGTCCCCAACGGCATTGACGTATATTGAATAAGGTGAAAATAAAAAAATGGCCACCCGCCCCGCAGCCTACGAAAGGTCGCGGGAATTTTTGCAAAAAGCTTCAGATAGCTAACTCCTAATTCCTCCCAGTTATGTTTGCATATGAGTTCTACCATCGGCCAATCAACGTAGACGTCGTCTTCTACGACGAGGAGTTGCTGAAAATCGGAGTTAATAAAAGCGCGCCAAACGTTCACATGACTGCTGTAGCAGCCAAGCTCAGCTTGGGTCATTATGCTCCGGGTATTTCGAATGTTTTGCCTTTGGTCGTGGACTAGATTCGCGTCAAGCTGTGTCGACGCATCGTGAAAACCCCAATCAAACCTAAAGTCCGGCGGCGGCACATGAAACGTCTCTCGCCTGGGGCTGTTAGCTAAGCTGATGATGCGGACCATAGTGGTCAATTACTACTCCTATATTTTAATTGGCACGCTTCGACATTAAGTTGAAAATCTGACGGCGGACGAAACCAATCTCTGAGCCAGCTACGACGTGGAGGAGGACAAATACTAAAATAGCACCTAGCAATAGGCCAATAACAAGACTGGATAAATGTTCATGGTTCAATGAAACGCTCACATATGTCGCGGCTAGCCATCCGCCTGAGCCGACTAAAAGTGGGCGGCCAAATAAGCCAAAAATCTTGCGCAAAGAAACTCCCGCCGGCAAAAACGTGGCGAGGCAGTATACAAGAGGATGGACAAAATAATAGACCGCAACGCCCCCGGCGACGCCGACGCCCCCGTGAGCGTGATAGCCCGCGACAACTGATAGGAAAAAAAAGGGGACAGAGATACTTTGATAAATGGCTGCTCGTTTAAATTGACCTTGAGCGGCAAGCAGAGCGCCAGCTGGCCATGAAATCGCGTCAAATGGCACTCCCAAACTTAAGGCTTTCAAATACGGTAACGCTGGCAACCAGCGGGCGCCAAAAAATATACCGAGCCAGGATTCGGCTGTGGCGGCGATAAGGTAACAGGTCGGCACGGCGATCAAACCGACAAGAGAGGCAGACTTAAGACTTTGCGACACTCTTAGGCTTTGTGTATTATTTCTCGTAAGTGTGGAAAATAAGACACCTTGGACATTTGCCGCGACCATCGTCATAGGCTGCGCCGCTAACCGGAAAGCAAAATAATATAGCCCCACTTCGGTATTGGATGCCAGTAGCCCTAGAGTGACAAAGTCACCTTGATTAATAAGCGTAACTGCAAATCTGGAGATGAAATTGGCGCCTGCTCGATTAGCTATGAATGACCAACCTCGTGCTCGACGGATAGGCCTTAATCGCGGTTTAGCAAGCCGCCAAGTTAAAAAAACCCGAACTGGAACGACAATTAGCGGCGGCAGAACGAAGCTATAGGGGCCGAAGCCAAGTATTGCCAGCAATATCGTGACGGATTGAGTGGTCACGACATCCAATATATTTAATCGGGCAATAATGCCATATCTAAGCTGAGCCTGCAATTGAGCCTGAGGCACAATAGCAATGGCTTGAATAGGAATTGATAGACTAGCAATTATAATTACGCCGGTTAGCCGTGGGTTTCTATAGAGGTGAGCCGCCAATGGAGCGCATCCGAGCAGGACTAGCATGCTCAGGACACCGATACCCAAACCGATGAGGAAAACCTGTGTAACCCAAAGATGAGCAGCGCCACGGCGTTGCTGCAGGATTTCATCAATGCCAAAGTTGGCCAGCGCCATCACCGAGGCCGACACGGTAGATGCCAACGCTATCGTGCCAAAATCCGACGGCTGCAGGAGCCGAGCGAGTATCAGTTGGCTGAGAAGCAGGCTTATTCGTCCGGCGACACTTTGGCCGAGCATCCAGATAACGCCGGCCGCCGCACGTTGCGCTAGCGGCCGGAAGGTCATTTCCTTGGATAAAAACCTTCCCTCTCTTAATGTAACGTCCTCGAGCTCTGGGTCACGTGCCATCGCGGGCGATACTCCCAGTGCGGTTAAGAGTTAGATCGACGACGCTGTGTAGCTCCAGCACGGTGACACTATCGTAGACGGAGTTTGGCAACTTGGCTTTCCATTCAACGGAGCATAAACGGCCTCTCAATGGTCGCCCAAGGCGTCACCAGCGGAGCGACGCCGCCGCGTAGTCGGCTTGCGCCCCAGCCTGGCTCAAGAGCGCCGTCAGTCTATCGGGCTGCAGCCGCCCATTCGGGGCCAAGGCCTCGGCGGCATGGATGCCGCTGGCGATGAAGAGGATTGGCAGGCCCTCATTGGCCGCGCCCTTGACGTCGGTGGGTAGACCGTCGCCGATGGCCAGCATCTTCTTCTTCGCCACCGGAGCCCCGGCCAGCCGCTCGGCCTCAGCGTAAGCCGCCGCGTAGATGGGCGCATGAGGCTTGCCCGCCATCAGCACCTGGCCTCCCAGGGTCTCGTAAAGGGCGGCTAAAGCCCCGGCGCAATAGATCATCTTATCCCCGCGCTGCACCACGATGTCGGGATTGGCGCAAATCATGAGAAGGCCCCGCTCCGCGCAGACGGCCAAGCGCGCGCGGAAATCCTCAGGGGTTTCGACCTCGTCGTCGAACAGGCCGGTGGCGGAGACAAACGCAGCCTCTTGCGGCGTCTCGGCGAAGGCGACGCCGACGCCCTCGTAAAGGGAGGCGTCGCGCGCAGGCCCGATCGCCCAAGCCGGCCCCGGCGCGCGGTCGGCCAACGCTTGGCGCGTCGCGTCGCCGGAGGTGACGAAACCAGACCAGGCGCTATCGGGCACGCCAAGCATGCGAAGCTGCTCCACAACGTCGCTAGACGGCCTGGGAGCGTTAGAAATCAACACCACGGGGCCGCGCGTCTCTTGAAACCGGGTCAGGGCGACGCAAGCGTCCGCAAACGAGTCGCGACCATTATGGATGACCCCCCAAACGTCGCACAAAACAGCGTCGTAGGTGTCGGCGATCTCGGACAAGCCGTCGATAAAGTGGGGCGCGCGCATAGCCATGGGGCTAGAGGGCGCAACGCTCTGGGTCAACCGATCACACGGGCTGGGTTACCGGCGGGACGCAGCCATAGAAACCAAAGGCGAGCTAGGGCGCGCTGTCCGACGACACGCGCCCATCGCTCACTCCAGCGTGGAGCGAACCTTACGCCGCCTTGACCAGCGACTTGGTCAGGAGGCCGATGGCGGCGTCGCGGTCGATCTGTTCGATCGCGGCGACCTCGCGGGCCATCCGGTCCAGGGCGGACTCATACAGCTGGCGCTCTGAATAGGACTGCTCCGGCTGATTGTCGGCGCGGTGAAGATCGCGGACCACTTCGGCGATGGAGATCAGATCGCCGGAATTGATCTTGGCTTCATATTCCTGAGCGCGGCGGCTCCACATGGTGCGCTTCACCCTGGCGCGACCCTTCAGCGTCGTCATCGCCTTGGTCACGACGTCGGAATCAGCTAGCGACCGCAGGCCGGCCGCCTTGGCCTTACGGGTCGGTACGCGCAGGGTCATTTTTTCGTGGTCGAAGGTGATGACATAGACCTCAAGCGACAAGCCGGCGACTTCCTGCGTCTCCACAGCGGCGATCTGGCCTACGCCATGAGCCGGATAGACGACATGATCCGCAACGGCGAAATCCGAAAGGCTAGTGGTCATGGAAGGTCCTTCTTGTGTCTTGTCCGGGCGAAGCGCCGGGGCGGGCCGGAGCCGGGGAGGCCTGTGGAATGACGGCGAGCCGCCGCTGTTCGCCCCTTAGAGGCGTGACAGGACATCTCTTTCATCTTACAGCAGGACACCTTCGGAGCGTTCTTAGGCGCGCCAAACCGGACGGCCAATTTAAAGAATGACAGCGGTGGCGCGAAATGCGTCGTCACCCCTGCCAAGAGTGTTAAATATCACATACCGCGGCAGAATGAAAGACGGTCGCGCTTAGCTAGACCGCACGCAATGGTCGGATGGGCTGGCGGACGGCCCGTCACGCAAGCGTCTGAGGCTTACGAGCCCGATCCAGGCGTCGGGCTGAAGTATTTCTCGAACTTGCCAGTTTCGCGTTCGTATTCCGCACGGTCCGCGGGAGGCTCGCCCTTCACCGTGATGTTCGGCCAGATCTTGGCGTAGTCGGAGTTGACCTTCAGCCACCGGCCATCGGGCTCGTCCTCGGTGTCGGGCTTGATGGCGTCGACGGGGCATTCCGGCTCGCAAACGCCGCAATCGATGCACTCGTCGGGATTGATGGCGAGGAAGTTCTCGCCCTCATAGAAGCAGTCCACGGGGCAGACTTCTACGCAATCCATGAACTTGCATTTGATGCAGGGGTCGGTGACGATGTAGGTCATGGGGCCGAAATGATCGCGGACAGAAGCGCCGTCAAGGGAGCGGTCTTTCCAGGCGCAAGCTTGGATGTCAATGGCGTGTCCGGGATCAGTACATATGAGACGGTGGTGTCTCTTTGGCCTGGAGCTGTTTGAGGTAGCTTGCTGGGGTTAGGCCGTCCAGAGCGCCGTGGGGTCTGTGGTGGTTGTAAAGGTGCTGGAAGGCGTCCAGGAGCGGGTTTAGTTTTTCGACG
>Ga0116226_10006143_pt1 | contig 10770 bp, 5 predicted proteins | sample S1TSphfallax_FD_89692 | JGI IMG/M metagenome (GOLD analysis project Ga0116226, IMG submission 89692) | Host-associated microbial communities from peat moss isolated from Minnesota, USA - S1T2_Fa - Sphagnum fallax MG | ecosystem: Host-associated > Plants > Peat moss > Unclassified | place: USA...
TAATAACATAAAATATAAGTTAGAATAAGTAAAGTAGCTTAAAATAATATAGGGTATATCATAAAGTAACATAGATGAATAAAAACATAAATTAGTAGTGAATAATGTTAATTAGTAATGAAACATGATGTCTACATAGTGAAATAACTTTCACCAAGGTGAAATCAGTAAAATGCAATGAACTTATTTCACTTTTAAGATCCCATAATGATTTAAACTAATAAATTGCACCCCATTTTTATAGTAGTGCATGGGGGTTTACGTACATGGGGGTTAACGCACTTTGATTGGTTATTGAAACATTTAATTACATGTTATTGTAAACAACAATCTCAAACACAACCAAGTTTGTCTAGATGTGTATCAAATTAAACAACAAACTAATTAAACCTATGCAAGGGAAACGCATGAGATGACACACAAAAAATCACAATTGTGAATAATAAAAAATAATTTTTCCTTTTTGTAAGGTCCTCACACACATGAGCCATGCGATCTAGAATTCAAAACCTACGCAATCATGGGGCCACCGAACACATTGTTGTTAATGATTCAATTTGCATGGTTACAAGTGTGTTTGACTACCTAATATTAAATGTAACCAACTTATTTGCAACTGAATATCAACTAGGGCTTGTAATGCACTCTTCCTATAAACAAACACCCATGTATTGTTGTTATCAACTTGTATATGGGATTTACAATTATAGTTGCAACCATGGCAAGACCAATCTTCAAAATAATGTGGCTTCCGTTATGTTACTTCTAATTTAAAAGCTAATAAATTGGATGTTAAGATGAGAATGACAATTTATTTTGCCATTTTGATAGGTGGATATTATAACTTTAGTTTCGTGGATGTTGCCACGTGTAATTTGAAACTACAAATTACATTTTCTACATTCACACAAACTCCCCAGATCATAGATAAACATTGAACTTGTAGTGCCAAGCTCTAGACATGGATCACTTCCTCCCATTATTTTACAAGTTATGGCCATTTTGCATTGAAGGTTTCCTACACAAGCTTGGTCCACCCCACCCATCAAATGTGGTTTCTTGATCCAACATTCAAATTTATGTTATTTAAAGTTTTGTTATATTGCCATAATCAATCGATACTCTCACCTTGTTCCATACAAGGGATGACATAAGGGTTTTTATAATACTATTAATGAATTCACTTGAAAAGATCTTGAAATGTTCAAGCCTTCCAATCCCATTTAAACATAGACAGATTCAAAATTATAAACCACTTGAGTGTTCTTTCTTAAACTTATTTTTAAGTTTATTTCCTAAAACCTTCATAAATTCAAATGAAAATATAATACACATATGGTGATTTTACTAGGTCCCAAAAGTATAGACTCTACTACATACATATAGATCCAAAATGGACATTTAAGATAAAAGAGCCCAAAGCAAAAGCCTAGTATAACCATGTGACAAATGTTATGTCCACGTATGGTTGTCACACCAAGATCAGCATCAGATGTGAAAGTTGAACTTATGCTTACAAGAAAAAACAATAAAGAGCATGAAATTTTCAAACAAAGGTTTTTGGTCAAGCATTCAAGTTGACCAAATAATATCAAGAAGCCATAATCAAAGCTTTGGGTTGGGTGTTTTGCAGAAGTCACCTAAACAATTGCCTTTACACTAAAAGCCTTGACAATAATAGTCATGTTGGGATTGTCAATAAACTTCAAGGATGGTTCCAAAATTATTTCATTTTCATTTGATTCATAAACTTTCATGTTTGTAGGTATTTCCCAAAAACCCATGATCATATAACAAATAACGAAAGAAAAAATAATCTTTCAGCAAGTTGCAAATCTCTTAATTGATATTGGAAGACATTCTACATCATGTTGGGACAACAAAAAGTACAAGACCGTAAGCACCTTCTAACAAACCTAAACACACTCGAAGCAACTTGTAATTAACACCATGTGTGAAGAATAACTAAACGCCTTTCTTACCAACAATAGTCAGAACTAAAGTTCCAAATTTGAGTTACTCAAATTCAGCATAGTCCAATTTGAACTTGGGTCTATAATCCTTATAGGGTTGTGCAATGTCTTAAATGATTTTACAGTTGGCCTATAACATATAATGACAATGGATGGACCCACCCACCAACAAATTAATTAACGCAATGTTTCACATTCAAAACACATATCCCATTGCCACCATAGGATCATCATTACATAAAATAAAAAATCATGTGTAAATGAATACAATTTTTTACAAGAAATAAAATAGGTGTTACTATGTTAGTTCTTTAATCCCAAGACAAAACCAAGGCAAAAATGCACAACAAGAATTGATAATCTTCACCTATCAATATATGATTAATGTCAAGTGCCACACAAAGTGGAAATTCTAGAAATCTTGTCACAAGACATGTTCCCTTCATTTTTAATGTATGTCCCATCAGATGGAAAATGTAACTCACAACAAGCTAGTTCTAAAGCCACTTGCACTTTCTTCATTGAATTTCCCACCCAAAAAGAGTTATTTTATTTGCTACAAAACCAACCCCACTACTAATATTTTACAAAACTTTGTAGTATTATTTGTTGCATTGAAGGAACATGATAAAGTTTTAGGATTTTTAAATTTTCTTTGTCATTCTAAAATCCTCCTTAATGGGCACCCAACAAGATTTGGAAAGGTATGTATGTATTGGAAAGATAGCAAGAACTTTGGAATTGGATATGGCGATTGTTGTCTAAGCTCAAGAGTTTCCCAAAGCAAATGGGATTATTACTAAAAACATCTATAAAGGTTTATGTGAAAACAATGGGAGATACTTGTAGAAGAGGAAGTAATTTTGGTGCCCACAATTACATTGCTCAACACCCCATCCAAGAATGTGCAAAAATTTGGAAATCAACAATAGTTTCTATGGACAAGAATGTGTTTTGGCTAAACTGGCGTTCCCAAGAAACCTTTAAACATTGTTATGGATGAATAGTTAGTTTTACAATGACCAAAGCTTAAAAACATGAGTGACAAAGACAAATTGAGACATACCCAAATGCCCATATTGGGATTGTTATATGGTCTGATCTATTCAATCCAAAAAGTACGATGCAAAATGAAAAATTTCTTCAAAGAATAACATGTAGACTATTCAATACTAGTGTAAACAACTGAATTTTTATTGTAACAATTTTTGTTTTTTGAAAGTATGAACAAATATAACTCCACATTTGATATTTGATTTTTCTACTTAAAAAGCCATAGAATCCACTATTAGGAAGTTATTTTTTTAACACATCCCAAAAATTAAAAAACATCCATGTTCTGAGAGTCACAAGGCTTCACATTCATAATTTGGCTTTGTTTCTGGGGTGTTGGATTACACCTCATCATGGATAGTCCTCGGTGTGATGCACCCATGTGCCAACCATGGTGAAAATTTGGTGGAGTAATTAACACCCAACATTCCATTAATATGTGTTTCCTTGTATACCCTTAATCTATCTTGCACTAAAATAATCATTTGGCAAGACTTTAAAAGCACCCACATTGTGACGTTTTACACAATAAAATACATCCCAATGGTAAACCATCCAATAAACATGTAACTAGACTAAACATCTACATTGACCATGTGGCAAGATTATTATAACATCTTGTGCATTCATAGGTTTTTAGTTTTAGGTTGCAATTTGCAAAAAGGAAACATGAAAAAAAAGATGTTGTCTTTTTTGCTCAAGATGCTTTTATCCATAACTACTTATACAAATTGATAACCACCATGCATGAAGTTTTACTACAATGTTTAGAGTAAACCAGGAACAATACAAGTCAAAAGGTATGTGAAAAAAACACCTTCTACTAGAAGTACCATAAAAATTGAGCTAACAAAACTGTCTTTCCACCATCAAAATGCAACACTCCCAATGGATTTTGTAATAAAAAAATCCAATGCTTAGAGTAGTAGGCTTTAAGGATTTCCACATCTTATAGTAACCAGAAAATTATATTCAATATTTCCTCCATATTATGTTGTTCATGTATTGGATCAATGTGGAACATTTTTGGCATTAATTATATGACCTAATTCCATATGGTTTTTTTTTCATAAGGTAGGAACACCACATGTTATTTGTATTTTAGGCCTAATTCACTAATAATGGGTACATGTCTATGTGCTCCAATTTATTCTGCAACATTTTCAAGTAATGGTCCCATTTGTGTTATCATTTTTAGGGTTAACCTCACTTTGCATGAAAATTATACTCCATGTCCCCACCCATTACAAATGTGTATAAATTCCCAAACCGGATCTTTTGACACATGCAAACACTAACCTCATAAACTAGTGGATGTTTTCATTTTCAATTAACATCCTATTGAATCAATGTCATATCAAGTTAATAGTATATCATCAAAACTTGATTATGTAGGTGGTGAGGGTACATCAGGCATACCTTTTGAAATTAAGTATAAATGTCATGAAGTTTTGTTGTAAGCATGAAAAGTTTGTCATCCAAGTGATATAATGCACGCGCCAAACAAATTAAAATGGAATTATTATTTGTTGAGCTTATTCTAATTTATGAAACCCCTATTAAACTCCTCTTTCAACAACTATTTCCTCACTACATGTTTCCTTGTGAGCAAAAACCTTTAGGTCACAAAATCACAAAGGGATGATGGAGGGGAGGTTGCATGGAACATGCTAGTAGTTTATTCACCTAATAGTCATGATTATTGACCTTTAGAGGAATTTTTGGAATCGAATCCTCTAACGTCTTGGTATTCAATTCTATTAAAGGTTTCATGATGGGATCCTACATGTGCCATACATTATAACTCACCCCCAAGCTCCTTGATGGATTCCACTATGAGTCCAAAAATGAAGATAACAAAACGAAAAGGAGTTGGGGTGCGCTCCCTGGTTCACATGATTTCAAGGGTAGAGGGGTGTGCTATAGTTTCGAGATGCGACTAGGATGAACGACAAGCGATTCAATTATTCACATGGACCTACACAAACCAAACAACAAGTTGATTAATGCATAATCAAAACACTTTTGGTGCACGGACGAACCATAAACAAACACGGATTCACAAGACTCATCACGGCCCAAACTTGGGGGAACCCACCACCTTCCCCCTTGTAGTATTTTCTATGCTTGGCCACAGGGCCACCACCCAAATTTCATTTTCTCCCGAGATTCCCAAGTGGGAGTCCCAAAATTCTCAAAATTAGGACTCCTGCAACTTTGGAAGCCTATAACTTGTGTCCAAACCTCCGATTGAGGTAAGGTCTAAAGCAAAGTTGTAGCCCTTGTCAAGAGCTTTCCAACGATATGTGAAACGCTACATGAACGTAAGGAAATTAGGGAGATATCCAACTTTTAGTGGTCAAGAGTCAAATTGGCAATTTGACTCACGACCTTTCTTTTGGCCATAACTTGTGTTTAAGGAACCCAAATGGGTCATGCAAGCCCATTTTAAACATCTATGTTCCAAGAGCTTTCCATTGATATAAATAACTCTTTAATCCAATGAATTTAAAGTCTTAAAGTTGCTCTCTAAAAATTCAGGAGTTCATTGGGACTCCAACTCCCAAAATGCAAGTTCATTTGGGAATGAGGATGTTCATTCCCTCGCACTCTCCTACATTCTCGGGAGCATGAGATGTGACTCCTAGGATTCCCTCTTGGCCCACACCTTTACAAGCCCTTGTTTTGGTCACAAACCCAAGGCTAGGGTTGCAACACATTCAGTGAACATAATTTCCCTCAATAATTAGATGCATCGCAAATTGGAAACTCTCACCAACACCTTCACATGTAGTTGTTGAAGACTTGGAATTCCAACAAAGCAAAGAAGGATACAAAGAAAGATAAAAACTTAGAGATACCATGACACAAAAATACAAATAGTGAAGCACCAACACATTACCTTAACATCATGGGGTTGGAAATAGATGAAGACAAAGTAGCCAACCACCAAGGCTAAGTCCCCATCCAAATCCCACCACACCTAGCATTATGTTTACAATTCCCATGATGCAGATGATGATGAACTATTTGTTTTATATTTTGGAACATTTTAAAATCAAATAATTATTGGTTTTAGTTATTTAAAAAAGAAATCAAAATTGGAAATGTATTATCCCAATTATTGGCAAAAACCATAAAGGACCAGCAAATAAATCCCATGAGAAAAAAAACCAGTGACCCAGGACACTTGCAACTATTTATTTTGTTGGGAAGCACATAAACCAATGCTCCACACACACCTTAGCACGTTTGTAATAACATAACGTACATTGGCATGAAAATTACAACAAATTATGAATTTGGGTGGGGTTTGCATAAGTTACACACCATGGATCATTATGCATCAAGTGACGATGTCGCACTTCTCCTCCTATATTGGTTACACATGCATATATTAAGAATGTCTACTTTGCCATTCAAACTACTTGTGTTGGGTGACTACACAACAAACTACGAAGATTTTGTTGCCTTAGCGTTGTGCACCAACAAGTTGTATAAAATTGGCAAAAAAGGTGGGTTCATCAAAGTATGGAAGTAAAGGTGTGATGAACAATACGTGAAGTTCCATTTGAAGCCACATCCGTGGACATGGGGTCGGATCATTTGGATGTGAGTTTTGGGATTGGGTGTGTAAAAACACAGGTTTGATAAATGGCCCTAAGCCATCTTTGTGACTAGGTCATCCTATCTATTCATAGCACCACAACCAGCACGGAGGATCCAATTTTTGTCTTGGGGTTTGCCTGAGGATAGGGCTAAATGAAGTACAAGCTTGCCTTCACCCATCCTTAGGAACTATGAGTGAGATGTTCATGACAATTCATCACTACTAGGCTACTAGTTGTGATGAAGGTAGTTGAGCAACTTGGATGCACTCAAACCCCAGAAAATAAAGGAGAATATATGACTATTGATAGGTGTTTTATAGGACATAGTTGTATGGAACATTGATATGTTATGTGTTTTTTTAGGCACTATCAAATTAGCTAGCTAGCAAAATTGTCCATTAATAATCTTGGCATCATGAACATTAAGGGTCGTGGCATATTTTCTTCAAAAAACCTCCTGAATGTTTTTCTCTTCCCAATGTTTGCTTGTGTTATTTACTCTAGTCTAGTGGACCTACAATTCCATGTTTTAAGGTTTTTTCATGTTGTTTTAAAGTTTTTGTAAATATTGACCTTAAGATTCATAGACATGTAATATGGAATGGGTAAGATTGTCAAATGTCCTTTGTATGAAGAATATGACATTTGAAAAAGTTATTGTGTGAAGATCTAACACCTAGCACATTCGGTCCATCCCTATCAAACGTTAACGTTGGCCTTAAGAATTCGGTTATTTCCAAGATTATTGTGAATGAAATTACATTTGTTACTGATTTGCCACAAATTGTCCATTTTACATTGTAGTTAAAATATGATTGAACTTGGTGCTTAGGTAGGGAAATTGGTCATGGTAGACCTTCAAGAACTCCAATCAAACCAAATTTCATGCCATCATTCAAGCTACAAGTTGTTGACCTAACCAAAAGCAATCATTGAAACAATATTCAAACTTCATTAAATGTTCATGTATGGAGCAAGCTACTAAATGTAATCATCCAAGCTGATAACTAGGTATACACTATGAACTCACCTTGTAGATTGTCCATAATACGAGTTGTTGCATTCCAATGATCAACTCCTTCTCTTCCTTGTCATCTTCACAAGGTTTCTTGATGCATGAAAATGCCCACCAATTTGTGTGCATATCTTCCCCACAACCTTTAAACATGCATTTTGATGAATTAGAAAAATGAAAAATGGCCCACCAAATGTGGTATACATGTTTACAAGAAGCCTTTTTGTAATCCCAAGTTGGTTTAAAGCCTTGATGAGATTACATTGCTACAAAATGGTACAAAATCATCATTAGCCAAAAAATCAAAAGGCTATCATGATGGATTTAAAGATGGGCATTGATGCCCTCTCTTCATGGATTGAACCTAAACACAAAATGTAGACTTGTGGTGTTTCCATATTTCCAACCTCTCCTATGCCCTAAACCATGTTTCTTTTGCCAAATCACACTTGGGTCAAAGTGTGGTCAAGGTACCAAAAAGGATTGTCTCCTTTTGTATCCAATCCAAACCCCCTCACTTAAAACATGTTGTTGTAACTTAATGGCACATTCATATTCAAAGTTTGATTTTCTTCATGGGTAGGTACATTTACTAAGGTACTAATCTATGCATAACATGTCAAATTTGAACAAATTTTAGGATTCCTACCAAGTTTTGGAAAAAATCCAAAACTTTGTCCTTTAAGAAAAAAAAGCTCAAGGATTCATTTGAAGAATGTTTAAACAATTTTTTTTGGCCCAAGATTCTTACCACAAACATCTTAGGTACTAATGTACATAAAATGTATGGGTGTGACAAAAACCAAGTGCCTTATGGTAATGTAAAAGTTTCAAAAAATGAATTTTTTGGGAACTTTGGGCCATTGATAAAACATGGCCCACATTGGATAAATTTTACTATTTTTACTTTTCATAATTGAAAAATATATACATTTTAGATGCCTATATAAAATTTGGAACAAAATAATTTCATTTGACATGAGAAAAAAAGGGAAATAGAAAACATGTCATAGCAAAAATGAAAAAAAAGGTGAATTTGAGTCCTTAATAGTGTTTTTAAGGGGGTACCCGAATCGTGCTTTGACCCACTTCACCATTTAATTTAATTTTGTTCAAATTCCCTTTTCTACATCAAAACTTTGAAGGCTAAAAAAATACATGTTTGAGACTTAAATTTTTGTTGCAATGACTTTAACTTTACAAGAGCTATTGGGAGAGATTTAGCCCCACTTGCCTCTCTAGAAGTATTCTGAGAGCACATGTCATGAATTTTTAAGTTACGTGTGTCAAGCACCAAACATAACTTTTGGATTTTTTTCTTTACATCTTTTAGATGATGCATGTGATTTTCAATCTGGCTTGTCAAGTTTTTTCTACGATTGATCATTTGCCTTTGAAAATGAAAATATCTTCAGAGGTCAAAATCTTTTTCTCCAACCCTAAAATGTATTCTTGCCACCATTTGATACATTGAATGTCTATGTAGCTTGTTGTATGGACAACTTGTAACTCGCTTGGTGGTTATGGCATGGCTGAATCACCTAACAAATCTTCATCCTTCTCTTCCTTCAAATTGGTATTAAAATCAACATCTATTGTTGAAGACTGTTTGCCACTCTACTATGCATCAAAAGATTGAAGTCTTTGAAGCTGGTCCCAATTGTCCATTTTACAAACACACAGAAGTTCAATGGCTTTCCCTTTCGTTCATAAATAATGTCTTTTGCCTTGGCCTTGTTAATCATGCAATTACAAGGAACTTGAGTTCTTTGGTGCAATATCATCCACAATGTTTATGCTCTAGTGATGAGCTCCTCATTGTCTATGTGACAATATTTATAACAATTTTTATTAATGGCTTTCTCGAAAACTCTTCCACTTCCTCTTCCTCTAGGTCCTTACCTATTCTTAGACATTTGGGATTTGGCCAATTATTACACAAATCGTATTTTTCAATGAAATCTTTCCTAGTAATGAAGTTTTCACTAGAAGAAAAACATGTATTTTTTACTAGTCTTTGCAACTAAATTTTAGTCGCAAGAGATATTTTATAACTAAAATCCCTTTAGCCACCTAAAACAAGTCGCATGCGATAAATTAGTTGCAAATGACAAAGTGTATTGTATGCAAGAAAAAATCAACAAATACATTTCATCCTTTGACTTCATTGTATACGTATTGTCACATGCAATTAAAATGCAACTATTTTGGTCACAATTGGAGGCAAATGATGTGCTGCCACGTTTCTTAATATATTATTATTATTATTATTATTTTGAAATAATCTAAAACGTTTAATTCAAATACTTGGATGAACTTATATTATGACATGTGGCCCAATGTATGTATGCCATGTGACATACATAAGAAATATTAAGTTGCTAGGTACCTAGGTAGGTACATAAATAGGTGCCAATAAACCTATACTACATACCAACCTACCTATTTAGGTCAAAAAATAGGTAGGTAGGTTCTACTTTCCTAAATTAAATATCTATTCATATAGGTAGGTACTTAGGTAAATAGGTACATAAGTCAACCTAGTTGGGTAAGACAAGTAGGTTGGGAAGGTAAGTATTTTAGAAATGTGCAAAATTTGTTTTTTTGTTTTGGTTTGAGCTTCTTGATCAGCTCATCCCATGTGCACAAATTTCTTAATGTGAAATTGGATGACCACATCCCATTGTTTATATAATGTTCAAAATAGGAGTGAAGAACAAACAATATGGGATAAGTTTTGAAGTTGCAACTTCTTCACAAACTAGGTTGTAGTTCCAAAACTTTTTTCCTACCTTAATTTCTTAGTTTAAAAATTTATAAACAATTAAAGTATTAGATAATTAGATAATCATTTAATTAATAATGATTAAATTTACATATATTTAAACTATAAATTATACATTACAAATATTCAATATTTCTTATCAATTGCTTAAATAAACAATAATTTATTGATATTTAATAAACTAGTTATCCAGTTATTCATAAGTTATTAATACACAACTCATAAATAATTAGATAACTAAAATAATTAAAAACATTTTATTATTATTTAGAATCTGATCGAATTATATATAATATAATTAATGTAAAAATAATTTAAGGACTATAATTTATA
>Ga0116226_10006144_pt1 | contig 10769 bp, 6 predicted proteins | sample S1TSphfallax_FD_89692 | JGI IMG/M metagenome (GOLD analysis project Ga0116226, IMG submission 89692) | Host-associated microbial communities from peat moss isolated from Minnesota, USA - S1T2_Fa - Sphagnum fallax MG | ecosystem: Host-associated > Plants > Peat moss > Unclassified | place: USA...
GGAAGGGTGGTTCCGTACAGTGGCAACGAGCCGCCACTATAGGAGTAGATGCTCGCTTGCAGATTGGTGATCTGCGAGGCGCCCAAGTTGATGGTCGAGGTCACCGAATCAGCGGTCGACGCCGCGATTGTGAACACGTAATCGTCGAAAAAACTGCTGCTCGTCCCGGCGACGTTTGCCCCGGTGCCCGTGACGGTATTTCCGTAAGTGTAATTCGGCAGCGTCAAGGTCGGATCGGTATTGAAATACGTGGTGCCGTTCGACGTGGTGGTCGCACCGAGAGGAACGGAAGTGCTCTGCGCCAGCGCCGTACCGCCAGCAAGCATCAGCAATGAGGCCGTGGAAACCAGCGCATAACGCGAACGCGAATGATTGAGCTTAGCCATTTGAGCATCCCTCGTCTGAAGTCGGTGCCACTTGCACACCAGGGAGGCTAGATGATTTATGTAACATCAATGGCGCACCTCATTTTACATTCTAACGACAATTCCGTCGGCTGGCTCCGCGGACGGATCTGCTGGGAAGAACGCTCGCCGATCACACGGCGAATACGATAGGTTGGCTCGAATTGGGGGTTGCCGGCGCCCCGGGCTTGAAACTCTCCGCTTAAAAAACTACTTGAGTCGACGACGACCCCAAAGCCCCACGAAACCCAGACCGGACAGCAGCAAGGGTAGACCGGCCGGCAACGGCACCGGCGCCAGGTTCAACGTGCCTGAATAGCTGCCACCCGCGCTCCCGCTGACCGTTCCCGCCACTTCGAGAACGTAGGCACCCGGTGCGAGTACTGTGGGGGAAATGACCGAGACCGTACCCACGCCGCCATTGAGTGTTTGGCTCCAACCGGCGGCCAATGGACTCCCCGCCACCGGCACCTGTTGGCCGTTGTACGTGAACAAGGCGACTTGCAGGTTGTCAATTGCAAGAATGTTGCCTAGATTGATTGTGGAAGTCACCGAATCGGCGTTCGCACCCGTGACCGTGAACACGTAGTCGTCATAAAACCCGGCGGTCAGGGTAGTGGACACAGGGAGGCCGCCGCTACCGCCACCGAAGGTGTTGGCATAAGAGTACGATCCGGGGGTCGCCAACGCGGAATCAGTATCGTACGCGGTCGTACCTGCCAACGTCGTCGTATCGCTGAGAGCGACTGTGGCGGCCATTGAGTTCGAGACGCTTGCGCCGGCCAGAGCCGAGGCAACCATGAATCGGGCAACAACTGTGTGCATATCCATGTTCCCCCTATCTTATGTCCAGCGATCCAGGGTGCGCCGAAAATGTAACATCCGCTCGGTCGCTATTTTTACAATCCTGCGACAGCTAGCCTCGGGCCGCGGCCGGCCGCCGGCGCCGCCACGCGTGCGCCAGCAGGAGCGAGGACAGCGCAGCCAAGACCGCTGCATCGATGCTGCCGCCGCCGTGACTCGAACTCGGCGCCGCGCTTGCCGTCACGGTCACCGATTGCGTCGCCGTCCCGCCCGCGCCCGTGCAGGTCAACGTGTACGTGGTGGTGGCCGACACGACCTCCGTGGCGGTGGATGCGCTGGTGGGCTCGCTCCCGGTCCAGCCGCCGCTCGCGGTGCAACTGGTGGCGTTGGTCGAGCTGAAACTCAAGGTGATGCTGCCACCGGTGACAACGCTCGACGCGCTCGACGTCAAGGTGACAGTGGGGGGTGAGTCAACCACGGATACGCCGTACAGGCCGAATAGCTGGTCGGAGGATGCCGAGGCAACAAACGTGAGCTGGTAGGTTCCCGGGGTACCGGTGAACGAAAATGTGCCGGCACCGAAAACTTTTCCGAGCACCTGGGAGCCTCGAGATACGACCAACGCGAGGCTGTCGAATGCCGTCGGGAACTTGAGATCTGTGAGCGTGACGTCATAACTGCCGTCATCGGCGACGGTGAGCGATTGCACATTGAACAGCGCCGGCGTGCTGCTCACGCTTTGGGTCTGATCACACAGGGACGTTGCGGCTGGTGTAGTGGTAGTTGCCGTTGTCGACGTGCTAGCGACCTGCGTACACACCAATGCCGCTGCGCCGCTCGACGATTGCACGTTGACGTCGAACAGACCGTTCGGCGAGGTGGTGCTGGTCGGTGCCTGGGCGCTCACCAAGAGAACGATGTTGCCGGCGACGGCATTGAAATCGAGCGTGGTCGCCGTGGTCGACTGCTGCAGGATCAATCCATTTTGTGCCACCGCAAACGCAAGTCCGCCGAGTTGCGACGGGAATTGCAAATCGGTCGCGGTCGCTTCGAGGGCGCCGGCCGTGGCAACCCCCTCGACGTAAGCGTAAGTATAGGTCGTGCCGGAGGGACCGACGCCTTGCGCGCTCGTGCCGAGGTCGGTCGTTCCAGCGGACACATCGGCACTGAAGGTCCCGGCCGTCGCCCCCATGCTGCCGTACGTCCACAGCGACAAAGTACCGGCCGGTGCGCTGAAGCTCTGCGCGCCGCCCGCGGCGCTCGCGGATCCCAGGAGCGTACCGCCCGAGGTCAACACCGCGCTCGCGCTCGCGAGCGGTCCCGGAAAGCCGTAATCGGCCACCGTGAGCGTCACCGTTTGTGCTGAAGGATTGGTCACCGGCGTGGCCGCCGCGAGCGACCCCACAGGCACCGCGGTGCTGAGGAGAGGGGTGCTCCCGGCGGCACCGGCGATGACGATGCTGTACAAGCCCTGTTTCACCGTTTGATCGGCTTGCGCGATCGACAGCAGCGTGTACGTTCCCGGACTCAACGTGAGCGCCGTACCGGCCGTGATGCCAGGCGAGGTCTGTCCGGGCGGAATGATCGGCGTGGCGCCCTGGAACAAGGCCAGACTCGGCGCTACATTCAACGCCACCGGAAAACTCAAATCGCTGAAGTTGAAGGTGTAGGAGCCCGCCGTGGTCACGCTGAGCGTGGTGCTCAGGGTCGACACGGTCGGATCCTTGGTCGAATTCGGCGCGGTCAGCAATCCCGACAGCGAGGCGCTTTGGATGCAATTGGCGTGAGCGGTCTTCGGCGCGACGCACACGGAGAACGAGCCCACGCTGTAGTTAACATTGGGCACACCGAACACATAGAGCGTGTACACACCGCTCGCCGCAGGCAGGGAGATGCTGGCATTCGTCGCCGGAGCCGCGAGTTGGCCGCTGCCCGCGATCGCACCATCTTGAGTAACGACAACTCCCGCAGACACGAGCTCAGCGGGAATTTCCAAGTCCGTCAGGGTGACCACCAGATCTTCGGCCGTGGCGATCGTGAAGGTCTGCTGGATCGGCGCGGCGGCACTGCTGGCCGCAACCAACTGCGTCTCTTGCACGGGCACCGTCAGCGGAGAAACACTCTGCGCGTGGGCCATGCCAAATAGCGCGCAGCACAGACCTAGCGCGACATGCCGCATCGCGGGCATCACAATCATCGGGGTCTCCCCATCTTCAAGGTGTTTTGAACGAACGGTAGGCGGGCCAAGCTTAGTGAGCCCAAGTGACGATTCCGTTACTTGGATTCGATTCAGGTCTTGGGTGCCGATCCCGCCGGCAGATTGGCCAATTTGTCGAGCGTGGCTTTCGCTTCATCCAGACCCGAGAACTTGGCGCCGGATTTGACCGCCTTGGTGAGGTTGTCCAAGGCCTGCGCCTTGGCTCCGGACTGCGATTGCGCCATCCCCAAGTGATAAAAAGCCACCGGTGCATTGGGTTCCTGCGAAACGACTTTTTGCAAAATGGGCACGGACGCCGCGGCTTCACCATGCTTGAACAGGACCCAGCCGTACGTGTCGAGAAACGATGGATTGGTGGACTCGGCAAAGCGCGCGGTCAATGTCTTGGCGCGATCGATGCTCGCAGCATCCTTACCGTAGGTCACGAGCAACATTGCCAGGTTGTTCGCCGCCACGTCCGACTGCGGGCTGCGCTTGACGATACCGTCGTATTCGCGCATGGCGTCTTCCGGCTTGCCGACACGTTCGTAATAGGTCGCGAGGTCGATCCCGGCCAAATCCGGCTGGTTCACCGCAACCTCGGCACCTTTCAGAGTGGCGACCGCACCTTCGGTGTCTTTGGCGGCAAATTGGGCGGTCGCGAGGCCACGGTAGGCCGGCCACCAGGCCGGCGCTCGCGCGATTGCCACCTTGAAGGCCTTCTGAGCGCCGCCGAAGTCTTTTTGGTTCAGCAGCACGTCGCCCTTGATGTCGGGAGCAAATGCATTCTTCGGATTCGCCGCAATCAATGCGTCGAGTTTTTGCAGCGCTTCCGCCTGGCGATTTGCCTGCACCAGCAGCCGCGTTTCGGCCTGCAGCGGCTCGAAGGCGTCCGGCTGCAAATCCGCGGCACGCGTGTACAAGCGCAGCGCGTCGGCGGCGTGGTTGGTCTGTTCGGCGACGATGCCCTGGTAGACGTAGCCGACCGGCGATTTGGGCTCGGTCGCCACCATGGCATCGGCCGCCATGCGTGCGGTGTCGTAGTCTTTGTTACCGGCGCTGACGCGAAACAACGTATCGAGCGCGGCGACGTTATTCGGTTGATCCTTGACCAAGGCCTCGAGCATGCCCTTCGCCTGGTCCAGCTTGCCCAATTGTGCGAGCAGTTGCGCGAGATCCAGCCGGATTCCCGGGTCTTTTGGATTCGCCTCGAGCGCGCGGCGCATCGTCTCCTCGGCAATCGCGGGTTCGCCGTTGGCGAGATGTGCCCGCGCCAACGTTCGGAGGACGCCAATGGCGTTGGGCTGATCGCGCAGCACGGTTCGCAAGTCGACGATCGCGGATTTCGGATCGCGGTTCGCGAGTGCGATGTCGCCGCGCAAGATCAGCGCATCCGTGTCGCGCGGGCTCTTGGCAAGCACCTCGTCGATCAACCGCTCGGTCCCCTTGACGTCATCTCGTTGCGCCAGCAACGTTGCCAACCGGTCACGCGCCGCAATGCCGGCCGCGTCCAGCTTCTCCGTATCGATGACCTCACGCAACACCTTCTCGGCGCGATCGGCTTGATGATTGCCGACATAAAAGCGCGCCATGGCGAACTTGAGTTCTGCGTCCGCAGGCGCCGCCGCGACCATAGCCTGCAATTCCTTCTCGGCCGTCTCGGGCGAGCGATGCGCCGAGAGAAAGTCCACCAGCGACAACTTGAGTTCCCGATCGCCCGGGACCGCCTTGATGCCGTCGCGCAATGTCTGCTCCGCCGCATCCACTTGGTTCTGGCGCGCATAGAATTGCGCCAGGCGGATGCGGTGCGCAGCCACGGCGGGTTCGAGATGAATGATCTCCAACAGGATGCGTTCCACGTCGGCAGGGCGATTGCCGCTGGCATAAACCTGCCCGAGCGCCAGGCGCAAGGCTACCGTGGAGGGGATCCGCTTGATCGAATTTTCGAGCAGTGTCTCAGCCTTGTCCGTCTCCTTGTCGGCCACATAGATTCCCGCCAGCGCCGACACCGAATCTTCGTTCGACGGGTCCAACTGCACGGCGCGTTCGGCATCGGCGCGCGCCTCGCCTAAGTCTTTCTTTTGTACTCTGGCTGCCGCCCGCAGGGTCAGCAGCTCGGCATTGTCGGGATTTTTAGCGAGCGCCGGCTGCACCAATTCCAAGGTCTTGTCGGGCGCGCCAGCAAACAAATAGATCCGCGCCAGGCCGATGCGTGCACCCACATGATCCGGTTTGACGTCGATGGTGCTCTGAAAGAATTGCGCCGCTTCACGCGTCTTACCCAGCTTTTCATCGACCACGCCATTTTCGAATCGCGCCTCCGGATCGACCGGAGAAATTTGCAGCGCATTTTGAAATTCCACCCGCGCCTTCTCGTAGTTCGACGCGGCGAGATATGCCTGACCTTTGGCGAGGTGCTTCGCCTTGCGAGTCTCGGCACCTCCGCAAGCAACCAGCCCCAAGGCCGTCATAGCCAAAACGATCGTTGCGAGGAGTCGGGTCGGCGGAATGCTCGGCATGGTCAAGTCCAAGGAACGGTAGGGCATGGAGTGTAGGCAGTCCACATGACGGCCCGATGACCGGCGAGTTTCACGATCAGACGGAAATCAAGGGACGCAGCACCAAGCCCATCAGCACGGCCGCAGCCGCGAGCCGCAGCCACAAGACACCCAATTCGACGCGGCTCACCAGCACTTCGAGGGCATAGAAAAGGATCACCAGCTTGGCGATCCCCGCCGCCCCACCGTCCGGCAGCGCAAAGCTCCCGGGCAAACTCGGAACGACCAACGCGACGAACAAAATGATGAGATCCAAGGGCGTGAGCACGAAGCGCCGGTCGGCTGACAGACGCAGCCGTACCATGGTGCCCAATGCCGCCATCCCGACGGCCGCCCACCCGATGAGCACGGACAGCCGCTGCGGCACATTCAGCACGCTGTCCAAATACACGAGCACCGCAACGGTGATGTACAGCGCCGCTTTTTCGACGATGTTGAGCGGCTTGGCGCGCAGGATCGCGAGAAGCACACAGCTGACCGCAAACAGTGCGATGAGCAGCATCTGCACGTCGCCGCTCAAGGTCGCGGTCTTCGCTAAGATCAATACGGCATACAGACCCACCGCCAGCGCGACGGCCATATAGGACCACCGCGGCAGATATTGCGGCTGGAGCAGCGTCGCCACGAGACGGGTCAAGGGCGAATCGCGGGTGGCGGCGTGCGGCGCGCGAAACCGCCAACCGCGACGTGACGCAATCTGCAGGAAGGCAATCGATGCAATGAAGAACACGCTCACCACGCCCAGAATCGTCAGATCCGACTCGTAGCGCAGCCAATACGCGAGCAGGAACAGATCCGCCTGGATCGCGTAGATGACCATGACCGCCTCATGGTGGTCGAAGCCGAGCGCCAACAGCTTGTGATGAATGTGGTTCTTGTCGGCACTGAACGGCGAGCGCCCCTCGCTCACCCGCTGCACCATCACGCTCAAGGTGTCCAAGATCGGCAATGCCAGCAACAGAATCGGCGTCGCCGCGCTCAACGCCGAGGTCCCGCTTTGCGTCGCGCGCAAGCTCAACACGCCCACGGCGAAGCCCAGCAGCTGGCTGCCGGCGTCGCCCATGAAAACGCTGGCCGGGTAGGTGTTGAATCGTAAGAATCCGAGGATCGCGCCCGCGAACGCCAGGGACAATGCCGCGGTGACCATCTGACCACTGCTGTGCGCCAGGATGGCGAGCGCACCCAGGCAGAGGAATGTCGTGCCTCCGGCGAGGCCATCGAGACCGTCGGCCAGATTGATCGCGTTGGTGATGCCGATCAAGAAAACCACGGTCAGAGGAAGCGAAATCCATAGCGGCAGCATCAACCGCTCGTCCAGTGTGATGGAGTGGATCTGCGCATGGCCGGCAATCGCCACGATGAGTATCGCGATGATCTGGCCCAGAAGCTTGATTCTATAGTTGAGATCGAAGCGGTCATCGGCCGCGCCGAATGCCGCCAGGACGCCCGCGGCCACCAGAAACCACCGGTCATCGGACGCAAGCGGAATCACGATCAGAGCGGCCACCAACACGCCGATCACCATGGCAAGTCCGCCGACGCGCGGCACCGCGATCTTATGGACCTTGCGCACGCCGGGCTGGTCGACGATACCCCAACGTGTTGCGAACCGCGCAAACACCGGAAGCCATGCCATGGTAACGACCATCGCCAGCAGAAAGGGCATCACATAAACCATACGGCCCTAGTCGGGAACGTAACGGGTGAGCGTCGGGGCGATCTGCGCCGCGAGTTCAGTCAGCCGGTGGTCCGCATCTGCCTCGCTGGAGGCCAGAGGCAAGACAGTGATAAGACGCACCATCGCACCGTCAGTCCGTTGGCGGGTCAGCGCATCCCAGAACAAAAACCACTTGACCGCGAATTCATTGGTGATGACTCGGCCGCGCTGTTGGAACCAATAATAGACCAGCTCCCGTTGGGTGCCGAGTTCGATGAGAGTGCGATTTACACGCAGCGGACGACCGTCGACCGTAATCTCGCTCAACGTCCGCTGATCGAAATCGCGCAACTGCCAGCCGCCACCGGGCAGGCAGGCGCGAGGCGAGTGCACCGCATCGCCTTTGCGCTGCGAGTTATACCAGGAGATGTATAGGTTGACCGTCTGGCCCTTATCATCGGCGTAGTCCGCGAGCACATAGTCATCGAGCTGCAGCTGATTGAGATAGACACCCTCCATCGACTGGCGGTGGCCCGACCAGGCACCGAAGTCCATCGGATATTCGGCGAAAGCCTCACGTCTGGGAACTACTTCGACCGGACGCGGGAGCACCAGCGCTATGATGACGAAGGCAAGCAAAATGCCTCCGGCTGCCACAAAAGTTCGCGGTAATGGGCGCTGTCGTAGCCGTACGCCCTGGGGCGTGTGCGCAGGGAATTCGACGCCGAACAATTCGCGCCAGGTCCCGGATTCATGGCCGATTCGATTCAGCAGCGCCAATTCCCCCAGCAGCAGCGCGGCGCTCAGCATGAACACCATCCAGCCTTGAAACTCGTGCAGGAAGCCTTCCGCCATGCCGATGCCCCAATGCTCCACCATCAGTCCGATCGTGCCGATGCGCCAGCTGTTCATGATGATGGTGATTGGCACGCTGGACAGAAACACAACGAGCCGCTTCCAGAGCGCACCTTTGTAAAAATACGCAATCAGAAAGCTCATGGTCATCAGGGGAAACAGGTAACGAAGCCCGTCGCAGGCTTCGGCCACCTGCAGCTGATAGCCACCGAGGTCAATGACGTTGCCCTCGACGAAGACGCTGATGTCAAAGAGCCGCATGAACGCGACGCCGAGTTCCGAGGACAGCAGCTGCAGCTTGGTTGACAGGTTGTATAGGAAGAACGTCGGCAAAGGAATCATGAATGCAAGGATCAACATCGGGACTGCGAGCAGGCGAAATGCCCGCCGCCCGGTGAAAGATAGCGCCAACCCGTAGAGTGTCACCAGGTAGGCGTATTGGACCAGCGTATATACGGTCGCGAGTTGACCCAATACCAACAGGCCGCCGCCCAGCAGAACCAATCCCACTCCCCACCAACTGCCTTCGAAGGGAATCAGTTCCAGCCGATCCTTCTGCTGCCAGATCAAGAATGCCGCAATCGGCGGTATCAAGACGCAGTAGCTATACTCCGGGCTGGTGGTCCATGTCATACCCAGCGACCACAAGCCATCCCAGAAAAGCCATAGGCTCAGGGCCACCGCAGCTGCCGCAATCAGGATGGGACCCCAGGATAAGCGCCATACGAACCCGGTGGCCGTGGGACGATCGACTAAATTCACTGACACGCTATGTTCCCCGACGCCCGGCAGATTGGCCGTCCCCATTCGACCGGAATGTCCCGCGTCGAGCCGCCGGTGAAGCCCGGTCCGAGCGATCCTAGATACCGATGTTGTGTTTCAGGAGCGTGACGTTCGCCGCTTTCTTCTTTTGGTCACAATGCAAGTTTAACCTAACAGATTTGGCGGCAAGAATTGCCGCTGGGCGCTCTCTGAGAAGTAGATGGTGACAACGCACGATCGCTCAACCATTGTTTATCCGGTTTTAGGCAGCAGCGCCGACCTTTGGTTCATGCGCGTTGCCGGCCATGGCCTTGGTAATTGCTTCTACACCTATTTCCACGCCGTCACGTTGGCGGAGAAATACGGCGCGGCGGTGATCGCGCCGCCCTGGTTCTCCCTGAAGCTCGGACCCCTGTTAAGAGGCGAGCGGTCCAAACGTTTCTATTGGCGAATGTTCAGACCGTTCGATGGCGAAATTTACGGCGCGAGGAAGCTCCTCACGCTTCTCTCCGGGTACCGCAAGCGGGTGGTAGTTCATGTGGGCGAAGCGACGGAACCCACCGTAGTCCGCGGTGCTCTCAATTTCGTGGTGAGCCGCCAGTTTACGTTTCGCGGTTTACACCCGCATCGTTCTGTCATCCGTGAACGACTATTGGGTACCGTCAACGACCCGATCCCGGCTGATCATCGCTGGGGAGGGGGTAATTACATCGCGATGCACATCAGGCTTGGGGACTTCGCAGCCGTCACGGACCATGCACTCATCACGAGTTCGCAGCCCAATCTGCGCATTCCCATGTCCTGGTATACGAATTTGACGCGCGCGCTGCGTGATCGTTATCGCAACATGCGCATTCTAATTTTCTCCGACGGCGACGCGAAGCAACTGGAACCGATTCTCGCCCAAGGCGCGACACTCTACCGCACCGGTTCGGACATGACCGATCTGCTGGCAATGGCCGGCGCCTCGGTTCTCGTGGGTTCTAATTCGACGTATTCAAGATGGGCGGCATTTCTCGGCAATATGCCATCGATCTGGCTGCGGACGGTCGCGGATGTCGAAAAACCCTCAGCCCCGGAGACCTCCGTGCTATACGTCCCGCTCGATTGCACCGAACCCACCTTGTGGAATTAAGTTCCGCGTAATGCGGCCCGTCGCGTTCCTCCTGCTTGCAGTCTTATGGTTTCCGGAATGGAGTGCGGCAGACTCAGCGTCGCAGTCGCTGAATGCGCGGACCGGCACGATCGACGTCGATTACGCCGGATACCTTTCCAAGCACGACGTCGTGTTCAATCAACCGATCGCCAACCCCATGCATGGCTCTACCGTCGGCACGGGTCGCGTCGGCGCAATGGTCTGGAATGAGGACGGCCTCCAACTGCAGGTCTCCGGCGTCGACACGTCCGAGGAATCTGCGTTTTCAGCGGGGTGGATCCACCTCTACACCTCCCCTGGCATGGACACTTCGTACTCCAAGTTCCAACAAAGGCTGACTCTGTACGATGGCGTCCTCACCACCCGATACGACGCC
>Ga0116226_10006145_pt1 | contig 10768 bp, 10 predicted proteins | sample S1TSphfallax_FD_89692 | JGI IMG/M metagenome (GOLD analysis project Ga0116226, IMG submission 89692) | Host-associated microbial communities from peat moss isolated from Minnesota, USA - S1T2_Fa - Sphagnum fallax MG | ecosystem: Host-associated > Plants > Peat moss > Unclassified | place: USA...
CTTTGCTCGAAACGGCGCCAGGGCAGAAGCTGCTGCTGGTCGGGCAATCCTACGGCGGCGGCGTGGCGACCTTGATGGCCGCCGCTGAACCCCAAAAGGTTGATAGCCTGATGCTGCTGTCCGCCTATCTGGGCGAGCCGGGGCCGACGGCGAAGCGCCTGATGGAAATGGGTGGGCGGGTCCTGAATCTGATCCCGCGCGATCTTCGCAACGCCATCCTGGAGGTGCGCGGCCAGCGCGCCCACATGCCGTCCGTGCGGTTGGCGCTTCAGCGGCTGAAGCTGCCCGTTCACGTCGTCCACGGCGATCTCGATGATTTCGCCCCATTGGAAGTCGCCCGCGCCTTGGCGGAGCGCACGATTGGCCAGGGCGCCGACAGGTTCCACCTCGTCAAAGGCGCGAACCACTTCCTGAACGACGGACCCACGCCGGAATTGCTGGCCGAACTTGAGCGGGTGATCGCTCTTGCCGACGCCTGGCGGGACCCTATCCTCCCGGCGACGCCTTGGCCATTGGGGGAGGCGCGGGAGGCCGACCTGCGGCTAGCCTCCTGACGGTTGGTTGTTCTGACCGTTTAGCGCGAGCGCCGGTTCGACTCGCCTTGATAGTTGGACGATTTCGTCCATAGTATCTACATGCCGCGCGCGCCTGGCCAGATCGACACCCGCAAACACGAGGCCATCCTCGATGCCGCCGTCGAGGTGCTTGCCGAGCGGGGCGTGCATGCGCCAATCGAGGAGGTGGCCCGCCGGGCCGGCGTCTCGAAACAAACGGTCTATAACCATTACGGCTCTAAGACCGAGCTGGTCCGCACAATCATGTCGCGGCGACGGGAGGCCTTGACCGCCGTGCTGGAGCTGGCCGGGCCCGACGATCACCCGTTGGACACCCTGACCGTCTACGCCAAGTCGATCCTCGAAGTGATCATAACGCCAGCCTCCGTCAGTCTGCTGCGCATGGGCGTTACCAGCGCCGCCGAGATGCCAGAAATGGCGCAAGCCATTTACGATGCCGGAATGCGCACGGCGCGCTTGCGCCTGGCCACCTACCTCTCAACCCGGACATCAACGCTCCTGGAGATCGACAACCCGGCCCAGGCCGCGGAGATGTTCGTCAGCATGGTGGTTGGCGGGGTGCAAATCAGGCTCTTGATGGGTCTGCCGCCCGAACTCGACGGCTCCGAGCTCAACCCCGCCGAGCTTAAGGCGCGTGCGCACGACGTCGCGCGGCGGTTCATAAAGGCCTATGCCAGGGAAGATGGGAAACCGTCGCTCTCTGATTGAAGCGACCGGCTGTGTATGACGTCAACCCTCAGCCGCGTTCGAGAGCCGTCGGCAGATATCGTCGAGCTGCTCCAGAGTGGTGTAACTGATCCGCACCTCGCCGGCGCCGTTGCGATCGATAATCTCGACGCCAAGCCCCAGGATATCGGTGAGATCCTGCTCAAGGGCGTGGGTATCGGAATCCTTTCGCGCAGGCGCTCTCAGGCTGGCTTTCCGCGGCTTGAGCTGTTTGTCCGCGGACCGGCGGGCTAGCACCTCGGCTTGGCGTACCGAGAGACCATCCTTGACGATCGTCTGGGCGAGCAGGGACGGGTCGGGAGCGGCGGCGACAGCGCGCGCGTGGCCGGCGGACAGGCGACCGCTGACGAGATGTTCCCTGACCGCCTCCGGCAGCGCCAGCAGACGCAGCGCGTTGGCCACATGGCTCCGACTTTTCCCCACCACCTTGGCCACCGCATCCTGGGTTCGATTGAACTGATCGATCAGGGTTTTGTAGCCGAGCGCCTCCTCCAGGGGATTGAGATCGGCGCGCTGGACGTTTTCAATGATGCTGATCTCGGCGACCTCCGCATCGTCCAAAGTCCGCACAATGACGGGCACCGTGTGCAGATTGGCCCGCTGCGCCGCGCGCCAACGGCGTTCACCGGCCACGATCTGATATTCGCCCGGCGCGCCAGGCGCGGGCCGAACGAGGATTGGGCTGATGATGCCGCGCTGGCGGATCGAGTCGGCGAGCTCTTCCAGTTCAGCCTCATCAAAATAATGTCGGGGTTGATCCGGATTGCGCCGGATCAAGTCAATGGGGAGCTCCTGGCCCGACGCGGGTGGGGGCTGATCGACCGTGGCGGGGTCGCGCAGAGCGGCTTCAGCCACTACGCCCTCATCCAGAAGCGCCGATAACCCTCGCCCCAATCCCCGACGCCCTGCAGGTTCCGCCATCACCATCTCCCTAGAGCGCCCTGAAGCGGCGCCGCTTGTGTTTCACGTGAAGCGGCGCCCGGCCGCCCGCTGCGCGTCCGTCAGGCCGCTGGGGCCGCGGCGCGACGATCCCGCTCCCGCCCAAGGAGTTCGGTGGCCAGGCGCATATAGGCCTGGCTTCCGCTGCAATTGATATCATAAACCAGCGCCGGCTTGCCAAAGGACGGCGCTTCCGACACCCGGACATTGCGGGGGATAACAGTCTTATAAACCTTGTCGCCAAAGTGAGCTCGGACATCCTGCTCGACCTGGGACGATAAGCTGTTGCGACGGTCATACATCGTCAGGACCAAGCCTTGGATTTCGAGCTTGGGGTTCAAGCTGCCGCGCACCAACTCCACCGTGCGAAGGAGCTGGGTGAGGCCCTCAAGGGCGAAGAACTCGCACTGAAGCGGGACAAGCACGGCATCCGACGCCGTCATGGCGTTGACGGTCAGGAGGTTTAGAGAGGGCGGACAATCGATCAGGATGTAGGTGTAGGGGGTTTCAGGTGCGCCGGAGACCGTGTTGAGGCCCGCGATGGCGTTACGGAGCCGGAAGCTTCGTCGCGGCTGAGACCCCAACTCGATCTCTACGCCGGACAGATCGGCATCCGCGGGCACCAAATCGAGCCCCGGCACTGACGAGCGCACGGTCACGGCGGACAGCGCCGCTTCTGAGATCAGCACGTCATAAATGCTGGACGACCGCGCCGAACGGGGCAGGCCCAAGCCCGTTGAAGCGTTCCCCTGAGGGTCGATGTCGATCAGCAGAACCCGTTCGCCGACGGCGGCTAAGCCCGTGCCGAGATTGATCGCCGTCGTGGTCTTGCCCACGCCGCCCTTCTGGTTGGCGATGGCGAGAACGCGCGGCGGCCGGGCATGCGAGTCAGACACGGGTCACCTTTTGGAGCTGAATCACTCGCCCAGACGGATCGCTGAGACTGTCGTGAAGACGGACGTCGAAATGCCAGGCGCGGCGCGCCTCCGTCAATTCGTGCTCAACGTCGCGGCCCTTCAGAAAGAGCCCAGTCACGCCCGTCCGCAGGCAGGGGTAGGCGAAGCCGATCAGCCTCGACAGGGGCGCGCAGGCCCGCGCCGTGACGATTTGGAGACCCATTGGCGGCGTCACATCCTCGGCGCGGCGGTTATGGATCGTGACCGGCAGGTCGAGCTTGGCGGCCGCCTCGGAGAGAAACTTGGTCCGCTTGACCATGCTCTCGACCAAATGCACCTGAGCGCCCGGCGTCTCCTTCAGAAGTATGGCCAGAACGATCCCAGGTAGACCCGCGCCGGACCCGAGATCGGCCCAGATCTTCGCCTTAGGCGCCAAGGTCAGGAGCTGGGCGCTGTCATAGGCATGGCGCAGCCAGAACGAGGCCAAGGCCGATGGGCCCACGAGATTCATGCGGCTATTCCAATCCGCCAGCATGTCCAAATAGGTCTGCAGCGCGTCGAGAGACGATGACGATGCGCCGGTCGCCTCTGCGAAGCTGCGCCGGTCGAAGCTTGCCTCAGGTTCACGGAGAAGCGTATTGGCCGTCCCGTCAGCGCGGTCAGGCTGCATGGTGGCGCCTGACGTGCGATAGCAAGGCGGTGAGCGCGCCCGGCGTGATGCCTTCGATACGACCGGCCTGACCCAGGGTCATAGGTCGGATGCGACTGAGTTTTTCCTGGGCTTCCGACGACAGCCCGCCGACCGCGCCGTAATCCAGGCGCGCGGGCAGATACAGATTTTCGTCGCGTCGGAACGCATCCACGTCCGCCGCCTGGCGATCCAAATAGCCAGCGTAACTCGCATCGATCTCCATTTGCTCGCGGACGACCTCGCTCCACTGGGCGAGCTCGGGCCAAACACCGGCCAAGGCGTCAAATCCGATGTCCGGATAGCTCAGCAGTTGCAACAGGTTGCGCCTCTGTCCATCGGCGTTGACGCGAAAGCCGTGGCGGGCGGCCTCGGCCGGCGTCAGGGTCAGATGGGGTAGGCGTTCGCGCGCGGCCGATAAGGCCGCGGCCTTTCGGCCGAAGGCCTCCGCACGCTGCGATCCGAGCAGCCCGAGGGCCTCGCCGCGGGGGGTCAGCCTCTGGTCGGCGTTATCTGCGCGAAGGGTCAGTCTGAACTCGGCCCGACTGGTGAACATGCGGTAGGGCTCGGTCACGCCGCGGGTCACCAGGTCGTCGATCATCACGCCAATATAGGCCTCGTCGCGCGCAAAGATCGTGGGGTCGCGGCCGCCCGCCGCCCGAGCGGCATTCAGGCCCGCGACCAAGCCTTGAGCGCCGGCCTCTTCGTAGCCTGTGGTGCCGTTGATCTGACCGGCGAGATAGAGGCCCTTCAGACGCTTCGTCTCAAGGCTCGGGAGAAGTTCGCGCGGATCGACATAGTCGTACTCGATGGCGTAGCCGAAACGCTTGACCTGGACCCGCTCCAATCCGGGGATGGTGTGGAGGAAGGCCGACTGGGTCTCCTCAGCGACAGACGTCGAGATTCCATTGGGGTAGACCGTGTCGTCATCCAGTCCCTCAGGTTCCAGGAAAATCTGGTGGGCGGACTTGTCGGCGAACCGCACCACCTTGTCTTCGATCGACGGGCAGTAGCGAGGCCCTTGTCCGGTCGTGCGGCCGCCATACACAGCTGACTCGGTCAGCCGCTCGGCGATGATGCGGTGGGTCGCGTCGGTCGTCGTCGTGATTCCGCAGGCGATCTGCGGCGTGTCGATCGCAGACGTCAGAAACGAAAACGGCGTTGGACGAGCGTCGCCCTCTTGGCGCTCCACAGCGTCCCAATCGATGGTTCGGCCGTCCAGACGGGGCGGGGTGCCGGTCTTCAGCCGTCCCATCGCGAAGCCCAGGGCATAGAGCCGGTCGGCGAGGCCGACTGCGGGTGGGTCGCCGTGTCGACCGGCCGGAATCCGGAGATCGCCGCGAAGGATGACGCCCTTTAGAAAGGTGCCCGTGGTCAGGACGACGCGAGGCGCGCGGATGACCTCCCCTGAGGCTAAGACCACACCGGCGACGGCGCCCTCGTCCACGATCAGGTCTTCGACGGCCGTCGGTCGCATCGCCAAATTTGGCTGGACCGCCAGGTCGGCCTGCATCGCCTCGCGATATAGATGACGGTCGATCTGCGCGCGGGGACCCCTAACCGCGGCGCCCTTGGACCGGTTGAGGAGTCGAAATTGAATACCAGCTGCGTCTGCGATCCGCCCCATCACACCGTCCAGCGCGTCGATCTCCCGCACGAGATGGCCCTTGCCGAGACCGCCGATCGCCGGGTTGCATGACATCTCGCCGATGCCGTCGAGCCGGTGCGTCAAGAGGAGCGTATCGGCGCCCAAACGGGCGGAGGCGGCCGCAGCTTCGCAGCCGGCATGGCCGCCGCCAATGACGATCACGTCGTACGCGCGGGAGGAGGAGGAGGAAGTTGGGGACATGTCGGCGACGATATAGGCCGGAAGCCTGCCGGGGTCGAGGCGGCCCCCATGATGTTTCACGTGAAACGCCGCGGAACGTTGAGTTTGGTCACGACGTCTACACGGACGCCTGTTTCACGTGAAACATCACTTGCCGATGCAGAAGGACGCGAAAACTTGATCAAGCACATCTTCGGCGCCGATCCGGCCGGCCAACCGCGCCAGGCGCCCAGCCGCCAGCCGCACATCTTCGGCCACGAGCTCGGCCGCTCGCCCCGGCGCCAGCGCCCGATCGAGCTGACTCAAAGCTGCTCCCAACGTCTCCCGATGCCGTAGCCGCGTCACGGCCGGCGGATCCCCCCCCGCCAAGCTATGCACCACACGACGCCTAACGGCGGCCTCGACCGCCTCGACGACCCCGGCGGCCGCCGAAGCCACAACGACCTCGAACCCACAAGCCGCGGCAAAGACCTTGGCGCCGTCGATCTCCGAGCCGACACCCAGATCCATCTTATTCAACACCAAAATGTCGCCCGCGCGCAGGACGCCGGCCTCGGCCTTCCAGGCCTGGCCATCAGCCTCTGAGACATCGACTACGAACAGCCGCAGCGCAGCGGCCTCCGCCCAGGCGCGCGCGCGACGAACGCCTTCGGCCTCGACCACATCCAAGGCTTCCCTGAGGCCAGCGGTGTCGGCCAAGGTCACGCGGTAGCCCGCCAAATCCAACGACACCTCGATCACGTCGCGCGTCGTGCCCGCCAGCGGCGTGACGATGGCCGCATCCCGACCGGACATGGCGTTCAGCAAGCTCGACTTCCCCGCGTTCGGCAGGCCCAAGATCGCCACCCGAAAACCGTCCCGCACGCGCTCGCCGCGCGCGTCCGACAGAGCGCTCCTCAACTCCTCTCGAAGCTGCCGCAGCGCCGCGAGCGCCTGATCGACCACGCCGCCGGGCACCTCCTCGTCCGGAAAATCGATCCCCGCTTCCAGTAGGCCCAGCGCCTCGACCAGCAAGCCCCGCCAGCGCGCCTCTCGGCCCCGGAGGGCGCCGGTGAGTTGGCCGAGCGCCTGCCGCCGCTGGCCTTCGGTCTCAGCGTCTATCAAATCGGCGAGGCCCTCCGCCTCCAACAGGTCAAGCTTGCCGCTCTCGAACGCGCGGCGCGTGAACTCCCCGGCCTCCGCCGGCCGCAAGCCCAGCTCAGACAAGGCCCGCAGTACAGCGTCCACGACCGCGCGCCCGCCGTGCAGGTGAAGCTCGACCTGATCCTCGCCGGTGAAACTCGCTGGCCCCGGAAACCACAACGCCAACGCCTGGTCCAAACGCTCGCCCGAACGGGGGTCGCGCAGCGTCCTGAGCGCGGCATAGCGGGGCGCCGGCGGAGAGCCCGCCAAGGCGGCTAAAGCCCGGTCGCTGTCGGGGCCTGAGAGGCGCACAACGGCGACTGCCGCCCGCCCCGGCGCCGTCGCCAGGGCGAAAATCGTATCTCTCATCCCTTGCCGGGCCCGCCCCGCAAACCCGCGCTCGCCGCCGAGGTCATCAGCCGCATGAACTGCTCCTGGGTCTGGCCGCCGAGCGTCATCCAGCTCTTCAGAAAGTCCTCCGGGTTCAGCATCGAGATATTGGCGTCGATACGGCGCTTCATCTCCTCGACCATGTGTTCGTTTAAAGGCGCCAAATCGGGAAGGCCGAGAAAGGTGCGCGCCTCCTCCGGCGTGCATTCGGCTTCGACCTTGAATTTCATCCTGCACTCCTGCGCCGCGGCGAGACCAACGAGAATGTTATGAGCGTTCGACGGCGGGAGACGTTACACCCGCGACCGCAACGAAGGGAGCCACTCATGCCCGCAGAAACTCTAACGATTTCCACCAAGGACGGCGACTTCAAAGCCTACGTCGCCCGTCCCGCCGCTGAAAAGGCGCCCGCTGTCATCGTGATCCAGGAAATCTTCGGTGTGAATGCGGTCGTTCGTCTGGTCGCCGACCGCCTGGCCGTTGAAGGGTTCCTGGCTATCGCGCCGGACCTGTTTTGGCGCCTGGAGCCCGGCGTGGACATCACCGACAAGAGCCAGGCTGAGTGGGATAAGGCGTTCGCCCTGATGAACGCCTTCGATACAGATCTCGGCGTCGACGACATCCAGGCCACCATCAACGCCGCCCGGGAAGACGGCCAATGCGACGGCCACGTCGGCGCTGTCGGCTATTGCCTGGGCGGCCGGCTCGCCTTCCTCACCGCGACGCGCACCGACGCCGACGCCGCCGTGAGCTACTACGGCGTATCGATCGATCAGTATCTCGCCGAAGCCGACAAGCTCACTCGCCCGCTTGTGCTCCACATCGCCGAAGAGGATCAATTCGTGCCCAAGGCCGCACAGGAAACGATCATCGCGGGGCTGAAGAACCGCCCAGGCGTCGAGGTCTTCACCTATCCAGGCCGCGACCACGCCTTCGCACGGGAGGGCGGCGACCATTTCGACGCCCAGGACGCGGCGAAGGCCAACCAGCGCACCCTCGTCCTGTTCCGTAAGGCCCTAGCCTAATGCGCGCCGTCCAGATCGAGAAGACCGGCGGCCCCGACGTCCTTAAGGTCATCGACATGGCCGACCCGGCCCCGCAAGCCAGCCAAATCCTGGTGAAGCATGCCGCCATCGGCTTGAACTTCATCGACACCTACCAACGCAGCGGCCTCTACCCGCTTGAGCTCCCTACCGTCCTGGGCCGCGAAGCCTCCGGCGTCGTCGAGGCTGTCGGCGCCGACGTGTCCGAGTTCAAGCCGGGTGATCGCGTGGCCTATGTGACCGCGGGGGGCGCCTATGCGGACTGTAATGCGCTCCCGGCCGACAACGCGATTCGTCTGCCAGACGCGATCGACTTCGAGACCGGCGCGGCGTGCATGCTCAAGGGCATGACGGCTGAGTTCCTCGCAGACCGGATCTGGCCCCTGTCCGAAGGCGACCACGTCCTGGTCCATGCCGCCGCTGGCGGCGTCGGCGCGATTTTGTCCCAGTGGCTTCACCGTCGCGGCGTCCTCGTGATCGGAACCGCCGGCTCCCAAGACAAGGCCGACTTCGCAAAGGCCCACGGCTGCGACCACGTGATTTTATACCGCGACGCCGACGTGGCGGCGGAGGTTCGCGAGCTCACCGGCGGCGTGGGGGTCAAGGTCGCCTACGACTCGGTTGGCAAGGACACCGCCCAAGCGAGCTTGTCGAGCTTGGCTAAGCGTGGGCTTTTTGTGACCTTCGGCAACGCCTCAGGTCCGGTCCCGCCCGTGGCGCCGCTGGAGCTCTCCCGGCGGGGCTCCTTGTTCATGACGCGCCCGACCCTGTTCGACTACATCGCCACGCCTGCAGCCTTCCGCGCAAGCGCACAGTCCCTGTTCGAGATGATCGCCAGCGGCGCGGTGAAGATCGAGATCGGCCAGACCTTCGCACTCACAGACGTTCGCAAAGCCCATGAAGCGCTGGAGGCTCGAGCGACGACGGGCGCGACGGTGTTGGTTCCTTAGGCTGCAGGGATAGAACTCGAGGGCCGTGGGTCGCTTAGGCCCGCGCCCTCATCGCCTGATAAGCCGGCCGCGCTTCAACCCTCTGCATATAGTCCGCCACCGCCGGGCTGTAACTCTCGATGGCCTTGCACCACTTGCCGATGCCGACGGCATAGGCGATCGAGATATCGGCTGCCGTAAAGGCGTCTCCCGCCATATAGGGCGCCTGCGTCAAGCGGTGCTCGACCAAGGGAAGGCGGCGACGGAAGATCTGGCGCGCGATCTCCATCCCGTAGTTGTCCCGGTGCTCTGGCGGCGCAAAATAAAGGCTGTAGGGGATAATCATCAGCGGAGCCGCCAAACTGGCTTCGCCGAAGTGGGCATACTGCAGGTAGGCCGGGTAGGTCTCGTCGGTCGGACCGGGAACCAAAGGGGTCGGACCATATCGAGCCGCGACATATTCCATCATCGCGGCGGACTCTAAAAGGACCGTGTCTCCGTCCTTCATCACAGGCAGGAAGCCCGCCGGATTGAGGCCTAGGAACTCCTCATCCAGGTCCCGCTCCAGAAAGGCGACCGGGCGCACCTCGTAGGCGACGCCCATCTCCTCCAGCATCCACATCACCTTTTGGGAGCGGGTGCGTGGAGCGTGGAACAGGGTAATCACGATGAAATACCGAACCTTAGCGGCTACGTATTCATCGACTGGAAGAAGTCGGCGTTGTTCTTGGTCTGACGGAGCTTGTCGAGCAGGAACTCGATCGCGTCCTGAGCCCCCATCGGGTTGAGGATGCGGCGCAGCACATAGGTCTTCTGCAGCACGTCGCGCGGGGTCAGCAGCTCTTCCTTTCGGGTGCCGGACTTCAAGATGTCCATGGCCGGGAAGACCCGCTTGTCCGCCACCTTCCTGTCCAGCACGATTTCGGAGTTTCCGGTGCCCTTGAACTCTTCGAAGATCACCTCGTCCATGCGCGACCCCGTATCGATCAGAGCCGTCGCGATGATGGTCAGCGAGCCACCCTCCTCGATATTCCGGGCCGCGCCGAAGAAGCGCTTGGGACGCTGCAGAGCGTTCGCATCGACGCCGCCGGTCAGAACCTTGCCGGAGGAGGGCACCACGGTGTTGTAGGCGCGACCGAGCCGCGTCACCGAATCCAGTAGGATCACCACATCGCGCTTGTGCTCAACCAGCCGTTTGGCCTTTTCGATCACCATTTCAGCCACCTGAACGTGGCGTGATGCGGGTTCGTCGAAGGTCGACGAGATTACTTCGCCCTTCACGGTGCGCTGCATATCCGTCACTTCTTCCGGCCGCTCATCGATCAGAAGCACGATCAGATAACATTCCGGATGATTGATGGAGATCGATTTGGCGATGTTTTGCAGCATCACCGTCTTACCCACCCGCGGCGGCGCAACGACCAGGCAGCGCTGGCCCTTGCCCAGGGGCGCGACGATATCGATCACCCGACCCGAACGATCCTTCAGCGTAGGGTCCTCGATCTCCATCGTCAGGCGCTGCTCCGGGTAGAGCGGCGTCAAGTTGTCGAAGTGAACCTTGTGGCGAACGTTGTCGGGGTTCTCGAAATTTACGGTATCGACCTTTGTCAGGGCGAAATAGCGCTCCCCTTC
>Ga0116226_10006146_pt1 | contig 10766 bp, 8 predicted proteins | sample S1TSphfallax_FD_89692 | JGI IMG/M metagenome (GOLD analysis project Ga0116226, IMG submission 89692) | Host-associated microbial communities from peat moss isolated from Minnesota, USA - S1T2_Fa - Sphagnum fallax MG | ecosystem: Host-associated > Plants > Peat moss > Unclassified | place: USA...
AAGTAATATCATTGAATGAAATTATTAAAAATCCTTTGTTCTAACCAAACCTTAATATTGGAAGTTTTTTGACATATTAAAAAAAATTCAATATCCATATTAGTGAGTAAACATAACTTTGCATGATTAACATGCCATTAAAGTGGCACCACATAAAGATATGCAATAAGAATTGAAGAAAAATTGACATGTTGACAAGGATTTTGGCTTGTTTGTACTCATCCACACCCCTTTAGTTGATGCACCCCGAAACTCCTTAAGACACCCAAATGTGGGTCCCAAAGCAAAATAACAAAAAAAAAGAAAAAGTTAGGGCATGCTCCCTAACTCGTAACATATTGGGGGTAGGAAGGAATGTTGGAGCTTTGAAATGAGACTATAATAAATTCACAAGCAAAAGTTCAAGATGAAATCAACCGACACAACCAAGAAAAGAGGGCGATTAGTGCAAGTTGAATGGAAGTGGTGTTGAACTTAGTAGGGACAACTTTAAACACAAACTTTACACAACCTACAACCTTTGGGAAGAGGTAAAACTCCCCTCCTTATAGTATACTTTGTGCCTCTCCACAAGGACTACATCTAAATGCCACTTTTCCCTGGGATTCCTAGCAAGAGTCCCAAAACTGGGACTTTTGTTGTCTCAAAACTTTAAATGTTCATATCTTTCTCAAATCAAGCATCTTTTAAAAATAAGAAGGAAAAATCTTATAGCCCTCAAAATGATCTTTCCAACGGTGTATAGCACGTCCCAATCGGAGCTCATTTGACCCCTAATTTCAAGGGGTTTATAAGTGGGAGTCAAATTCTCAATATGATTCCCACCCCTTCTTTTGATCAGAATTCATGCAAATCAAGTTTAAATGAACAATGTGAGGGCATTTTAAGCATCTATGTTTCAAAATATTTTTAATGGTGTCATAGGGACCAATTTGGTGATTGTTTACCTTTCCAACCAAGGCTATGAACATTTGTAATTTTCGCAAGAATGCAACTCCCAAAGTGGGAATGCACTTGGGAGTCATTGGGCTCCATCCCTTGCACTCTCCCCCATCTTGGCCTCGTTGGCCTTTGCATTCCACATTTAGTTGCAAACCTAATGTTAGTGTTGCGACACTAGTGGTGTTAGGTTAGTCCACATCCATTATAATTGATGAGCTCATGAACTAATTGAAGCAACATCCACATGTATTGGCTCGTCGATCCAAGCCTTGATATGTTGCCATCCAACCAAAATAATTGGCCTAGAATCCCCCAATGGTGGGACATTCTCCAACAAATATGCACATGGGTGCATATGTGATTGTTGGAAATGTTGCATAACACAAATTAATTCCCAGAATAAACTTGACCTAGGATCGAAAAGTCCTTAGCCCATATTCACTTGTGAAAAACCTTGACACAACTATCTTGAAAAGACCAAATCAGTTTGCCCAATCTTTACCAAATTTGGCACGTTTAACAAGGTGATGTTGTTTGGTAAGGAATGTTGATAACCTTGTATGGTTGATGTTGGTAACAAGTGGGGATACCTTTGTTGCAACATCATGACATGTCACATGGAGGTTTGTTTGGCTTGTGAATCCTTCTTCACATAATGGTATCTTTGGACTAGGATGCTTGATTGTAGAACCACAACTAATTTAAAACCAATGCCTCCAAATAGTTTGAGTAGGCATATCCCATGCTTGGGAATATCCCAATAAATAACCTTGGTATCCAATGGGCTTAAACATGGAGGCCCATTACCAAGGTTCACAAATGATTGTGCGCTTAGTGATGGTAGAGTGTGCCAAGTTTCATGAATATAATGACTAACCAATGCTTGGAATTTAGTCAATGTGCCCCATGGTGGCCTAAGATCCAATGGGAAAACTAAAATGATTGACATCCCCTATGGCCTTGAGATTGCCAATTCACCATTTGGAGTTGCATCATGGTCATAGACATTAATTTTCAACAATTCAAGTTTATGTGGAATGCCTAAAAATCTAGCCAACATAGTTGATTTGTTAGATTTTCCTATTTACCCCCCAATGAATCTTACTAGCAATGAAGCCTTATGGCTAGTTCCTATTTGCCAGCTTGATGGTAGTATGTGGTTTCTTCCCAAAAATCAATGGTGATCCCTAGGGGGTACAACACCACACCTCCAATCAACACATCATAGGATGTAGCATGCGTGACCACTGTTCGAACTTACACAATAGTGTAATATGTTGGCTTGTTGGGATTAACCTAGATCACAATCTCTTACTTAAGTAACCCTTGTGCTTCCTCTAACCCATGGATGTCAGAATGTGATATGGGCATGGGTCAAGATTGACATTAATTAATCCAAGACCATTAATAGTAGTTTTGCGGCTTGCCCAACATTAATGGTTGAACATTAAAATCCAACAACACCATAAGGGGTCAGTATTGGTGTGTTGATGGCCCCTTTAATTAAAACATTCATTTTTCATTGTGCACAACCACAACCCTAAAAATAACATTGGTTCAATCAATGACTGGTTGTGTTGGAAGGCCATGAAGTTTGGCAATAGTCGCATTCCAAGATTCAAGTTGGACTTTGGACACTTTCGTGCAGTTAGCTTCAAAAATTGGATGGGGAATTGCAAAAGGCACAAAAGTGTCTTCTAACCTAACCATCACATTTGATGTTCCACCATTTTCACATAATGTGATTATTGGTTGAATACCTAGAATGGCCAATGTCTTAGCATAAAACAATGGCGCTTGACACACTCCTTTGGCCACCCCCATCAAACTTGTGGGTGTTTTGTGCTTAGGAATAGAATTAGGCACCTTTTTTGACATTCCATTAGAAGTTGACACCCCAATGGGATTGGGAATGGTGTTTGCCAACACAAATGATTGTGGGAACCACACCTAACACTAAGCTTCACCATGTTGAAGATCCAATCTTTCATTAACACCTCATGGTTCTGGCACCTGCTCATTAGCTCTTGTCACTAGTGTAGCTATGGAAATCATTTCACTAGGATTTGGAACCATAACATGGTCTCCATCATTTGTCACCCATGACCCATGGTCTCTTGACATATGTGGCATTGTATCATCTAATGCCATTGATCTCGAAAAACTAGCTCCACAAAAGAATCCTTGATTCACATTTAACCCATATGATTGATTATATTTTTGATCCTTGGCCTTCCTCGCTTCAGATGTAATATATTTCACTTGGGTCACCATGCTTGTGACTAGGCCTTCCAATTGTGCAAACCTAGCCTCCATGGTGTTGGGTTGACCTTGAGTTGGCTTGGTGGCTAACCTTTTGTTGGCCACACCTTTCCCTTTTTGGCCTTTACCAAAACCTTGGCCTTTACTGGCATTGGTGTTCTGTGATTAACCTTGTTGTAATTTTGGGTGAAGTGTGAAGCAATGATTGGCATCATGCCCATATGCATGACAATGGGAACATGGTTAGTTGGGATTAAGGTTGGAATTTATGGCATGTGCTAGATTGGGACAATCATTTTTCTTGTGAGGCCCACCACACCTCCAACACTTGTTTTCTCCATCTTGTTCCACTTAATAGGATGTGTAACCACCACCTAAATCTAGTTTGGCCCCTTGGCCTTGGATGGTACAACCTTGGTGGGTTGACCTTGTGATGTTGACTCGATGGTGTTGGATAATTCCTTGGGTTGTCCTTGTTGAACCCAAGGGTGACCACCCAATCCTCCACCATGTTCATTTCAATCCTTTCTAATGATTGAAACACACTGGCCAAAGTGTGTTAGGTGGGTTGAAATAGAATGGCATCTTACACCCAATGCCTAAGCTCCTTGTCCATAATCTTATATCAAAACTGAACTACTTGGGATTTTGTGGCACCTTGTGTCACCATGATTAACATACACATCCGTGCATAGGTTTCTCATAAGCTCTCATGGGGATTATGTTGGAAATCCTACAAACTTAATAGCTTTTTAGCCCTAACCCTTTGATAATTCTGTCACAATTCATGGAAGAATTCTAGAACTAGGTTAAATGCGGGCAATGGACCCAACATACTAATGGATGCCCTTGCACCACCACCCCAGTAGTTCCATCACTTCCAATGGTTCTAGTACCATTGGCACTTTAGTTTCCATTTGTCAAATTGATGTTAAGGATTGTTGTTGCACCCTTGGGGCCACAATTCCCTAATGATAGAAACATAATCAAGAGACCAATATAACCACCACTCTTCAATTTGAATTTCATGGGCACGTTTGAATTCATGATAATCATCCATAAGCAACCCCTCCAAATGTTGAAACAAACCTTTCCATGCCATGAAAGGTGTGAAAAACTGGGGAATATGCATTTGTTGCATATCACACTAATTATTAAACTCTTAGATGAAATCATCTAATTCAATGGTGCTAAACGCCTTTGAATATCGACAAGGCCCTTTGGTGGCCCCATACATCTCCTGCATGTTTCACAAGAGTGGTGGGGTGACAAACCTTAGAGAAAAATATCTTTCCAAATTTGAACAATCTCCCAAAGATGATGATGAAGGTGGTGTTGGTGGTTTGAACCACACCCCCCACCTAGTGAAACCACCAGTAATAGTGTCCTTATCCCTTGAATCTCGTGTCACCTTTGTGATGAACCTTAAATCCTAACTTAGGTATCCTCCCTAAAATCCAATCATAAAAGGATGACACACATGCAATGGTTCAAATTAAATCTACAAGGATGTTGAACTTGTTGATGTTTAACCAAACTCCCAAAACATAAACCTCATAACATGAACCCATGGATGTTGCATTTATATGGCTAGGGCACCTACACCCACAAAAACAGTTCACAAGGCCAACAAACTAGGGCACACAATGAACACAACAAGGTCTAGTAGTCATCAACCTAGTTTCACCACAATAACAAGCAATGGGACATCCTAGTGACTAATTCCAAACATATCTGCAACTGCGCCTCCCAATATAACTTAAACCTTGACTATAACCTAATCAACATGTCCAAGAAAACCAAGAGTCAATTAGGACCTGTTTAGTGATCAAGATTAGATGGTAGCCTTGTCCCATGTTTGACCATTAACCACATTAATTAAAACCCCTAGGTTCACTATGACAATAATGGCATGCATGGGAAGGCACATAACCTTTCACTTGAAGTTTCACACTAAATAATAAACATAGATTACCAAGAGGTCAACTTAAGAGCATGTGCTCACCCCTAGGTCGTAGCCAAATGACACACACCTTGATAATCCCTTTACCCTTTGAAAGCATATGACAATTCGACCAACATCCAAATAGGCAACATGTGTAACCCAACAAACACAAGTAGAGATGTATAATTCATGCAACACAAATCTCCACTTTTGTGATTCCCGCACATGCACTACAAGAAATCCCGGCTTTTTTTATTGGGAATTTCAATAAAAAAACCCTCCCCCCTATGGTTTTTTGCCCCCATGTCCAACTTGATGAAAATGCCATTTTGGACAAGTTGATTTGGACCTAACCATTTTGATTAGGTTTCTTTGGTTGCTCTTTTTGATTAGGTTCTTTTTATTAAACCACCGTGACAATAATATAATTTGGGCGACAACCTTATATACATATTATTTAAATGATTTTATTTAAAATTAATATGAAAATATTGAATAATTAATTACCCTGCTTTACCTAGATTTTTAATTAATAAACCTAATAATTAATGCCAAATTTTATTTATTTATTTACCTACCAACCCCATGTCCTTGGCCTAGGTTAAGCCACCTAGTTTAACCACCTAGGCTAAACCAAGCCATTTAGGTTAGGCCAAGCCCCCTAGGCTAGGCCAAGTAGCCTAGGCTAGGTGGTCTTGTAGGCTTTGTAACCTAGGCTACCTAATTAGGTCACCTAAGTAGCCAAGGCAGCCTAGGTAGCAAGTGTGGGGACTTGAACTCTTCATCTCCACATTGAAGAGTCAAATCCTTACCCATTACACCACCACCCCATAAGGTGATTTTTTTTGGACAACATATTATATTGCACATGATTTTGGACCAACATATTGTAATCAACTTCCATGAATTTTTTTCAAAATATTGCATTAAATGAACTTGAATTCTTTACACTACTTACATAAATAGGTAGGTTAACCTAGGTAGGTAGGAGGTACCTATTAATAAATGCATGTACTTAGGTAACATGTAGGTTATAGTCTATTAAGCTTTATAGGTACCTACTAAGTCTATGCTTATACCTACCTATGCTTATGTTATTTAGTAGGTTATGTATGTACCTACTAGCCTATAATAGATTTAGCCCAGGCATACTAGGTAGGTAGCCTAGCCTATTAAATAGGTTTAAGTTTAAACTACCTTCCTAGTACCCTAGGTGGCCTAACGTATGTTAGCTACATACTTACCTAGTAGGCTTAGGAGGCTTAGGTTAGGCTATTACTTACCTAAATGGCCTAGGTTAGGCTAACTTAGGTTACCTAAGTTAGGGTATGTACCTACTTAGTAGGCTTAGGTGGCCCAAGTTAGGTTACTTACCTTATAGGCTCAAGTGGCCTAAAGTTAAGCTACATATGTACTTAGTAGGTCTAAATGGCCTAGGTTAAGCTATGTACCTTGTAGGCCTAGGTGGCCTATGTTATTTACCTAGTAAACTTAGGCTACGTGCCTATAATAAGCGTAGGCTAGTAGGCTACCTACATGGTTAATAGGTCTACTTAATAAGCATAGGTCACCTAGGATACCTACTTAGAAGGTTTAATCTATTTAGTTATAGGCTATTTAGTAGTTCTAAGCTACACCTTACTTAGTAGATAGGTCTAGGCTAGGCTACTAATTAGATTATTATTTAACAAATAGCCTACTAACCTATTAATTATGTTAGGTTAGATAGGTGATCTAGGCCTAACCTAACCTACTAGTTATGTTAGGTTAAGTAGGTAGCCTAAGCTTGACAAGTAGGCTAAATCATCAAATGAATATGGTTCATTTGATTAAGTGTCAAATCATAATGGTCAATTTAACTAAGGGTCAAATCAAGATGATCTCAATTTGACTAAACCCTATCCATTCAATACGACCAATTTGACGAAGTCATGGCCATTTTGATGGACAATTGTCCATTTGGACCAGATCTTCGATTTGATACTTGGTAAAAAAGGTCATTTTAGTCAAATGTACTAGTAAAATGTAACATGTGCTTTTCATGCCCCAAACCTTTAGTCAAAATGGACATACCTTTTGGTCAACGTGAACATTTCGATCAAGTTGGCTTCTAAACGGTCGTGTTTTCTTGTAGTGATGAATCATGACAAGAATTCGAATCCTTTGCTTTTGTTAATGGTATGACATTCTACCATTTATAAAGTGTAGAAAATATAACTCACTGACATAATGTTGAATCACCAAATGTTTAGTATGAAAAAGTTGGTCACAACCACCCAGTGCCCTGGAATAAGCTTCCAAAAGTGCCTGTCTCCAACTGAAAATTCCTATGCTAGAAATGCTTTTCACCAACAAATAATTCCATATAAAGCTCTTGATTCCACCTTTGTATGGGTGAGGATTGAATTCCCAAAGTTGGTTGGTAAATAATTCCATAATTGCCAAATCAACCTTTGGCTTCCAAAACTTTTTCTCTCCAAAACTTTTATAGATTCACACACATGTAATTCTCTTCTTTAAAAATTCAATGGTATAGATGGTTTGTTAATTTGATTTTGTATGCAAAAGATAAGAATTTCCAAAGAAATTCAAAATGAAAATTCAAAAATGAAAATAAAAATGAAATCTTTGTTAAGTTTTAAGGGTCAAATCGTCCGATGTACGTTCATAGGTGGGTTTTTCACTAATTAATCTACCCACATGATCATTAACCCATGTTCGCATTCGCCCACTAACTACCTTTTGTTAAATGGATAATTTTTTTCATCCAAATTTTGGATGAATTCTTTCAAATGGATGAATTTTTTAATAAAAAAAGTGTTGGTAGGTTCAAATTAGTGTTGAACTTGTGCCTTACGTTCGGAAATTTGGAAAAAAATGAAAAATAAAAAAGGAGGTCTTAATTGGACCCCTTAACCTTCCTTATCCCAGGCCTCCCCCAAACCTCACGAACTTCCCAACTTGCCAAACTTGGCAAGATCAAGGGAGGCTTGAGTGGATTGGGAGTTCATGGTGATGGCTTCTTTTTTATTTTCTTCTTTTCCTTCCTTCCTTCCTTCTTTCCTTTGTCTTCTTTTCCTTGTTTCTTCTTTTTCTTCCTCGAACTGTAGTTATGTGCATAGTTCCTCCTCCTTTTCTTATGTTGTTTGTTGGCTCATGTTGCAGCTTCAACAAAAGAGGCAAACATGGTGGGGAGCTCCTTTCCCCACCTTTTCTTGCTCCCATGTTGCAGTTGTAGGTACATTATGAACAACAAGATTGACTAGGGGAAATGGGTGCCCCTACTTTTCCCATGAATTGCTTTGGTGAATTGGCGATGGCGGTGATGGCTTTGGTTACCACCATCATTAAAGAAGACGTAGGGAAAAAAATTAAAAATTAAATAGAAATATAAGAAAGAAAGACACCAAGGGGCCCCCTGTGACAACAATAGGGCCCTCTTTGTTTATTGTGATATCTTTTTTTCTATTCTCAACTCTAGGGTATTCAAGCCCTATTTGGGGTTCAACTTTTCATGGAGTTTTACATGAAAAACAAGCACAAAACACCATTTTCGTGAAACAAGTTTCTTTAGTTCAAGAAGAAGACCAAGATCCATGAACAAGTGATGTTTGCACCATAAACAAAGCTCCTACACAAATAACTTGTAATAACACAAACAACACACAACTACTTAGCATTTGTTGCTAATCAAATCCCATGCATAACACGCACACAACAAAAAACCAAAAAAAACTTAGTGCTAAACAACTTTAGCCTAGTTATAACACAAAGACAACTAGTTAAACTTTTGGTGATTCAAAAATTTGTTCATTTACAACAACACAAGAATCCAAGCCCAAAACATAAAAAACCAAAACATTTGCATGAAAAAGAAAATTGCAAAGTAAAAACTATGCTCTAGAATCTCAAATCACCAAAAGTGATTTGAGGTCACATAAGATGGGATTATATCCCATGACACATGAATTGGTTTGAGATTAATTAATTAGTTTATTTAATCCAATTTATCCTTAATTAATTAGGACTTAACCGAATAGTTAAATTACACACTTGACAATAGTACCCCATAGGCACCTATTAAATCTAAACAAAGTTGGGTGACATTAAAATTTTTACTTCCCAATAAATATACAATTTATGGCCCAAGACATTATTCATCCCAATGTTTTTTTTTTTTTTCCCAATTTGGTGATGTTGGTCAAGAGAAGATAGTCTGTAAGTATATTTTGGCCATATTCAAAATATGAAAGTATAAAACCTTAAACACCTTTTCATATTGTAAGCAATTGTGATGATTTTTTAAGACTAAAAATTTTATAAAAAAAATTGACAAATTTTTCCCCAAAGAATAGGGAATTTGTGACAAAATAATCATTTTTAGGAATAGTTTTTGCAAAATGGCGAAAATTAACACAAAAAAATCGTTGATTCAACCTTTTCAAACAAATTCACTACTTTGAATTTGTTGAGGTTTTTGATTAGTTCAATGTAATGCAATAAATGTTACATCAATCTTGAAATTATACTTCTAAGAGTTTATGAGTGGGAGCTGGGTAATACTTATTATTAAACTAAACTACTATAAAGGAAAATATTTGCCACATGTGGTGACCATGCTTTAGGGTTCAATTTGCTTCAAATTCAACTTATATCTCTGTTAAAGTCATTTTGGTTTCTAGTGAGCCCCTGAGTTCACCCTAATGGGCTCACCCAATGACTTGCTGGGAACCACAATTCGCCCTTGCTAGTCTGTTCTCTAATACATTGTTCTTGGTCTATTGTCTAGAGTGGGTAAGTGGCCTTACTTCTTACTTAACCCTACGTAAGGGTAGCTCTTTTTTTACCACAAATTTGGGAAACCAAGCTATAATCATATTCCATATATCCTTGTAGGGTTTATTTTTGGGTTTTGAAACAGGATTTCCTCCTATTGGGGCCTCTATTGGTGTTCACTACGTCCCAACATAGGGTGTTCATTGTTTCCCAAGCCCACCCATAAACATGAAAAATTACAGAATATAACGGGAGAGAGAGAGTATTTAAATGCCACCACACTAGCTAGCCAATCATTCCAATTGACCAATCAAAAGTAGTAATTTTTCTTTGTCGGGCCGTGTGAAGACCACTGTATTGAATGGAAATTTACAGGTCTAAAACTCATTTTGTTACTCTATTTGAAGGCTCTACTTCATCCAAAGTACACTGTACAGGCCATTTTGCTGCTCTGGGTGACTTTATAAAGCATCCCCATGCACACTACCCTATTTGAGCCTCTATTGGCATGTACCACAATCAACACACAATTATTCTTCCATTCCCATCTGTAAACCTGAAAATGTGGATAGTCTATAGTGAGAAACTATTTAAAATGTCACCACCTGGGCCAATAAAAAACAGTCATTTCTGTAGTGGCCCTCTTGGAGGGGCACTGTATCCCTTGCTAAAGTACAGGCCCAAACTAAGCTTCACACTATTGGAGTAATATACTTCATCCAAATTGTAGTGTACAGGCCATTTTATTGCTGTGGATTGGGTGATGCTTAAGCTGGCTATATGGTCATGTGAGAAGCTCTAGAGTTGTAGAAAATCAGCTTAGGAGGAGGAGGAGGAGGAG
>Ga0116226_10006147_pt1 | contig 10766 bp, 8 predicted proteins | sample S1TSphfallax_FD_89692 | JGI IMG/M metagenome (GOLD analysis project Ga0116226, IMG submission 89692) | Host-associated microbial communities from peat moss isolated from Minnesota, USA - S1T2_Fa - Sphagnum fallax MG | ecosystem: Host-associated > Plants > Peat moss > Unclassified | place: USA...
CCGCCGTCATGCAGAAGATCGCCGCAAACAAGATTCTTGCGTCGGCGGCGATTGGCGCAAGCCTGCTGGTCCTGGCGTCGCTGCTCGGCACCGGTTATTTCGCCCTGGTCACCATCCTTGCGGTCGGCCTCTTCAACTCCATCATGTTTCCCACTATCTTCACCCTGGGGGTTGCGGAACTCGGGCCCCTCACCGGTCGCGGCTCCGGTCTCCTTGTGCAGGCAATCGTCGGCGGAGCGCTCTTCCCGGTGATTATGGGTGCCCTGGCGGACCGCTTCGGCGTGCATCACTCCATGGTGCTGCCGTTCCTCTGCTACGCGTTCATCATCTACTACGGCTTCAAGGGTTATAAGATTGCGCCCGATGAGCCGAAATCGCACCTCGCCCCGGTCTCGTAGGTCGCATGGTCGCCCCCGAACCAACTATTTCGTGGGTAACCGTGCTCCCGCCGTCGTAACCTCGCCTCGCTTTGCATCTAACCTGTTACTGGCTGATTCGACAATCGCCGGACTGGGAGAGATCCATGACCACGCGCAAGACGAAGACCATTTGGACCGCACTGTTGCTTGCCTTTACCCTCACGCTTGGCTCCGCCTGCGTCTTTGCCGCCACACCCATGACCGTCCAGACCGCCGGACAGGACATGAAAAACGCCGGGCACGACACCAAGGACGCCGCCAAGGACACCGGTCGTGGCGTAAAGAAGGGCACCAAGACCGGCTACCGCAAGACCAAGAACGGGACCAAGAAGGCCTACCACAAGACCGGCTCCGGCGTCGCCAAGGTAGGCGACAAGATGGAAGGCAAGCCGAAGCCCCAGTAGCGGCTGGCACCCCAGGTCTCGCCTCCGAGACCTGGGATCCCACAAATCTCACATCAACAGACCACTACGCGGCATCGCGCTCCAGCGAGTCGACAGCGGCCTCCGGCTCGGGGCCGCGTGCGAGCCTCCGCGCCGCGCGCTGCACCGCCGCAACCACCGAATTGACGCACGGATCCGCGAGCGCAAGGACAAACAGGATGCCGGCGGAGATCAGCAGGGAATTGGTCGAGTCGGACATTTCACTCCTCCTGAAGACTGGTAGTCACATCTGAATCCGTTTCTCCGGGCAGTGGGCACTCGGAGGGGAACTGGGCGGCGGTTCTGAATGGGAAGCCACTGTGCAAGCTGCCAGCTTTGATAACTGCCCCACCTTCCGCGATGGAACGCGCCGGTGGGGCAGCCTCGACTCTCGTACCCGAGCGGTACCGGTCACTCCGCGGCGACTTCGAAGGTAGAGTCTCCCTTACCCAACGCAGCCATCTCGCGGTTCTGCTTGATGTGGACCGGCACGTCGCTGTGGATCGTCCTTCCCGCCACCCACACCTTCGTCAGGTACACCTTGCCCGCCTCCCGGCGGAAGGTCAGGCGAGTCCCGCCCTTGTTGTCCTCCCAGGAGTTCTCATGGGAGATGATATTGACGAACTCCCCCGTCGCCAGGTTCTCGAGCGTCAAGGTGCGGTTCTGCGAGGAGATCACCACGACATAGGTGCCCGCCTGCAAAGCGTGGTTGTCGGCCGAGAAGGCAAATGGGACCTTGGCCATGATCTGCGTGGTCTGCGCGGAGGCGGCGCCGGTCGCCGCCGCGATGCCGATGGAGAGAGTGAGGCCGAGAGCGAGATGCGAGAGAATGCGTGATGGACGTGTCATGGAAGTTCTCCTTGGAGTTCCGATCCTGTAGTTCCGATCCTGTAGTTCCAATTGCGGGTCGGGCGCGCCCGAACCGCGCTTCGGGCCCGGGTGCTTTCCTCCGGTCGTTGTGGCCGGGTGGCCACATCTCGGCATCGAGATGTGCCCACCCGCTGCTCTGCGGCCGGAAACCTGTGGAAGTCGCGACTACTCCGCGGCCAGTTCAATCGTGGCGTCGGGCAGCAGCTCTGCCAACTCACGCTGCGGCTTGGGGTGCGAGGTCAGCTCGCTGTGGTTGTTGCTGCCCGCAATCCACACCTGGGTCAGATACGTCTGGCCGGCTTCGCGGTGGAAGGTCAGACGCGTGCCTCCCTTGTTGGGCGTGTAGGTGTCAGGACGGATCGCCACCAGCGTCGTCTGGCCCGTCTCCGTGTTGCTGAAGGCGAGAAACCGGTCGGCCCGGATCTCCACCGAGTACGTCCCGGCGGGCATCGGCTTCCTGTCGGCCGAGAAGGCGAAGGGGATCTTGGCCTTCACCTGGGTCACACGGTTCTGGGCGGCGGCGCTGCGGGTTGCGGCAAATCCGGCGGTAAGGGTGAGGGCGAGGGCGGCGTTGGCGAAGATGCGGTTGCGACGTGTCATGGGAGTTCTCCTTGTCTTTCTGTCCTTCTTGATCTGGTCCGCGACCGCCGTATCCCGGCAACCGCTGTTGACATTCATGACTTTCCTCCCATCTCCGCAACTTTGAAATGCCCTGTAGATGATTCCGCGATGAAATGCAGGTGACGTTACAGGTCTCTCATTCGAGGATGTTTACACCCGCCTGTACCGCGCCGGTACCGTGTCCGGCCCCCGGCCCCGTCATGCTAGACTCACATCGGATATCCCGGATGTCGGTCCCGCAACCGGGGCAAGGACTCAGATCGTGCCAGAGGCCGTCAAGACAGAACGTAGCTGGCGTTTCGGCGTCTTCCACGTGGATACGCGGAGCGCCGAGGTGCGTCGCGGAGGGACTCCCGTCAGGATGCGCGAGCAGTGCTTCCGCATCCTCGTCTATCTCGTGGAGCACGCCGGCGAACTCGTCACGCGTGAAGATCTCCGCCGCGTTCTCTGGCCTTCAGACACCTTCGTCGACTTTGAACACAGCCTCAACGCGGCCGTCATGAAGTTGCGCGACGCCCTCGGCGACGTCGCCGACAGGCCCATCTACATTGAGACTGTGCCGAAGCGGGGCTACCGCTTCATCGCGCCCGTCATACCTGGTGCGTCCCCCCACCATCCGCCCCCCGATCACGACAAACAACCACCCGCCGTGACGGCGACCCACGCTGCGCCTCCGCCCGCCCCCTCGGCACCCGGGCCATCGCCATCCGCCACGGCCGCCGCTTCCACCGCGCGCACCGCGGAGGGCTTCTGGATCGCCGTGCTCCCCTTCAAGTGGGCCGGCACGGAGCCGCGCCTCGCCAGTTGTGCCGATGGCGCCACCGAGGACATCGTCACCGGCCTCTCGCGCTTCTCCTATCTCCGTGTCGTCTCCGCCCCGCGCCTCGAATCCGAGCACTTGAGCGCCAAATTCGCCGGACGCCCCCTGGACGCCCGCACCGCAAACGAAGAGCTCGGCGCTCGCTACCTCCTGGAGGGAAGCCTCCGCCAGGCCGGCCCGCGCGTCCGGCTCGCCGCCAAGCTGGTGGACTGCGTGACCGGCGCGCACCTCTGGGCAGAGACCTACGACCGCGCACTCTGCGAGCAGGACCAGTTCGACCTGCTCGACGACCTCGTCCCCCAGATCGTCTCCACCATCGCCGACTCCTACGGCTTCCTGCCGCGCAGCATGGGCGAGGCCCTGCGCGGCAAAGATCCCGGCTCCCTCACCCCCTATGAGGCCGCCCTGCGCTGCTTCGCCTACTTCCAGCGGCTCAGCGCGGAGGAGCATCTCTCCACCAAACTCGCCCTTGAACGCGCCGTCGAACACGCACCGGATTACGCCGACGCCTGGGCCATGCTCTCGCTCATCTACAAGGAGGAGTTCACGCACGGCTTCAATCCGCTGCCCAATCCGCTCGACCGCGCTCTCGCCGCCGCCCGCCGCGCCGTCGAGCTTGCGCCCGCAAACCACCTCGCCCACCATGCGCTCGCGGCGGCGGAGTTCTTTCGCGGCGAGCACCAGCGCTTCCGCCTGGCCGCCTCCCGCGCCCTCGAACTCAACCCCATGGACGGCTTCACCCTCGCCTACCTCGGCTTCCTATTCGCGTACGCCGGCGACTGGAAGCGCGGCGGCGTGCTCTCCGCCAGCGCGCGCCGTCTTAACCCCCACCACCCGGGATGGTACTGGTTCGTGCCCGGAATGGAGGCCTACCGCTGCGGAGACTACCGCGCCGCCCTCGAGTTCGCAGACCGCGCGAGCATGCCCGCCTTCTGGCAGACCAGCCTACTCGTCGCCGCCTCCCGTGCCCAGTTGGGCCAATGCGGCGCGGCGAGCGGGCCGCTTGGCGCACTGCTCGAACAGCGTCCCGACCTCAGCCAGAACCCCCGGCAGGGCCTCTCCGTCTGGTGGCAGCCCGAGATGGTGGAGAAGCTCTTGGCCGGACTTCACAAGGCCGGCCTTCCATGCCCTTAGAAGGCCGCACCCCCACCCCACCCCGGTCAACGCATAATCAACTCCCGGCCGCGGAATCTTGCCCCAGCAGCCGCTCCACCAGCGCCTCCGTCTCTTCCTTCAACTGCGTATAGGCCGCGCCCGTCGCCGGTCCGGAGAACCCCGCATGGGTCTCCTTCACCAGTCCATCGCGGCCCACAAAGAAAGCCGTCGGCCAGCAGTTCAGGTTCTTGCCCTGCGGCAGCTTGGCATTCATTTGCTCGGGCGTTCCAGCAAGAAGCACCGTGTACGGGATCCGGTACTTCGCGATAAACGCACGCAGCCGCTGCGGGTCCTTCAACTGGTCTTCTTCTTCAAACGATAAGTCGACGATCTCCAGACCCCGCGCGTGATAGCGGTGGTAAAGCTCCACCAAAAGTGGCGCTTCGTCGTGGCAGTTCGGGCACCAGCTTCCACCGATCGCTACGATCACAACCTTGCCCTTCAACCGCGGGTCGGCCTCGGTCACCGTATCGCCGGTCAGGCTCGTACCTGAAAACTCGAGCGGCTTGAATGGATCGACGACCCCCGTCTGCTCCGTCGCCTTCGTCGGCGGAGCCAGGCTCTCCTTGCGCGCCTCCGCCGGCCGGCGCGCCGTCCACTGCTGGTTGTCGCGGAGCAGGTTCGTCACCAGCAGTGTGCCATCGGCCTGCGGCTTCAGCGAGTACAGTGCCGCGCCCGCCGCGGACAAGTGGCCCACCCTGTACTCCTTCGCCGCCGCATCGAACACCCCATACAGGCCCCCAGTGTCCCCGTCGATCCGCAGGATCACCGCCTTCACCGGTGGCTCTCCGCCGGAGGGCGAGACCCGAAGCGTCCACGCCGACTCCCCCTTGGGCGACTTCACCGCGATCTCCCAGTCGCCGTCGATCGCCGGCCCATTACCCTTTGGCCCCCTGTCCAGACTCTCCGCCGCATCTTCCTTCACCTCCCGGTGAAGCGCCACCGGAACGGCCGTGCCGCCCGCGGCCCCGAACGTCCCGGTAAACGTCTCCGCTGTCAGCGTGCCTTCCAGCTTCCGCGCGAAGTAGTCGAACTGAAGCACCAGATGCGTCCCGCTCAACTCGCCGCCGCTTGCGACGGAAGCCTCGTCCGCGTTCCGCAGGCTGCCGCCGATCTTCCCGTCCTTCGCCGCCGGCGAGAGATCGAGCCTTACCGGCACTTGCTGCCCGTGGACCTCCGCGGTTCCCACCCAATGCGTCTCGGCACTCTGCGCCAATAGCGTCGAAGCCAGTAGCACGGACGTAAACGCGAGCGTGGAGAGTTCAAGTAGTCTGGCTTTCATCATTCCCCTCATCGGACCTTGCACTCATGCTATGCCATGCGACGATAGATGCCTCCGTCAGCTTCGGGCGAAGCTCACCTCACACGAAGATCTCTTTCTGCACAATCCCCGCCACATCCGTCAGGCGGAAGTCCCGGCCCGCATACCGGTATGTCAGCCTCTCGTGGTCGATTCCCATGATCGCCAGCAGCGTGGCGTGTAGATCGTTGATGTGCATCCGGCCTTCGACTGCATTGATTCCAAGCTCATCGGTCGCGCCATAGTTGTACCCCTTCTTCACGCCCGCGCCCGCAAGGAACATCGAGTAGCCCGTAATGTTGTGGTCGCGACCGTCGTCGTTCAACTGCGCCGCGGGCTGCCGGCCGAACTCCGAACCGAAGATTACCAGCGTGTCGTCGAGCAGGCCCCGCTGGCCAAGGTCCTCGAGCAGCGCCGCCGTCGGCTTGTCGATCATGCCCGTCTGCTTAATCATGCCCTTGTGCAGGTTGGTATGGTGGTCCCATCCGGGCTGGCGGATCTCGACAAAACGCACCCCCGCCTCGCTCAGCCGCCGCGCCGTAAGGCACTGCCGCGCGAACGATCCCTCCGGCCCCGGCTTCACGCCATAGGCGTCCAGCACATGCTGCGGCTCCTTCGTAATGTCGAGCAGCTCCGGCACACTCCCCTGCATCTTGAAGCCAAGCTCGTAGCTCTTGATGACGCCTTCGACTGCATCGGGCGCTCCGTTGATGGCCGCCAGGTCGTGGTTGCGCTGCTGGATCAGGTCGAGCTGTTCGATCTCAAGCGCGCGCGGATTCGCCGCCTTCACGTTCGGCATGAAGCCTTCATCCGAGATGCTGGTGCCCTGGTAGTACGCGGGAAGAAACGCGCTGCCGTAGTTGGCCGCGCCGCCGAAGTTCGGTGTGGGATTGATGACGATGTAACCCGGCAGGTCCTGGTTCTCGCTGCCCAGGCCATAAAGCAGCCACGATCCCATGCTCGGCCGCGTCAGCGCTGCGTTCGCGCTTCCGGTATGCAGCTGCACGACCGCCTGCGGGTGCGCCGGCGTGTCCGTATGCAGGCCGCGCAGGAAGCACAGTTCATCGGCGTGGTTCGCGATGTTGGGCAGCAGCTCGGAGAACCACTGGCCGCTCTTGCCATACTGCTTGAACTTGAACTTCGAGGCATTCAGCAAACCGCCGCCCGGGGCCGGCTTCTTGTCGTTGTTCTGCAGCTCTGGCTTGTACTCCCAGGTGTCATGCGCGGACATCGCGCCTTCCATGTAAAGGAAGATGACGCGCTTGGCCCGAGGCTTGAAGTTCGGCTGCTTCGGCGCAAGCGGATTCTTCGGATCGACTGTGAGCGCGAAGGCCTGTGGCGCGGACTGCCCGAGCAGGCCCGCCATTGCGACATATCCAAAACCCGCGCTCGCCGAGCGAAGCAAAGACCGGCGCGAGACGGGAGGCGTATAGATGGGGAACGGATTCTTCGACATGATTCTCTCCAATAGGGTCAGGTTAGTTAGCGAAGGAACTGGAACTCAGCGGAGGCGTAGAGGGTCTGCACCAGTCCTGCGAGCGCAGCCTCTTGCGGAGTCTTATAGGTGATGACTGGATCCACGGGAACGAAGTTGGTCTGGTCGACCTGGCATGCAGGATCGATGACGACCTCTTCCTCCTTCTTCTTGTCCTTAGCGTCTTCCTTCTTCGCCGCAAGCGGTTTCGGTTCGACGGGAGGAGCGAGTGCTTCCGTTGGCAGCTTTGCGTAGGTCTGCGCGTACTGTTCGAGGAAGTGCTTATCGCGAGCTAGCTCCTGTTTGGTTGGCTGACGATCAAGCACTCGCAGGTACGCCTCCTGTATCTGGCGGTCTGTCTTGTTTCCATCGTCCGCGAGCAGCTTCTGTGCAAGGAAATCGGACTGCAACCGCACAAAGCTCGAATTCAGCAGGAACAGCGACTGCGTGGGAACGACCGTGGTATCCCGCTGCCCCGTCACCAGTGTCTGCGACACAGGATCGAAGGCAGCCAGCGCCCGCGGCGTGATGCCGCGCAGCGCCGGCAGATAGATACTGCGCTGCGGACTGCTGTCCGCTTCGGCATTGATCGCCTGTAGCTCCTTGCCGTTGTCCGCAAGCTCGATCATCTTCAGCTTCGCCGCGGGAGACTCCGGCAGCGGCGCGCCGGCTGGAAGCAACTGCAGCTTTCCGGAAGAGGCGAGCACGGAGTCGCGTACCTCCTCCGCCTCAAGCCTTCGCGGCGAGTGTCTCCACACCAAACGGTTCGCCGGGTCGATCTCCTTGTAGCGCGCCGGGTAGGTCGAGCCAAGCCGGTACGCGTGCGTCAGCACGATCTCGCGTATCAGCCGCTTCGTCGACCAGCCTTCATGGATGTACTCCGCCGCCAGGTAGTCCAGCAGTTGCGGGTTGGAAGGCACGTCGCCCTTGATGCCGAAGTTGTCCACCGTGGTGACGATGCCCTGGCCGAAGAGGTGCTCCCAGATCCTGTTCACCGCGACGCGCGCCGTAAGCGGATTGTTTGGGCTCACGATCCACTCCGCGAGTTCAAGCCGCCCGCTCTGCTTCGGGTTCACTGGCCTCGCGCCCGGCACCTGAAACGCCGTAAGGAAGCCGCGCGGCACAGTCGGCCCATGACGCTCCTCTACGCCGCGCACGCGCACGCTGGTGTCGGCCACCTTGCCCTCGCGCGCGCCGTGGATGCCGTAACCGCGCGTGCCCGGGTCGGTCAGGTCGAGCATCTGGATTCGCAGGTCCTGCAACTTCTTCCCCGCCGTAATCACCTTCGGCTTCTTGTCCGGTCCGAGCACAAGAGGGTTCGGTCCCGCCAGAATCTCGTCGAACTCTTTCTTTGCCGCGGCGATCTCTGTCTTCAGCCTGGCGACCTGGTCTTCCGGTGCGGGCTTCGCGCTCGCCGCGCTGGAAAGCAACAGAAGGTCCTTCGGGTTGTAATAGACAAGGCCCGCGCCGCCCATCAGGCTGTTGAGGCCCGCCGCGTCGTCGGTACTGGTAAAGATGCCCGCAAGCGAGTAGTAATCCGTCGTCGGGATGGGGTCGAACTTATGATCGTGGCACCGCGCGCACGAGACCGTCAGCGCCATCGTCGAACGCGTAACCGTGTCGATCTGGTCGTCCACGTTGTCCATCTGGAACCGCGCCTCGAAGCGCTGGTTCACGTCTTTCACGCCGATGGCGAGAAAGCCCGTCGCGGTCAGCAGGCGGTCGCGGTCGGCAGGGGCATTCGACGGCAAAAGATCGCCCGCGATCTGCTCCTTCAGGAAGCGGTCATAAGGCACGTCCTTGTTCACCGAGTCGATCACGTAGTTGCGGTAACGCCACGCATGGGGATAAGGCATGTTGCGCGAAGGCCCGGTAGACTCGGCGTAGCGCGCCACATCGAGCCAGTGGCGGCCCCAGCGCTCCCCAAACTGCTGCGACGCCAGAAGACCGTCTACAAGCCGCTCGTAAGCCTTCTCCGAGTGGTCCTTGCGGAACGCCTTGATCTCCTCCGGGGTCGCCGGAAGCCCCGTCAGATCGTAGGTCACGCGACGCAACAGCGTCACCGGGTCGGCATCGGGAACAGGCGCAAGGTCCTTCGTCTCAAGGCCAGCAAGAAGGAAGCGGTCGATATCTCCAGAAGCCTTTTCCGCGCGGATCTTCGCCGGCCACTTCGCGTCGTTCACCACGGGGACCGGCGGGTTCGATATAGGTTTGAAGGCCCAGTGCTCCGCCTTCAATTGCCGGTAGGTCCGCTCCAGTTTGGCCGAGATTGGCGGCAGCTTCTCCGTCTCATCCGGCAGCGCCGCGCCGTTCTTGATCCATGCCGTGATCTTCTCGATCTCGTCCTTGGTAAGCGGATCGCTGTCCTTCGGCATGCGGTGCTTCACGTCCGTCTGCTGCACCCGGATCAGGATCAGGCTCTTCTCCGGATCGCCCGGAAGCACGGAGCTTCCGGAGTTCCCGCCAGTCTCGATGCCCAGCGTCGTATCCAGCCGCAACCGGCCCGCGGGCTTCGTATCCGCGGCATGGCACGCGTAGCAATGGCTCGCCAGGATCGGCTTCACGTTCTTCTCGAAGTAGGCGATCTGTTCCTTCGGAGGATCGGCATCGAACTTCGCCATCAGCTTTACCTTCGGCTTCGCGTCGGCGTCCGCGGGTTTGGCCGCCTTCGCATCGGCATCTACAGGCTTCGTCTCTTTGCCCGCCGCCGCGTCTTCCGAAGCTGGCCAGTAGGCCCCCGCCTTGATCCACGCGGTCAGGTTGTCCACGTCTGCCTTCGCCAGCGGGTCATCTCCCTTCGGCATCCTGTGCTTCTCGTCGCCCGTCGTGATCCGCTGTATCAGCAGGCTCTTCTCCGCATCGCCCGGCACGATCGCCGGCCCGGACCTTCCGCCCTTCAGCAGCGCCTGCAGGTCGTCGACGCGCAGCGCTCCTGCGGACTTCGTATTTGCCGCGTGGCAGGTGTAGCAGTTGTTCGCTAACACCGGCCGCACGCTCTTCTCGAAGAACTCAGTTTGGGCGGCCGTCGGCGGCTGGGGCTCCGAGGCAGCGGCGACCGTCACATTGGTGCCGGTCCGCGCAACATAGGCGACCAGAAACGCTACAGCAGGGAGCGCGAGGCGCAATGGCCTGGCGTATCGGAAGAAGCCGTTCATTCCATCATCCTTCGATTGCGGGTAGGGTTGTGGGTTGACTGCTCTCTGGCAGTCCCTGAGAAGTGGCAACGACTAGAAGGTGACCTTCGCCGCAAACTGAATCTGCCGCTCCGTTCGTTGAAAGGTGATGTCCGATCCGGCCGATGACACCGTCCCGATCGCGGCCGTACCCGCGGTTGCGGCCGGAAGATTGAACTGCGGCGTGTTGGCGAGATTGAAGACCTCCGCCCGCAGTTGCAGCACCTTCGACTCGGCCAGGTGACTGTCCTTGAAGACCGAAAAGTCCACCGACTTTGTGCCCGGCCCCTCAAGACTGTTGCGTCCTGAATTTCCATAAGTCCCTGCCGCCGGGACCGCAAAGGCCGCGGTGTTGAACCACTTGCCAAGCGTGCGCTGGCCGGCCGGAAGCGAGCCGTTGCCAAAGCCGGGAAGCATCCCCGCGCGGGACGACAGTCCGTCGCCAAATGCGGCCGTGGAACCCACCGAAAACGGCAGGCCATCGGAGAACTGTCCAATGGCGTTCAATTGCC
>Ga0116226_10006148_pt1 | contig 10766 bp, 9 predicted proteins | sample S1TSphfallax_FD_89692 | JGI IMG/M metagenome (GOLD analysis project Ga0116226, IMG submission 89692) | Host-associated microbial communities from peat moss isolated from Minnesota, USA - S1T2_Fa - Sphagnum fallax MG | ecosystem: Host-associated > Plants > Peat moss > Unclassified | place: USA...
CAGGGAACGCTGAAAACGCCGTTCTGAATGTGCCAGTAGGTGCCGGCGAGCAGATCCGGCAGCCACACCGAATAGTCGGCGCCCAGGTTCCCGGCCGGGTTCGGCAAATACGGCAGCCACACCGCCGCCAGCCCCAGCAGAACCAGCGGCAGGCAGGCGATTGCGACCGGCCAGCCCGCTTGGGCCCTCGCCGCCGCGTCAGCCCGCCGCATCACCCGGCCGAAGATTGGGCGTCAGGCAGTCAGATGCCGGCGTTCAGTGCACCAGGGCGGGCACCATTTCGTGCTGGCGAATGGCAGCAAAGGCCAGATCTTCTGCACCGGCCACTGCCATCGGCGTGCCATCGGCGCCGTGAATGGCGAAGGCGCGCGTGCCGTTCACCAGAACCGGCTTCACATACGCCATGTGAGAGACGCCGAGAGAGGCCAGCTGCGCCACGGTCAGGTGGCGGATATCGAACGATTCCATGGCTTTCACTTCTGAAATTTCTGTGTCGTCATCGTCATCGATGTCGTGTGAATGCTGATCCATGATTGATAGCCTCCGTGGCCGACGCGCGGCCCCGCCTGGTGAAATGCTTTAAGCAGCCGGAATGAATACACTTTCATTACCCGGTCCATCCCGCCCCATGGGAGTACTAAGCAAGGAATGCGCCGGGAGTTTGCGTGCAATGCGTCGGCGCTGTGGCACAAAAACCTCAGCTCTCCCGCTCGGCCTGCTCCACGATCTTGCTTGCCCCATACTTGCCCGGAGCGGGCTTGCCGGGCCGGGCAATCTCGATATGGCGCACCTTGGGTTCGGGCTGCGGGCGCGACAGGTCGATATGCAGCAGGCCGTTGTCCAGCCACGCGCCACCCACGTCGATCCCTTCCGCCAGCACGAAGGCGCGCTGAAACTGCCTTGCGGCGATGCCGCGATGCAGGAATACGCGCCCCTGGCTGTCATCGGCCTGGCGGCCGCGGATCACCAGCTGGTTATCCTCCTGCGTGATCTGCAGGTCGTCCATCGTAAAGCCGGCCACCGCCAGCGTGATGCGCAGGGAAGCCGGCCCGGTCTGTTCGATATTGTAAGGCGGATAGCCGTCCGACGAGGTCTTGGATGCGCGCTCGAGCATCTGCTCAAGATGATCGAACCCTAAAAACAGCGGCGACGTGAACATGCGGGTCGTCAAAGCCGAAGCCTCCTCCAGATGAGCGAGACGGTTCTTTGCCGGGCCCGGGATGGCACGCCGGCTGAGCACCATGTCGGTTTGTCCGCGATCGTTTGCAAGGTGGCGGACCCGGGCGTTCACAGATGGTAAAAACCCGCTGCTGGTGTGCTTCCCGGCAATGCCGGGTAAATGCTATAGACCGCGGCGGGTTGCAGGATCGGGTGGCGTGATGCGTTTTACGGCTTTTGTGGCATTGCTTCTGTGCCTCAGCGCACCGGCTTTCGCCCAGATGGGCGTGGGCCAGGGTGCCTCCGGCCCTGGCTTGGGGGGTAATGGCGGCGGCTACAATTCGAATGGCGGGTTCACCCCGGCAGGCGTGCCCAGCCGCGGCAACCCGAACAGCGACGACGATTCCCACGCCCCGAAGGAGGACAAGCCGCAGGAGCCGCCGCCGGCGATCCCCGGCGCCCAGCCGGACGAGAATGCGGCGGTGGCGCCGGCCGACAAGATCGCCGCCGAGATGTCGCCCAACGAGGCGTTGTTCGACGCGATTTCCCGTGGCGACCTGGCAGCGGCCAAGGATTCGCTGAACCGCGGCGCGCAACTCGATGCGCATAACGTGCTCGGCCAGACGCCGATCGACGCCTCGATCGACCTGGACCGCAACGACATCACTTTCCTGCTGCTTTCCATGCGCCCCACCTTGGGCACCGGGCAGCCAGGTGCCCTCGCCTCGGCCCCGCCGGCGGGCCGTGGCAAGAAAGGCGGCAAGTCGGTGGTGGAAGCAAGTGCCAGCGGCCGTGGCGTGCAACTCAGCGCCAATCGTGGCCAGCCCAACCCATCGGTCGGTTTCATCGGTTTTTAGCCGGCCGCATTCCATGAAGCAGGCGGTGCTGGTCACCGGCGGCGCCAGGCGCGTCGGCGCCGCCCTGGTGCGGGCGCTCGCGGCGCGCGGCCACCTGGCGATCATTCACTACCAGCGCTCGGAGCACGAGGCGAAGCATCTGGCCGATGAAATCGCGTCGGCCGGCGGCAGAAGCGGGATCATCCAAGCGGATTTCACCGACCGGGACGCGACGGCCTCGCTGATCGCGCGCTGCACCGACCGGTTCGGTCCGGTCGGTGTGCTGGTGAACAACGCGTCCGGCTACCGCTACGATACGATCGACTCGCTCGATGCCGGATCGTGGGATGAGAATTTGCGCACCAACCTGGAAGCGCCGTTGTTCCTTGCAAAGGCGTTTGCCGGGATGGCGCCCGAAGGCGCCTGCATCATCAACATGCTGGATTTCAAAGTCACCAACCTCAATCCGGATTATTTCAGCTACACGGTGGCGAAAGTGGCAATGGCCGGTGCAACCCGCATGCTCGCGATGGCTTTTCGTGGCCGCGTGCGTGTCAACGCCATCGCCCCCGGCCTGACCCTGCCAAGCGGCCGGCAGACGGAGGAGCAGTTCGCCCGCGCCTGGCGCATGACGCCGCTTGGCTACGGCCCCACGCCGGAAGAATTGGGGCGCGCCGCGAATTTCCTCATCGAAACGCAGTCGGTGAACGGGCAGATTCTCAGCCTGGACGGGGGTGCCAGCTTGCGCCCACGGCGGCGGGATATTTCGGTCGATCCTTTGGCTTTAAGGAAGTAAGGCAAGAGTCTTCTTTTCTGAAGAAAAGAAGCAAAAGACTTTTACTTCTCCGCTAACTTCACCATCGAGGCCATGGCCGGGATATTTCCATGGGCACCAGGAATAAAAGTCTTTTGCTTCTTTTCTTCAGAAAAGAAGATTCTTTCTTATTCTATTGCTTTCCTCAAATAAAGCTGTAGCCCGCATCGCTCTTGGGCGATGCGGGCTACGGCCGTTGATGCGCCCTGCGCGCCGTGCGCGCCGCATACGCGGCCTTCGCACCCATCTTCGTCTTGGAATGTTCGCTGCGCGCAGGCGGATGTGTGGCGCCATGGTCGGTGTGCGGCGGCACGTTGCTGCCGTCTTCCGGCACCAGCGTCACCGTTTGCCCCTGCGGCACAAACAGCGGTTCTGCGGTGTAGCTGAACACGTCGAACGACGTATTGTATTGCGACGGGTCCGACCACGAGCCCCCGGCATTCGGCACCACGGTGAAATGCCCGTTGATCACCTGCGCGCTGATCTCGAACGTCATGAACCCAAACTGCGTGTCGATCGCGGCCACCAGCGCCGCCTGTGTTTCCGGATCCTTGTAGCCGGGCGAGGCGCTGAGTTTGTGCATATTGTGGTATCCGCCGTTGCCGATCACGAAGATCGGGATCGTGATGCCGGCCAATGACACTTCGATGCGCTGGTAGTTATGCACATGCGCCGTCAGCACCATGTTGGGCAGGCGGCCGGAAGCGTTGATCGCGTCCTGCAGCTCCTGCGCCATGGTGGGGCTGCCGCTGTGAAAGCTGTCGAACGAATAGATCGGGTGATGCAAAGCCACGATCAGCGGTTTTGTTCTATCGGCAGCTTTCATCTGCTGCTGGAACCAGGCGCGCTGATCGGCGTCGATCCGGCCGTGTTCTGGAACATTCGTGTAGAGGCCAATAAAAGTCGCAAACGGCGTCAGCAGCGTCCAGTAGAAAAAAGGCTGGTGCATGGCAGGGCGCCCGCTATCACGCGATTCGGTGGTATAAACGGGCGTGCCGGGTGCTGCGAGAAAATTGCGATAAAACCCTTCCAGCGAAATGGCCTGCGCGGTCAGCGGATCGCCATCGTGGTTGCCGGGGATGCCCATGATCGGCAGCGGATAATGCTCGTAGGGCGCATAATATTGCGGGTAATACTGGTCCACTTCGCCGTTGAAATACACCACGTCGCCGATGTGGTAGAAGAAGGCGGGCGCCATCGTGCCGCCGGCCGGCCGGGATGTGCCCGTGGCGCCGGTCAGCGCGTTCACCAGCCCTTGCGCCACCTGCTGCTGCGGCGTCGGGTCCTTCACGCCGCCCGTATCGCCCACGCAATGGAAAGCCATGCTGCCCGCCTGGGTGATTTCCGTGATCTCGTCGGCCGAGAGCACGTCCGACAGGTTCATCTGGTAGGGCGGATTCCGGCCGCTCGCATATGGCGCCGGGATCGGCACGAAGCTCACGGTATTCGGCTGCGCAACATGCGCAAGCGAAGCGGCGGGCTGGCGCGGACGATGAAAACTCGTCATTTCCTCGAACTCCCTTTCAGCCGGAACAAACTGCCCCAGCCGGCGCCAGGCCAGGGTGACAGTTTCAGGTCATTTCATGCAAGACGCGATCTGTCATGCCTGCGCAGGCTGCCGGCCAGGCTCAGTTGCGTATCGACCGCCAGCACATAACCGGCATAAATATACATCATCACCGCCCAGAAACCCAATACGTTGATGAAAGGATATATCGCGAATGTGCACAGCGAGGCCGACGCCATGACCGAGGCGAAAGGCGAACGCCATCTTCGGCTCAGCATGATCACCTGAATCTGCAGAAAGATCAGCGTAAGGGCGCGCAACGATCCGAACCCCACGCCAAGCCCCAGCATGTCCGACAATAGGCCGGAATCGACGGCCGTGGTTTCGTCGGCGGTGGCACCTTTGCCGCGGCCCTGGGCCGCGATCCCCAGGCCCAGCGGGTAACGCTCGATCACTTTCGGCACTTCGGCTGCGATATCCTGGCGCGCCTGCGCGCTATAATCCTGCGACAAATGGAACATCGTGCCGAAGCGCGTGGATATCTGATCCACCACCACGCTATCCAGCAGAGCTGCGCCGATGACCAGCGTGACGAGCGACAGGCACAGCAAGATCGCCAATCGCTTGAAGCCGCCGCTCCCCATCATTGCACCGGCGGCCAGGCCAAGTGCGATCCCGCCATACACCGATCGCACCTGTATGACCGCGACAACGAAAATGAGCACCGGCGTGAGCAACACCAAAACCCTGGGTTTGAGTGCCGGCAGCAAGATCAGCGAAGCCCCGCACCACGACGCCAGCAAGCCCGGATTATTGAGCGGGCCGAAAATACGCGTCCCTTGCAGTACGGGGCCCTTCACATTCTCTTCCAGGGCGAGCCCGGACTGCACGAGCCACAACGCATCCCAAGCCGGAATCGCGAAATATTGCCATATCGAATAACATATGAGGATCGGCAGGCTGAGCGCCAGGAACGACTCGAAATGCTGCTTGAAATCGCCTATCCGCTCGGCGCTTGATATGAAAAAAAACAGGTAGAATAAAGGCGTCAGCCAATCGGTCGCGGCAAAGCATCCAGCCAGGATATCGCCCTTGACGAAACTCACGCATAGTCCATACAGCGTGCAGGCCGTAAGCACCGCCGGATAGCCGATATTCTTGCGCAGATACAGGCCAGGCTTTCCAAGAATGTCCGGCAGCATCAACAATGTCAGAAGATTGGGCGCAATCAGAATGATCGCCAGGTGGCTGAACCCGGTATGCCACTCGATCAGCCGGCGGATCATCGGCGTGAACACCCACACCCACAACGTCGCATCCAGGAAGAGCCATGGCGATTTTCGTTTCGCGATCACCGCCATGCCGATCGCCGCAACAATATAAAACGGCTCGGCGACGACACCAAGCCCCGCGCGCGACAAGCCGTAAGCGGCAGCGCTCATAATGAAGTACGAGATCGCCAGAACGATCTCGTGCCTGACCACGCGCGGTGTTTGCCGCAGCCCCGGAACGGCAAACACAGGGCGGGCCGCTCCACTGGCAACGTTACCGCGATCGCTGGCCACGCGTAACCCTCCTTACCCCGATGCCACAACCTAGCCGTAGAGACGGTCCCGGTAAAGAATTGAAATATATATGACTTTAAGAGCGGCTTCGTGACGTGTCTTCAAATCACCCTAGCCAAGCGTGACAGGCGCGGGCTAGAAATACCCTTGCAAACACTGTGAATTGCACGTGGATGAGGTCGGCGAAGCGCCCTATGGCTGACATGATCCACGCCAACCCGAAACAGGCATCCAGGTTGGCCGCCGCTTCGGCAGGTTTTCCGGCCTGTTTCCTCGCCCTCTACCTCGCCGTGCTGCTGTGGCGCTTCGCAACGCCGGGCACTCTCTATCTGTCCTACTTTACGGATGATTTTTTCTATTACGCAAAAGTCGCAAGCCAGATCGTCTGCTGCAAACGCTCCTCGTTCAACGGCATTCAGGACACCAACGGCTATCACCCGTTATGGCTGATGGTCGTCTCGTTCGAATATTGGATCACCGGCGGTGGAAAGGCATTTTTCGTCGCCATAACCGGGTCCATCTGGTTTCTCGTCGCACTCACCTGCCTGCAGATGCGCGCAGCACAACGAGTGCTGAAGCCGTCTGCAACGGCCGTCGTGCAGCCGGCTCTCCTGGTCTCGCTGACCTTCATGGCCGTTCTTGCACGCACCGGCATGGAAATCTCGATTGCCCTATTTTTCCTCGTCATGTTCTGGCATCGCATGCAACGAACCAGCCTGGAGCAGCAAACCGGCCTTCAGGCGATCGCGAGCGGCGTGATCGCCTCCTGCGCCATTCTCGGCCGCATCGATGCGTGCCTCGCCATATTCGCCTACCTGCTTATAGGTTTCGTGGCCCCCGTAAGCCCGCGCAAGCACCTGGTCCAAAGAATAGCCCTGTTCTCGATAGGCCTGTTGCCGGTTCTTGCCTATGCGATCAGCAACAGGCTTCTGTTCGGAACGCTGCTGCCCATATCCGGCATCGCGAAAAACCTCAAAACCACGCTGTTTCCATCATCGAGCATTCTCGAAAGACTGTTCGCACACGACCCGATCAGCGTCATGTTCGTCTGGCCGTCGATCGCCATCATGGTTTTCTATGCGGTGCGATACAGGGGGTCGCTGCTCTCGCCTGGCGGACGCGTCAGGGCGGCGATCCTGCTGCACCCGTGTCTGTTTTTCATCATTCTCTCATTCACCAGCGATTGGCCTGTATGGACGTGGTATCTCTACCCTCTCGTCCCCGTAGCCGCATGTCTCGGCCCCGCGTGCTGTGTCGATGCGGCTTTTCTTCGATGGCAACCTGTGCAGAAGCTGCTTCCGACGGCCACGGCCCTGATCTGCGCCATTGCCATGCTGAATTTGGCGCGCCCCAATCAAGCTGCCGTTTCCATCTACCGCGCCGCATTGGCCGTGCAGGCATTTGCGCACGCCCATCCCGGCATCTATGCCATGGGAGACCGGGCCGGAACACCGGCCTATCTGATGGACCAGCCGGTGCTGCAGTTGGAAGGCCTCATGGCCGACCTGCCATACATCAAGCGCATCCAAAACCGCGCTGATCTGGTGAAAACGCTGCAAGAACTCGGCGTACACTACTATATCGCAACGTCGCCGCTTCCATCAGGTCGGCCCGGCTGCTACCTGGTTCAGGAACCCTCGAAAGCCGGCCCCCATAGCCCCGTGATGAAAGGCGAACTCTGCGCGCCCACGGCCATCCTGTTCACCGATGGCCCCATCATCACGACCGTGTTCGATCTGCACGCTCGCCATGGCTAATGATACCAGCGGCCAAAACTCTTGACCGGTGCTGCCGCCTTCTTCTCACTCCAACTTTTTGGGAGGGCCGGTCTGGAGGGTGAGGGCCGTCGGTCAGGCGAGAGTGGAAATCAAGGCGGCTTGGTATAAACAAGTCAGATCAAGGGTTTAGAAGGAAGCAGTTCTTTTTTGAAAAAAAGAACCAAAAAACTTTTGCCTCTGGTGCCCTCGGATAGGTCCAGGCCCAATCCTTAAGCGTTGGGGCCTCGCTCGTAGGTGCGGCGGAGAATTAAAAGTCTTTTGCTTCTTTTCTTCAGAAAAGAAGAATCTTTCTTACTTTATGCGTTCTACGGCATCCTCAATCACCTGATCGATGTTCGCCATCATTCGGTCCAGCAGGAAATGGTCCGTCATGCGGGCGCGCAGTCGGGCCAGTTGGCCATCCGGGCCGTCGTTGGGTTCGGCGAGCACGCGGCCGATCGCCGCGGCCAGGGCGGCCGGGTCGCCAGGTTCCACTACCCAGTCCGAGTCGCCCAAAATCTCGCGGCTGGCACCGCCATCCGCCGCCAGCACCGGGGTTCCGGCCATCAGGCCCTCCACGATCACCCGGCCGAACGGCTCCGGCGAGGTGGAACAATGCACCACCACATCCACCGCGCGCATCAGCGCCGGCACGTCCGGGCGCTGCCCCAAAAAATGCACGCGGGCGGCCACGCCCAACCGATCCGCCAGCGTTTTCAGATAGGCTTCCTCCGCGTGCTCGCCGAACATCGCGGAACCCACGATCAGCGCCTGCACATCCGGCAGAGCGGGCAGCGCTTCGATCAGCACGCGCTGGCCTTTCCATTCCGTGATCCGGCCGAACAAGCCCACAAGCCTGCCCTCCGGCAGCCCAAGTGCCCGGCGCAGCTCCGCGCGCGACTGTTCGAACAGGCCCTGGTAAGGCGCAGGATCGATGCCGTTATACACCACGCGCACACGATCCGGCTTGCCGCCGCTGGCGATGAAGGCGCGGCGCGCCGCGTCAGAAACCACGATCACGGTGTGGGAGAGGTGGTTGGACATCACGGCCAGCGTACAGCGCTGCAGCCAGGCGAAATGCTCGGCGCTGAGGATGTCGTGCAGGTGCCATATCACGGGCCGCCGCGCGAGTGCGCCCGACAGCATGGCGACGAAGGCGGCTTTCTGCGAATTGGCGTAGATATGCCGGTGGCGCCGCGCCGTGGCGGCAAGTTTGTAGGCCAGCACGATGGATTGCGGCAGGGCCATCAGCACGCGCAGCGCGCCCCCGGCCCGGCGCACCCCATGGAAGCTGCGACCGGCCTGCAGCACGCGCACGGCAATGCCCTGGCTTTGCAACAGCCGGTTCAATTCCCCGTCCGACAGCAGCACCACGTCGCAGCGCGGGCCCAGATACCGTGCCAGATCGATCAAACCCTGTTCGGCGCCCCCCACCCCCGCCGCATGCGAAACGATCAGCGTATCGCAAAGCTGCCCGCGTCGCGCTGGGGCAATGCGGGAAGGCCAGCCAATGTCGTTCAAGGGAGCAACCCGGCCGCCTGGCGATAAATCCGCGCCGTCTCCATCACCACCCGCGATGCGGAAAAACGCGCGCGCGCGTAGCGCAGGCAGGCCTCTTCACCGGGTGCGCCACCCTGTAGCGCAGCGATCAGGCCGGCCGCGAGATCCGCCGGTGTCGTCGACCGGAACACGAGGTCTTGAGAAAGCGGCGCCACCACTTCGGGCAGGCCGCCGATGGGGGCCACGATGGATGGGGTGCCGGCGGCCAGCGCTTCGGCGGCCGTCAGCCCAAATCCTTCCAAGGCGCGGCTTGGCACCACGTTGATGTCGGCGGCGCGGTAGGCCACCGGCAGGTCGGACTCCGGCAGGAAGCCCAGAAAATTCACCTGATCCGCAACGCCGCAGCGCTGCGCAAGAGCTTTCAGCGCCGTCTCCTCGGCGCCGCGCCCGGCGATCATCAGCACGGCGCCCGGCAAAGCTGCGCGCACCAGGGGCATGGCCTCGATCAGCCGGTCGAGCCCCATGCGGCGTACGAGACGTCGCACCGCCAGCAGCACAGGGCGGCCGTTGGGCCAGCCAAGAGCGTCACGCGCCGCGTTTTTGGACATCGAAGGCGCAAACCGTGCCAGATCGACGCTGCCCGGACTCACGCTGATACGGTCGGCAGGAACGCCGTATCGTCTATGTGCAAGGTCGCCGAAGGCGCGGGAAAGCGTGATCACGCGCGCTGCACGCAGATAGACGCTGCGTTCCATCCGCCGGCGCAAGGCGCAGCCGAATGGCCCGGCCCCCTCTTCGGCCGCTTCGTCGGCCCAGGGGCCATGAAAATGCATCACGAACGGCTGGCGCCCCAGCAAATCCAGTGCCGGCGCCGCGAACAATGCGAAATGTACTGCCACGACGTCCGGCGCCCCATCGCGCAGCGCGCGTGCCACCGCCTGGCGGGCCGCAAACAGCCGGGCGGGCAGCCGGCCGCCGTTGTCGAACGCCTGCACGCGGCCACTCGTGAGTGCGCCGGCCTCCGGCGGTCCGAGCACCAGCCCCCGCAGTGCCACGTTCGCGTCCGGCAGGCCAAGCGCCAGGTCGCGGAACACCCGGTCGAGCCCGCCCGATCCCGCGGCGAACCAGTTAACCCCGAGCGCCAGCACATTCAGGGCGCGCGCCGCCGGTATGGAGCCGTCAGCCACCGCCGGCCGCTTCCAGCACGCCCACATAACTGCGCGCCATCGCCTGCCAGCCATGCGCCGTCGCCAGCCGCCGGGCGCTGAAACGCGGCAGCACCTCTGAATCGATACGATGCTTCAGGCTTAGAACGGAGCGGAACAAACCTGCTGAACCCCGCGCTGTCTCCTCCACGCCGAAGAGGAAGAACACCAGCCACGACCGCAGATGATTTCCCTCCCGCACCGCCATGAGATGATCCACATAGGCTGTTTTGTTCCTCTCGAAGTAGTCCGAGAGATAAAGCGCTGGTTTGATCAACAAGCCCCGGGCGGCGAGGAAGAGCGAGATCATCAGACGCCCCAGACGGCCGTTGCCATCCAGAAACGGGTGGATCGTCTCGAACTGGTAATGGGCTATGGCGATGCGCAGCAGCGGATGGGCAAACATGTCCTCCGTATGCAGTAG
>Ga0116226_10006149_pt1 | contig 10763 bp, 6 predicted proteins | sample S1TSphfallax_FD_89692 | JGI IMG/M metagenome (GOLD analysis project Ga0116226, IMG submission 89692) | Host-associated microbial communities from peat moss isolated from Minnesota, USA - S1T2_Fa - Sphagnum fallax MG | ecosystem: Host-associated > Plants > Peat moss > Unclassified | place: USA...
GCCGAGTGGAACGACCGCTATCGCGACGGGGTGCGCCGGTTCTGGCGCGGCGACGAGGGCCAACGGGCCGACCTGGCCGCCCGGCTCTCCGGCTCGGGCGATATGTTCGACCGGCGGGCGCGCCGGCCCTGGGCGTCGCTCAACTACCTGGCCTCTCACGACGGCTACACCTTGAACGACGTGGTCTCCTACGAGGCGCGTCACAACGAGGCCAATGGCGAGGACAACCGCGACGGCCACGGGGAGAACTATTCCTGCAACTGGGGAACGGAGGGCCCAACCGACGACCCCGTCATTCAGGCGACGCGCGATCAGGTACGTCGCGCCATGCTGGTCACCCTGTTCAGCTCGCTCGGCACGCCCATGCTGCTCGGCGGCGACGAGTTTGGCCGAACCCAGAGCGGCAACAATAACGCCTATTGCCAGGATAACGCCCTGAACTGGCTTGACTGGGGACAGGCGGCGTCTGACGCCGGTCGGGCGCTGACCGCCTTCGTCGCAAGGCTGATCGCCCTGCGCAAAACCTACCCGGCGCTTCGCAGTCGAACCTTCCTCTATGGCCAGGTCGAGCCAGCGCCCGGCGTGCTGGACGTCGACTGGTTCGACGAACGCGGCGAGCACCTCCTGCCTGACGATTGGAATAACCCCGAGGGTCGGGCGCTCGCCATGCGTCGCGCCTGTCGGCGAGACGATGGCGGGGTCGAGGTGATCACGCTGCTGTTGAACGCCTCGGCCACCCCCATCGCCTTCACTTTGCCCGGGCCCCACAGCTTCAATAGACGCCTCTTGATCGACAGCGCCTCGCCTGAGGCGCCGGAACGCACCATCGAGGGAGATGGGACAATCGAGGTTCGCGAACACGCCGCCGTCTTGCTCGCCGCCGACCTGAGCCCGGCCGACGCCCAGTCATGAACCGGTTCGAAGTCGAGCTGCCGTTCGGCGCCCAGCTCCTGGCCGACGGTCGCACGCGCTTTCGCCTATGGGCGCCAGGCGCCCGATCCGTCGGGCTGGAGGTGGAGGGCCATCCGCCGATCACGATGACTCACGACGGCGCCGGGATCTACACCGCCCTCGCCGCTTGCGGCGCCGGCGCGCGCTATCGCTATCGAATCGGCGCGGGCGACGGCCAGACCGTCGCCGTCCCAGATCCCGCCAGCCGCGCCCAGCCCGACGGCGTGCAGGGACCAAGCCTTGTGGTCGAGCCTACGGCCTACGCCTGGCGTCGCCCCGATTGGCGGGGTCGCGATTGGGAAACCGCGGTGATCTATGAGGTCCACGCCGGACTGATGGGCGGGTTCAAGGGCGTCGAGGCGGCGCTTGCCGATCTGGCGGATCTCGGCGTGACCGCGATCGAGCTGATGCCGATCGCGGCCTTTTCGGGCTTGCGGAACTGGGGCTACGACGGGGTCCTGCCCTTCGCGCCCGCCGAAGCCTATGGGCCGCCCGACGACCTCAAACGCCTGATCGACCGCGCCCATGAGCTCGGCCTGATGATGATCCTGGACGTGGTCTACAACCACTTCGGGCCCGATGGAAACTACATCGGGTCCTATGCGCCGCAGATGTTTCGCGAGGACCTGCAGACGCCCTGGGGCGGCGCGATCGACTTTCGCCGCCGCCAGGTGCGCGACTATTTCACCGCCAACGCCATCTATTGGCTGAACGAATATCGCTTCGACGGTCTGCGGCTGGATGCGGTCCACGCCATTGGGGCGCCGGACTGGCTTCAGGAAATGGCCGCGGCTGTGCGTGCGGCGGTTGGGCCGGATCGCCAGGTGCATCTCATCCTGGAGAACGAGCATAACGCCGCCAGCCTGCTCGGCGGCGATATCGACGCCCAGTGGAACGACGACTTCCATAACGTCCTGCATGTTCTGCTGACGGGGGAAACGGGCGCCTACTACCAGGATTTCGCCGATCGCCCGGCGGAGCGGCTGGCCCGGTGCCTTGCCGAAGGCTTCATCTACCAGGGCGAGGCCTCAGCCAGCCACGACGGCGCGCCCCGGGGCGAGCCCAGCGCCGACTTGCCGCCGACCGCCTTTGTCGCCTTTCTGCAAAACCACGATCAGGTCGGCAATCGCGCGCTCGGCGAGCGGTTGATCCACTTGGCCGACCCCCGCGCCGTCAGGGCCGCGACGGCGCTCTTGCTGCTGGGGCCCCAGATCCCGTTGCTGTTCATGGGCGAGGCCTTGGGAAGCGAGGCGCCCTTCCTGTTCTTCACCGACTTCCACGATGGCCTCGCCCAAGCGGTTCGCGAAGGTCGGCGCCAGGAATTCGCCAAGTTTCCGGCCTTTTCGGACCCGCAAGCGCGCGCGGCCATCCCCGATCCGAATGCGCCTTCGACCTTCGATCGCTCCCGCCCCACACCCGGTCATAACGCCGCCGAGACCCGCGCCTTTTACCGCCAGCTCCTGACGCTGCGTCGAGAGCGCATCGCGCCCGGTCTCAGGGCCGCCCGCGCGATCGGCGCCCAGGTGCTGGGACCAAAGGCCGTGATCGCCCGCTGGAGGCTCGGCGATGGCGCGCATCTGACCTTAGCGATCAATCTCGATGCTGAGGCGGTCCCCCTCGACAACACCCCAGCCGCTGAGCCCGTGTATCGCTTCGGCGCGGGCGCCGCGCCCGGCGAGCTCAGCGGCTACACCTTCGTCGCCTGGCTGGAGAGCGCTCCGTGAGCGATCAGGCGCTGATCGACCTGGCGCAAGCCGCCGGGCTGCAGACCCGCTGGCGGGACGCCGGCGGCGCCGACAAAAGCGTGGCGCCCGACGCCCTGCGCTCGCTTCTCGCCGCTCTGGGGCTTTCGGCTGCGACGCCCGCGCAGGTGCGCGAAAGCCAGGCGCGACTGGCGGCGCGACGCGAAGCGACGCCGCCGCTGATCACCGCCGTCGCAGGGCGCGAGGTCGAGCTGGTCGGCCGGCAACTGCCCCTCCTGGGTCGGCTGAGGCTGGAGACCGGAGAAGCGCAGGACCTTTCCCTGACAGCGACCCCGCACGGCGCTCGCCTCGTGGCGCCGAGTCGTGCCGGCTATCATCGGCTTGAGGTCGGCGAGGCTGAGGTCTTGCTCGCCGTCGCCCCGGCCAAGGCGTGCACGGTCCGTGAGCGCGTCACCACGGGAGAGGCCTGGGGCACGGCGGTCCAGATCTACAGTCTGCGGCGTGGCGAGACCCCGGCCCAAGACGACTTTGGCGACTTCGCCGATCTGGCGGCGTTCGCCCGCGCGATCGGCGCGCGCGGCGCCCACGCCCTCGGTATCAGTCCGGTCCACGCGCTGTTCGCCGCCGATCCCAGCCGCTACAGCCCCTACGCCCCGTCCAGCCGCCTGTTTCTGAACAGCCTTTACGCCGATCCCGCCATGGTCGCTGGAGATGCTGCGCCGTGGACATCGGACCCCGGTTCCAACGATCTCATCGACTGGCCTGCCGCCGGGCCAACCAAGCTGAAGCGCTTACGCGAGGCCTTTGGGCGTCTGATCGACCAGGACGGCGCGGACCTCCAGGCCTTCCACGCCTTTCGTCGGGACGGCGGCCTGGACTTGGAGCGCCACGCTCGGTTCGAGGCCTTGCACGGCGCGTTTGTCGCCCAGACCAGCGCGCGCGGCTGGCAAGATTGGCCAGAGCCCTTCCACGACCCAGAGGGCCTGGCGGTCAGCGCGTTCGTCCGTGAACACGCCGACGAGGTGAGCTTTCATGCCTTCCTGCAGTGGCTGGCAGACGCCGGCTTGGCGCGGGTACAAGCGGCGGCGCGAGCGGCGGGCATGGGGATCGGCGTGATCGCCGATCTGGCCGTCGGGCTAGACGCTGGCGGCAGCCAGGCCTGGAGCCGACCCGACGATCTGATCGGAGGCGTCAATGTCGGCGCGCCGCCCGATATCTTCCAGCCCCAAGGCCAGGATTGGGGCGTTGCGGCGCTCTCGCCCGACAGCTTGCGCCACAGCGGCTATGACGCCTTCCTAAAGACGCTGCGCCGGGCCTTGCGTCACGCCGGGGGCGTCAGGATCGATCACGCCATGGGCCTTCGCCGACTCTGGTTGACGCCCCACGGGGCCTCGCCGGCGCAAGGGGCCTACCTGACCTATCCGTTCGAGGACCTTCTGCGGCTGATCACACTTGAGTCGCAACGCGCCCAAGCGATCGTCATCGGCGAGGACCTGGGCACTGTACCATCGGGGTTTCGCGAGGCGCTTCATGATGCGGGCGTTTTGGGCATGAGCGTCCTATGGTTCGAGCGCGCCGCCGACGACGCCTTTGTCGCCCCAAAGGCGTGGAGCGCGCACGCCGCGGCGCTGACCACGACCCACGATCTGCCGACCGTCGCGGGATGGTGGTCCGGGCGGGACCTCGACTGGCAGGCGCGTCTGAACCCGACCGCCGGGCGTGATATCGAACAGGCCCACGCCGCGCGACAGGAGGACCGCGCCCGCCTCTGGACCGCCTGCGTCGAGGCCGACGTCGCGTCTGGACCGCAGCCTCTCCCCCAGACGGCCGAGGCCGCTGTCGATGCGGCGGTCGCCTACGTCGCCGCCAGCGCCTCGCCCTTGACGATCGTCCCTATCGAGGATCTGGTCGGCCTGGAAGAACAGCCCAACCGGCCCGGAACAATCGACGAGCATCCCAACTGGCGCCGTCGCCTTCCGGCCGCGCCGGAGGAACTCTTGGAGGCGCCAGCAGTCGTGGCGCGCATATCGGCCCTCTCCAAGGCCAGACCCGCATGATCCCCCGCGCCACCTACCGGCTCCAATTCCACAAGAGCTTCACCTTCGCCGACGCCGCACCCCTGGCGCCCTATTTCGCAGAGCTCGGGATCAGCCACCTCTACAGTTCGCCGATCGGGACCGCCCGCGCCGGCTCGACTCACGGCTACGACCAGGTCGATCCGACGACCATCAACCCCGAGCTCGGCGGCGAGGCCGGCTTCCGCGCGCTTGTGGCCGCGTGTCGGCGCGAAGGCCTCGGCGTCATCCTGGACATCGTGCCCAACCATATGGCCGTCGGCGGGGCCGATAACCGCTGGTGGCTGGATGTACTGGAACGGGGGGAAGGCAGTGCTTACGCTCAAATGTTCGATATCGACTGGCGTCCCGCAGATCCGGCGCTGCACGGCAAGGTGTTGTCCCCGTTCCTGGGCGCTCCCTATGCCGAGGCGCTACAGTCGGGCGCGTTAAAGCTGTTGCATGATCCCTCGGCTGGAACGCTCGCGGTTATCGTCCACGAGACCCACCGGTTTCCTATCCGCCGGGAGGACCACGATTGGGTTCTGACAACCCCGGGCGGCGTGGCGGCGTTCGATTGCGCCAACGCGGAGGGGCGCGCGCGCTTGCATGACCTGCTGCAGCGCCAAGCGTATCGCCTGGCCCACTGGCGCGCCGCCGGCGACGAGATCAACTGGCGGCGCTTTTTCGACATCACCGAGTTGGCCGGGGTGCGCGTTGAGCGCGACGAGGTGTTCGAGCTGATCCACGCCCTGCCCCTTCGCCTCTACCGCGAGGGGCTGATCGACGGCGTGCGGGTGGATCATGTCGACGGGTTGGCGGACCCGGCCGGCTATTGCGTCAAACTGCGTGCGGCGCTGGAGGCGGCTCAAAGCGCACGGCCGGCGGAGGCCGCGCCCGGCCCGGCCTATTTCGTGGTCGAGAAGATTTTGGCGCCGGACGAACGCCTGTCCGCCGCATGGCGCACCGACGGCACAACCGGCTACGACTATATGAACCTGTCATCCGCCCTTCTCCATTCCCCCGACGGCGCCGCAGCGCTCACGGAGGCCTGGGCTGAGATCAGCGGACGGTCTAGGGCCTTTGACGCGGAGGAACGGGCGGCCCGGCGGGAGGTTCTGGACCAGAGCTTCGCCGGCCAACTCGACGCGGTCGTTCTGGCCTTTCACGCGCTGGCTCGCTCGGAGCTGGCGACCCAGGACCTGACAGCGGGATCGCTACGGCGCGCGCTGACAGCCCTCCTGAGCGTCTTTCCCGCCTACCGCACCTACGGCTTAGGCGACTCCAGTCCCGCGTCCGACGCGCCGCTTCGCCTTCGGGCGGCGGCTCTGGCCCAACCCCATCTGGCTGTCGGCGACGTCCAAGCCCTCGATCGCATTCTAGACTGGCTGGGCGGCGAAGGGCCGGGGACCAAGGCGTTGAAGCCGGAGGCTGTGCGCCGTTTCCAGCAATTGAGCGCGCCGGTTTCGGCCAAGGCGGTCGAGGACACCGCCTTCTATCGTCACGCCCCCCTGCTCTCGCGCAACGATGTCGGGTTCGAGGCGGATCGGCTATCGGTTTCGCTGGCGGGTTTCCACGCCGCAAACCGCCAGCGCGCCGAGACATTCCCCCACACCCTGCTGACCACCGCTACCCACGACCACAAGCGCGGCGAGGACGTGCGCGCGCGGCTGGCGGTCTTGAGCGAAATCCCCGATCGCTGGATCGCCTTGGCGAAGGGGTGGATCGCGCGCGCCAACGCCATGGCGCCGGCCATAGACCCCGGCGACGCCTACCAATTGTTCCAAACACTTGTCGGCGCCTGGCCGCCGACGCTGGCGCCCGACGACGAGAGCGGCTTGGCCGAATTCGAAGCCCGCGCAGCCGGTTGGCAGCAAAAGGCGCTGCGGGAGGCCAAGCTCCGCTCCTCCTGGGCTTCGCCCAACGCCGAGTATGAGGGCGACGCCCGCGCCTATCTTCACGCTGCGCTCGATCCCAACGGTTTAGCCCCCGACATCGAAGCCTTCGTCTCAGAGATCGCCCGGGCAGGCGCGGCCAACGGCCTGGTCCAGACGCTGCTGCGCTGCACGGTCCCCGGCGTGCCCGACACCTATCAGGGGACGGAGTTGTGGGACCTGAGCCTGGTCGATCCGGACAACCGCCGCCCGGTCGATTTCGGGGCGCGCCGGCTCGACCTGTCCGTCTCGACACCGATCGCCGAGCTGGCGGCGACCTGGCGCGATGGTCGGGTGAAGCAGCGGGTGCTCTCCATGGCGCTCGACGCGCGCCGCCGCCAAGGGAGCGTCTTCCGCGACGGCGACTATCTGCCCCTGGCCGTCGAGGGCGTGCGGGCCGGCCACGTGCTGGCCTACGCACGGCGCGCGGGCGACGCCTGCGCCGTCGTGGCCGTCGCGCTCCGCTGCGCCCCTAGGCTGATCGGGCGCGATACCCTGACGCCGCCCGGCGACTGGTGGGGAGACACGGCGATCCAGCCGCCAGACGCTCCGCATGGCTCGATGCTGGCCGCGCGGGATCTCTTCGCCGACCTGCCGGTCGCGCTGATCAGCCCGGCGTGAGCTTTTGGCAGCCTAAGCGGTCGGCCCTAAGCGGTCGGGGGCGCGTCGAAGTACAGGCCCGCCGCCGTGATCCCCGCCATCACGGCGGCTTCGTCCGAATCGCCCACGTCTCCGCTGGCCCCGACCGCGCCGATGATCGCGCCATCCTCACCGCGGATGAGAACCCCGCCCGGCGACGGCGCCATCTCGCCGCCGCTCATGGCGAACAAGGCGGTGTAGAAGAGGGGCTGGGCGGCCGACCGCTTGGCGAGTTCCCGGCTGCTGAACCCCATGCCCAGCGCGCCTTTCGCCTTAGCGGCGGCGATGTCGGTTCGGAACAGACTGGCGCCGTCCTCGCGCTTGATCACCACGGCATGGCCGCCGGCATCCAGAACCGCGACGGCCAGGGGCAGGTAGGTTCTGCGCCGGGCTTCGGCGAACACCTCGTCCGCGATCTTGTCGGCGAGCGCCAGGGTCAGGGTCTGCATGGGGAGGTCTCAACATCGAACGTCTGCGCGTCCTTGCGCCAGCACGCCCCTTACATCGGCCACGACGCTGGGGAAAGCTGTCGCCTAAATAAGCAATGGGCCAAGCCTGCACGCATTGTGGGCGGCAGGATCGCCAAAACCTGAAGGCCATCCAGACGGGCTTGCGCCGGCTAACGGGCGTACCCGTAATCGGGCTCTCGCAGACGCTAACGATTGGCGACGATGACCGACGGCCCCCTATCCGGCGCTTCGCCGGCCACGCGATGGATCCAGCTTGCGGCCGGCGTGGTCGCCATGATGGCGATCTCCAGCCCGCAATACGTCTGGACCCTGTTCGTCAAGCCCCTGCAGGGCGCGACCCATGCGGGCCTACCGGCGGTGCAGGTGACGATTTCGATCCTTATCGTGCTCCAGACCTGGTTGTCGCCCTTGCAAGGCGGTCTAATTGATAGGTTCGGACCGCGCCTCCTGGTTATGACCGGCTGCCTGCTGTCAGGCCTGGGGTGGGTTTTGGCGGCCTACAGTCATGGCGTCTGGATGCTCTATCTCACCTATGGGCTCTTCGGCGGGGTGGGCACCGGCATCGTCTATGTCGGCGTGGTGGGTCTGATGGTGCGCTGGTTCCCGGAGAAGCGGGGCTTCGCCGCAGGGATGGCGGCGGCGGGCTATGGCTTCGGCGCCATGCTGACGACCTTTCCGATTTCAGACATGCTGGCGAAGTCCGGCTATCAGCACACCCTATTGGTCTTTGGCGCGATCCTGGCGGTGGTCGGCATGGCCGCGGCGGCCGTGCTGAAATCGCCGCCGCACGGCGTCTCCGTCGGCGCCGACCCTAGCGCGTCCCGGGCCGTGTCCGGCATGACCAGCGCCGCCATGCTGAAGACGCCGATCTTCTGGCTGATGTTCGTCATGATGACCATGATGTCCACAGGCGGGCTTATGATTATCGTCCAGTTCGCCACCTTCAGCAAAGAGTTCGGCATTACCGACAAGGTCATGGTGTTGGGCTTCGCCGCCCTGCCGTTGGCCTTGACGCTGGACCGGGTGACGAATGGCCTGACACGTCCCTGTTTCGGCTGGCTGTCCGATCGCATCGGGCGGGAGAACACCATGGCCATCGCCTTCGTGGGCGAAGGGCTCGCCATCCTTGTGATGTTGGCCTTGCGCAGCCATCCCCTGATCTATGTGCTGATGTCCGGCGTCGTCTTCTTCGGCTGGGGTGAGATCTTTTCGCTGTTTCCGTCGACTCTGACCGATACCTTTGGGGCCCGTTACGCCACGACCAACTACGGTTTTCTCTACATGGCCCAGGGCATAGGCTCGGTCCTGGGCGGTCCGGTGGCGGCGCTGATCCACGACCATACCGGCAGCTGGCTTCCGGTGTTCGGCCTGATCGTGGCGATGGATATCGCTACGGGGCTCTTGGCGCTCCTGCTTTTGAAGCCTATGCGCAAGACTTGGTCGGCGTCAGGGCCGGCCTTGGCCTAGAGGGCGCGCGCCCAAGGACAGGAAAGCACCGATGAAGGCCCCCGCCGCCAAGGTCCCCCGGAGCGCGGCGTGGCTGGGCGGGCTCGGCGCCTTGCCGTTTATCGCCTTGGCCGGCGCCATGCCCTTTCTGGCCAGCGGACCTCGCAGTCTGGCCGCCGATGCGCTGGTCGCCTATGGCGCAACGATTCTGTCGTTCCTGGGCGGTATTCACTGGGGCTTGGCGATCGCGCCTGAGGGCGGCTCTGGGCGCACAAGGCTTACCGCCCGGCTGATTTTGAGCGTGGTTCCGTCGTTGGCGGCCTGGGCGGCGCTCCTGGTCGCCGATACGATCGGGCTCATCGTCCTGGCTCTGGCCGTCGTGGCCATGCTTTGGGTCGATATTCGGGCCGCCCGCGCCGGCGCGGCGCCGCCGTGGTACCCGACCCTGCGTATCCCCCTGACCTGCATCGTCGTCGCCGCCCTACTGATGGGAACCGTGCTGAGCCGCCGCACCATCGAGCGAAGCCATTCCATCTACGATGGCGTCACTTCGGCGAAATCAGCCGCAGTTATGGAAAGTGTCCCGCGTAGCCCCGTGCATCACGGGTGAGCAGGGTCGGTCCCTCAACGGCGGCGTGGGCTCCGATGTAAACGTCGGGCGGCGGCGACGTCCGCAAGAGGTCGCGCCGACAGTAGTCGACGAAAGCCCGGCCTGCGACAAAGGCCGCTTCAGAGGGTGGAGCAAGTCGGCGAAACGCCTCGAAGCCAAGGCGATCGTCGAGGTCAGCCATCGTCGCAACCCCGGACACGATCTCCGCATAGATGATCGGGTTGATCACCGCGCTCTGGCGAACACGATTGACGAGGGTAAGGTGAAGGGCGGGACCCGTCGCCAGAGGATAGCATGGATCGTAGGACGCTCATCACCGCCGGCGCCGCCCTGTCCCTCTTCAAAGGCGCCCGCGCCGCGCCGCCGTCGCACGAGATCATGGCGCTCGGCTGGTATGTGGTGTTTTCGCCGCCGTCGCGGATGGACCAGACGACCAACTTCTACGGCAAGACGCTGGGTCTGCCATTGATGATGACGATGCGCACACCCCAGCAGAACAAGAACTATTTCTGGTGCGGCGAAGACATCGTGCTCGATCTGTCCCATCACGCGCCCGAAGGGCCGTTCGATCCCCGCGACGCCGATCCGGCCACAGCCCGGCAGGTCCCGATTTTCCGCACCGACAACCTCGGCGCGCTCATGGCCACCTTCATCTCCCATGGGGCTCACGTGCGGCTGAGCCGTTCCACCGCCTTGGGTCGCGAGGCGTTCGTGCTCGATCCGACCGGGCGGCTGATCGGCTTTCGTCAGCGCGACCTCGACTCGCCGCTGGCGGCGGACCGCGAGGCACGACGTCGGTTGAAACGGGGCGAGGCGTTCAATCCAGGATGCGCCGCGATGCCGTCGAACCTCCAGGAACTGGGCTGGGTGCGCCTTCGGGTCGCCGACCCCGATGCGGCCAAACGGTTCTACGGCGGTCGCGTCGGGCTGCCCTACCTAGGCTCGACCGAAGACGC
>Ga0116226_10006150_pt1 | contig 10763 bp, 9 predicted proteins | sample S1TSphfallax_FD_89692 | JGI IMG/M metagenome (GOLD analysis project Ga0116226, IMG submission 89692) | Host-associated microbial communities from peat moss isolated from Minnesota, USA - S1T2_Fa - Sphagnum fallax MG | ecosystem: Host-associated > Plants > Peat moss > Unclassified | place: USA...
GAGGGTGCGGGTGTCGATCGAGTAGCCCGTGACGACCGGAGACGGCTGCGGGTCGGGGGCAAGTCTTAGTTCAGCGGCTGTCCATTGCGCGATCTGGTCGAGTTGCAACTTCATGGCTGGCCCCGTTCTGCGAGCATGGCGAGAGTTTGACGCACGATGGCTTCATCGTCAAATGGAAGCACCTGTTGGCCAATGGTCTGCGTCTTCTCATGGCCTTTGCCGGCGATGAGGACGAGGTCACCGGGGCGCGCTTCAGCCAACGCCAGATGGATGGCGCGGGCGCGATCTGCTTCAACGATCACAGTTGCGGACGTGCCGCGAAGACCGGGAAGCACCTGGTCGATGATGGCCTGGGGCGGTTCGCTGCGCGGATTGTCGGAGGTGACGATGGCGACGTCACTGCCCTCACCGGCGGCTTTGCCCATAAGCGGGCGCTTGGTGGCATCGCGGTCGCCGCCGCAGCCGAAGACGGTGAAGACCCGACCCGACGTCTTCTCAACAATTTCGCGGGCCAGGCGGGTGACGTTGCGCAGAGCATCGTCAGTGTGAGCGTAGTCGACGATGACAGTGAAGGCCTGGCCTTCGTCGATGGATTCGAAGCGTCCGGGCGGTGCTTGCAGGGTCTCAGCAGCAGCGGCGATCTGTTCGAGGGGAATGCCACGGGCATGCGCCGCGGCAGCAGCGGCGAGCAGATTGTAAATATTGATGCTGCCGAGCAGCCTCGTCCGGATGGGAATTGCGCCGATGGGCGTTTGCAGGACGAAACTCGTCCCGGACTTCGACATTTCGACAACTGACGAATGGAAGTCGCCAGCAGAAAGACCGTAGGTGATGACCTGCGCCTCGGCATCGCGGGCAGCCGTCGCCAGTTGGAGGTGCGCGGGATCGTCCGTGTTCAGAACAGCCACGCGCGGGGCCTGCGAGCACGTGCCGTCGAAGAGCCTCTGCTTCGCGCGGAGATAGTCCTCCATGGTGTGGTGGTAATCGAGATGGTCGCGGGTGAGATTGGTGAAGATGGCGACGTCGAAGGCAAGCTGCCAGACGCGTCCCTGGTCGAGTGCATGCGACGAGACTTCCATGACGGCCTCGTCCGCGCCCGCAGCGACGCCTTCGGCAAGAAGCGCAAGCAGGTCGCGCGATTCCGGCGTAGTGTGCGGCGAGGGAAAAACACGGTCGCCAATACGGTATTCGATCGTGCCGACGAGGACCGTCCTGCGCTGCTGGTGACGCAGGATCTGCTCTAGCAGGTAGGCCGTGGTGGTTTTGCCGTTGGTGCCGGTCACGCCGGTGAGCTTCAGGTGTTCGTCCGGGTAGTGGTAGAAGGCGCGGCAAAGCTGGGCAAGGGCGCGGCGGCCCTGCGGCACTTCGACGACGGATAAGTTGGGCTGCGTTACCAGAAGAGAATCAAAGGCAGATGCCGTGTCCGTTGCAATTGCGACCGCGCCGCCTGCGATTGCCTGCGCAAGAAAGCGATTGCCGTCCGTGACGCCGCCTTTCATGGCGACAAACAGGGCCCCTGGAGTCACGCGGCGGGAATCGTATTCGATGGATTTGATTGCAAGGTTGGCCGGACTGGACCGGCGGGTGATGTCGGTCGTGGCGAGCAGTGTGTCGAGTGGGGTCATGGCGGCCGTCTTCAAAATTATTGCTTGAAACGGACAATGACTTCCGTACCTAACGGGACGAGGGTGCCGGCAACGGGGGCCTGGTCGCGAGCGATGCCATCGCCAAGCAGTTGCACGCCGAGGCCGGCGAGGCCGGCGTTTTCGACAACCTGACGCAGTGGTTCCCCCACGAAGGACGGGACGGGAACGCGGCGCTTATCGTCAGTAACGAGAGGGGCGTTGGGCGTTGAAGGCTTCGTTGATGGCTTCATTGTCTCCACGACGCCGGCAAGCACGCTGTCCGCTTTCGCCGGCCTATCGCCGGGCTGCACAGTATGCAGGGGGACGAGGCTGGCGATTTTGAATTGCTTCGATCTGTCGACCGGACTGAGAACTGCGAGCGACGTGGGCGCAGTGGAAACAGAGTGATCAGCCCCATCTGCGGCGGCGAGTGCGGGGAGCTGAGCACTCTGCGGGTTGCGCAGGGGATCGTCGGCGGGAAGGTTGTTGGCTTCCGAAAATAACGCTTCGAGGTCGGTCGAATCGTCTTCTGCGTCTTCGGCAGGGGTGGGTTGGTTGCGCGCTTCGTCCAGCTCCTTTTGCGGCTTCAGTGGCTCGTCGTGCGGGACGCCGAGATATTCGAGGACCTGCTGGGCAACCTCGGCGAAGACAGGCGCGGAGACCCACGCGCCGTGATGCTCGCCCTGCGGCGAATCCACGATAACGGCTACGCTGATGGCGGGATTGTTGACCGGAGCAAAGCCTGCGAACGACGCGACGATGGCCGTCTTCGAATAGCTGCGTGTGGCGACATCAATCTTTTGCGCGGTGCCGGTTTTGCCCGCCGCGGAATAGCCGTTGAGGGCTGCGTTGCGGCCGGTGCCATAGAGGACAATGCCTTCCATCATCTTGCGCATTTCCGCAGAGACGAGCGGCGAGATGACGCGGTGCGCGCCATCGGGAAGCGTATGCGGTATGTCGTTCTCCGGATGAAAGGGGATGGGCCGCAGCCCGTCGTTCGTTGAGTCGGGCGTGTTGAGAAGCATGTGCGGAGGAAGATACGTACCGCCATTGGCGATCGTGGAAACCATACTCACAAGCTGCACAGGAGTGACGCCGATTTCCTGGCCGATGGCAAGAGACGCGATGCTGGTGGCGCCCCAGCGCCGCGTGGGTCGAAGAATCCCGCGCGTTTCGGCAGGCAACTCAATGCCGCTGCGCTGACCGAAACCGTAGGCGCGCATGTACTCGTAGAACTTGTCGCGTCCCATAGCCAGGGCTACTTTGATGGCGCCGACATTGCTTGAATGCCATAGGGCTTCTGAAGCAGTGAGGCGTCCAAAGTGGTCGCCGTGATCGTCATGAATCGTGCGGCCGAAGAGGGTGATCACGCTCCCCTGGCAATCGATGATGGTATCGGGCGTAATGGCGTGGGCGTCGAGTGCTGCGGAGTACGTGACGAGCTTAAAGGTAGAGCCAGGCTCGTAGACGTCGCTTACAGCGTGGTTGCGCAGCAGCCCATTGGTGGCGTGGCGAAAGTCGTTGGGGTTGAAGGTTGGGCGGATGGCGAGGGCCAGGATCTGACCCGTATGCACATCCTGGACAACGACTGTTCCATTGAGCGCCTTGTATTTCTCCATGGCGTGGTCGAGGGCGTGCTCGGCGATGAACTGGATGTTTTCATCAATGCTGAGCTGGAGATTTTCTCCGGGCATGGATTCGTCTTCTTCACTGCCCAGGACGTGGCGCTTGGCGTCCAGCGAAGTCAGCATGTGGCCCGGTGCGCCGTGAAGGTCGTCGTCGAATTGGCGCTCAATGCCGCCCAGACCGGCGTCATCCGTGCCGACATAACCCAGCACCTGCGCGGCCAGTTCATCATTCGGGTACACGCGCTTGAATTCCTTCTGGAAATAGATGCCCTTCAGGTTCAGGGCCTTCACTTTCGCAATGACAGCAGGATCAAGCTTGCGGGCAATCCACGCAAAATTGTGCGAGGCCTGCAGGCGGGCAGCAATCTGGTGGGCCGTGGTGAAATTTTCGGTGGGGTCAAGATGGACGACAGCGGCGAGCGCAGCCGCGGTCGCAGGCTTGTCTTTGATTTCAGTCGGGACGGCGAAGACGGAGTCAACCGAGACCGTCATCGCGAGCTCGCGCATGTTGCGGTCGTAGAGGAAGCCGCGGCGCGGAGCAATCTCAAAGCCGTGCTGTTGCTGCTGCGCCGCCATCTCGATGAACTTGTGGTGCTCGCCAAGTTGCAGCCACGCGAGCCGGACGACGATGAGCAGCGCCCACACGATGAAGACACCCGACAATACGACGAAGCGCAATCGACGAGGAGCACCGATGATGCTCCTGGTCGATTGCGCTGTCGGGGTGAATTGAAAATCTCTCACAGTCAGACCAACTTCAAGTTAGTTCAGTTGAAATGCAGCTCCCTCCACTACGCTTCGCTTCCGGTCGGGATGACAAGGTGGTGCTGTTTGCTTGGGTCGGGATGACGGCGGCAGCGCTGAGTTTCGCTCCCCAAGGCTCCTATTGAATGCCGGGCATTTGTGCTGCGGCCAGCACAGCGCCGCTGTTGACGTCGGGAGAAAGATCGGGGCGGACCACTTGGCCGGCGCGCGGCGCGGTCATACCGAGCCTGCGGGCTTCGCGATCCAGCCGGCCGAGCTGCGTCAGCTCCGCCTGTTGAGCGCTGAGCTGGCGGTTGGTTTCGCGCAGCTGTTCGACCTGCGCCTTCTTCGCTTCCACCTTGTAGCCGTATTCAATGGCGCTCAGGTGCTGCCAGCCGTAGACCATCACCATGGCAAACAGGACCGACATGGCCATAGCGAAATTGCGCATTTCTTTTTTGCGCACGGGATCGTCCGCCTTGACGATGCGCGTATTGTCGAGATGCTTGACGAAAAACACTTCGGGCGTGGGGCCGCGGCGCGCACGCTGTTGAGCGTGGAAGAGCCGCGTGTTGTGGTCTGCCGTGGCCTGGGCGCTGCCAGCGTGCGAAGCAGTCTCATCGAACCAGTTGCGGCTGCCGAAGGTTGCCGTGATTGTCTGTGTCGCCATTGTCGTCTTCCTGTGTTCCCTTTCCGCCGAACGACCGGACCAGAATCGCTGGAGGAGGAGGGAGGGTAATGCAGTGTTTGAATCGTCTTTTTCGCCTTGTCGAACGGTAGGACGATTCTGGCCCGATCTTGCTGTTTAACGCCGCGGTTGCCGCAGACCCAGTTGATACTCGTCTGCCTGCTTCCGTTTTGCTGCTTCCAACTCTGCCTGCTCTAAACTCATTGCGGTCCTCTCGGCGGCGCGCAATTTTGCGCTGCGCGACCGAGGGTTGCGATCCGTTTCTTCCTGCTCCGCGACTTCGGGCTTGCGCGTAAGCGGCAGCCAGATGCCCTGCCTCGCTCCTTCGCGGAATGCATCTTTCACCAGCCTGTCTTCGAGCGAGTGGAAGCTGATCGCTGCGAGCCTGCCGCCAGGCCTCAGGAGCATCGGCGACAAACGCAATAGTGCTTGTATCTGATCCAGCTCCCCGTTGACATGAATCCGGATGGCCTGGAAAGTCCTGGTCGCCGGATGGATCCTGTCGCCTTTCATTGGCGGGGCGCCGGCTGCTACAACTTTGGCAAGCTGTGCCGTGGTTGTAAGCGGCCGCGCCCTGACAATGGCTCTGGCGATTCTCCGCGACCTCCTTTCTTCTCCGAATTCGTAAATCAAGTCGGCGAGATCGTTTTCGTCGAATTGATTTACCACTTGTTCGGCGGTGATGCCCTGGCGAGGATTCATCCTCATATCCAGGGGTCCATCCGCCTGAAAACTAAATCCTCTGTGCGCTTCTCCAAGCTGCAGTGAACTCACGCCAAAATCGGCGAGTATCCCATCGATAGAACCCGGTGCTGCGTGATTCGGCGCGGAGGAAAACTCCTCACCATGCAGAACCAGCTTCGGCATTGCTGCTCCCAGATCGTCGGCCAGTTGCTGCAGACGGCGCGTGGCGATGGCCATCGCATCGGGATCGCGATCGAAAGCGATCAGGGTCCCTGCATGGCCGAGCCGCCGCGCAATCTCGAGCGAGTGGCCGGCCATACCCAGCGTGGCGTCAATATAGGTGCCACCGGGGCGCACGTTCAAACTACGGATCGCAACGTCTAAAAGAACCGGCACATGGCGTTCTGCATCGTTCATGTGCTCCCCCTTGGGGGCGTCTCAAATTCCAAAAGCGGCCAATGCTGCTTCGTCGGCCTCGGTGAATGGATCTGCATCCATGCCGGCCTTGTAATCGTCATGATTGGCAACCTGCAGGTACGTTTGCATGCCGAAGACGACGACATCTCCTAAAGTCTTTGCTGCTTCGCGCAGAATCTGCGGAATCAGCACGCGGCCCTGGGGGTCCATTTCGGCCACCTGGCCCCAATAATTCACGGCCTTCATATACTTCTTCTTATGCGGGTCCATGTTCGGGACCTTGGCCAGGGCTTCTTCGATCCGGAGCCATTCCTGCATCGGATACACCTCGGCGACCTTGCCGTCGCGGCTCGTGATGTAGAACTTTCCCGCCGTCGTCTCGTCGCCCGCATATTTTTCGTCGATCAGGTGCTTGAACTCAGCCGGAAGCTTGAGCCTGCCCTTTTCGTCGACGCGGGTTGGGTGATTGCCCCGAAACATATCGAAAGCACATCCTTATAAGCAGGCAGCAGGTCACAAAAAGCGTGGGGCTGATAGACTGTGCACCAGATGTGAGGCAGATTTGTTGTCCCCGGCCCACTTCTGAAGGAATTGCGAAGGATCGCAGGAAGTCAGAACTTTTGACCACTTTCGACCACTTCCGACCTCAGAGTAACGCAGCGGGAAACGCTGTCAAAGGGAATTCTCTGGACGGAGCGAAGTGGGGCGCGTGCCCTTGTGGAAATCACAAGATGCTGATTTCGCCGCCGACAAAAGCACAACAGGTAGTGTTGACGGCTCGGGTTACCCCATTTGGGTAAGACTTGCCAAGTTGCCGCGGGTGCGATATACGCTTTTTCTTCGCCCCCTAGCCCGGGACCGCGGGCGAATCTTCCTGCAGGCGCTGTTCGGCGTCCAGGCGCTGCTGGCGTTGCTTGAGGACATACGCCAGATAGAGGACGACAACCACATTGAGCAACGTCAGGCAGATCTTGGCGATCGTCACATGGCGGGCAATTTCGAAGCCTTCCCAGGGAAGGAAGGCCGCGGTGAGGATGAGGGTGAAGTATTCCGCCCACGTCTTGCGAAGGACGAGGCCGGTACCTTCGATGAAGTCGAGGCCCGCGTCGAAGAAGACCGCAAAGCTGATCCAGCGCAGGCGATGCGGGGTGAGGGACTGGGCGCGTTCGAGCACCAGGTTGACCAGATGGCTTTCGGGATCGATGCGAAGGGCGAGGGCGAGGCGAAACAGCACATCGGCCAGGTCGCGGTGGACCAGCCGCAGGACGCCGACACCCACCAGAACAAAGAAGACACCCTTCACGAATTTGAAAAAACCTATGACAACAAGCCAACGGTTTTGGCGGATCGCCATTCCCGGCCTTTTTTGTAGCAACGTCATCACCGGTCGCGGCTCCACGCGAATACAAGCAGGGGTCCCGCCCATAATCAGAATGCCGGGCTGCGGATGCCATCTCCATGGTACCTGCTGTTCGGTGCAGATTTCGTAGTTGCGCAGATCAGCATTCCGTTGTCGGTCTTCGATGCTGTGACGCTCACTGCCGCCGCATCGAGGGTGGGCAGGCTGCGCGTAACAGTACTTGAGTAGTTAAAGGGCCGTGAATGCAATTCAGGGCATGTGTGCAGAATGCTACGGACGAACCTGTCGGATTTATCTATATGTATAGTTCGTGACAAATGCAGGCTGTTTTTGGATTGAGCGAATCCGACAGCCTTAAACAGGCGTATTGATGATGTAGCGAAACCCTACTGGGTTGAAAGGAACTACCCAATTATGAAGAAGTCGATTCTGGCAACATCTCTTGCCCTTGCTCTTGGCATGACCACGATGTCCGCGATTGCACAAAAGGACCCGATGGTCGGCGGCGCGCCGATGTATCCCACAAAGAACATTGTTGAGAACGCGGTCAACTCGAAGGACCACACAACCCTGGTTGCCGCAGTGAAGGCCGCCGGCCTCGTGGATACCTTGGAGAGCGCTGGCCCCTTTACCGTTTTCGCCCCGACAAATGAGGCTTTCGACAAGTTGCCTGCCGGTACGGTGGACACGCTGCTCAAGCCGGAGAACATTGGCCAGTTGAAGAAGATCCTGACCTACCACGTGGTAGCGGGCAAGCTTTCAGCGAAGGACATTGAGAAGCAGATCAAGGAAGGCGGCGGTAAGGCGACCTTGACCACGGTTGAAGGCGGCACGCTGACTGCCACCAAGAAGGACGGCAAGATCGTGTTGACCGACGAAAAGGGTGGCATGGCCACTGTGACGATCGCCAACGTTTTCCAGTCCAATGGCGTGATCCACGTGATCGACGCGGTCCTTCTCCCTAACTAGTTCCCCCTGTTCGAAAGACAAGAAAACGCAGATCCCTGACTCGGGGAGATACTAAGACGGTATCTCCCCATTTTTCTTTTCTTCTGATGTGCTTTTTGAGCCGGAACTTCCTCTGCATTGTGCATCAGAAGGTGTGAAGCATGCGCCACAGTTACGAAACAATGCAGTGGGTGCCCTTCCCCGTCAGGGACGTGTTCGCCTTCTTCTGCGACCCGCACAATCTTCCGAAGCTGATGCCGGACTGGCAGCAGGCGCGCATCGAGCATGCTTTTCTGGTGGATCCTCCGCTTTCGCCGATTCACTGGAACAATGGCGCGCGCGCTGCGGGAAAAGGTTCGGTTTTGACCATCACATTCCGGCCAGTGCCTCTGCTTCCTTTGCGCCTGCAGTGGATTGCCGATATCACAGAGTTCGAATGGAACGACCATTTCTGCGATGAGCAGAAGTCAGGGCCCCTGGCGTACTGGAAACACTGCCATTTCATCGCATCGGAGACCCGCGACGGCCGCGTGGGAAGCCTGGTTACGGACAAGTTGACGTATGCCCTGCCGCTCGGTTTTCTGGGGGACATGGCGCATGCAGTCGCGATCCAGCGGCAAGTGAAGGCGACCTTTGATTATCGTCAGAAGAGGCTGCTGGAGCTGCTGGAAGTCAGGTAACATCCGAGCGGTTGGGGCGGACGGATGAATTCTCTCTGAGCGCGACCACCCCTCGGTACACTAAGGGCGCATGATTGCCGCGGATACCCTTCCATTTCAACAGTCGGCTATCCCGTCAGCAGCAACGCGCGTCGCGGGCCCAACAGGGCCGTTGCGCGATGCGCTTTGGATCAGCATTGTCTTCGGCCTCGTCAAGTTTTCGCTTCATGTCGCAGTCAATCTCTGGCAGAAGCACCTTGGCTGGGGATATTTCCTTGATGAACCGTATTACATCCTGTGCGGCAGATTTCTCGACTGGGGTTATGTCGACCACGGGCCGGTTGTCGCCCTGCAGGCGCGGACGGCCGTTGCGCTCTTTGGTAAGTCGCTCGCGGGTATCCGGATGTTTTCGGCACTGGCCGGCGGCGTAGAAATTTCCCTCACAGGCATCCTGGCGTGGCAGATGGGCGCGCGCAGAACGGGGCAGGTCCTGGCGATGCTGGCTGCCCTGCTGGCGCCGGAGGTGCTTGGACTCGACAGCTATCTTTCCATGAACTCCTTCGAGCCGCTCTTCTGGACCATGGCGACCCTTGCAATCCTGCGACTGCTTGCGGGCAATTCGCCGCGATGGTGGATCGTCTTCGGTGTTGCCGCGGGAATCGGCTGTGAAAACAAGCCGTCGATGGTCTTCTTCCTCGCAGCATTGCTGCTGGGGCTACTGATCACGCCGCAGCGGCGTGTGCTGGGGTCCCGCTGGATGTGGGCCGGACTGGCTATCGGCGTAGCGCTGGTGTTGCCCAACCTGATCTGGCAATCGACTCATGCCTGGGCAATGCTGCGCTTTCTCCACACAGCGCACTCGGCACGACTCGGACTGGCCTGGTCGCCGGCAGCGTTTCTTGCGGCCCAGGTCGTGATGTTGAACCCGGTAGCTCTCATCTACTGGGGCGGAGGGCTTCTCTGGCTCCTGATCAGCGAACGCGCTCGGCCATTCCGCTTTATAGGCTGGACCTATCTCTGCTTCCTGGTGCTGATGTTTGCCGCACATGCGAAAGAGTATTACCTGACACCCATCTATCCCCTGCTGTTTGCGGCTGGCGGCTGCTGGGTAAATGGGTCTGTCCGGCTGCAGCGGATGCGCTGGGTGCTGCCATGCTATTGCGCCCTCTTGATTGTCACCGGCATCGCCGAGATGCCGATCACGTTGCCGATTTTGCGGCCGCAGACGACCGCAGCCTTTGCCCGGGCCACACGGCTGGACGGCTTGTCGCGGAAGGTGGAGAACACGAGCGCCGGCCCGCTCACTTACTTCTACTCTCTGCGCTTCGGCTCGCAGGAAATGGTCGACCAGGTGACGCAGATTTTTCACTCCCTGTCGCCTGCAGACCAGGCGCAGGCAGGAATCCTGTGCTCCGATTACGGAGCGGCCAGCGCGATCAACTTTCAGGGAGATGGCCGGGGACTGCCCTTCGCCATCAGCGGTCATAACAACTACTATCTGTGGGGCCCGCACGGGGAGACAGGTTCCCTCATGATCGTCGTCACCGATGCACCGGCCGATGCCTTGCGACCGATGTATGCGTCGGTTGAACTGGTCGGACGCGAGGACCATCCATACGCGCCTCCGCATCGACGGCTCTTTATTTATCTCTGCCGCGGACGCAAGCAATCTCTGCTGACAGAGTGGCCAACCCTGCGGCACTACAACTGAGAGACTTTCGCCCTCGATAAACTCGCTTTCCGGATTTTCTGGAATTGGGCCCGCATGCCGAACCTACCCCCGGCGTTGTACAAACAGACGGAACCGCTGGTGAATTTTGCACGTACGTCCGAGTGGATGCGGGAAGGAACGCGAATGGGGATGAAGAGCGAAACGGTCTCTACGGGGCCCGCAGAGGGCCTTCGCGCGGCGATCTGGCTGGCCCTGGGGTTTGCGCTGCTCAAGCTGGCGATCCATGTGGCAGCGAACCTGTGGGAGGCGCACCTCGGCTGGGGCTACTTCCGGGACGA
>Ga0116226_10006151_pt1 | contig 10762 bp, 8 predicted proteins | sample S1TSphfallax_FD_89692 | JGI IMG/M metagenome (GOLD analysis project Ga0116226, IMG submission 89692) | Host-associated microbial communities from peat moss isolated from Minnesota, USA - S1T2_Fa - Sphagnum fallax MG | ecosystem: Host-associated > Plants > Peat moss > Unclassified | place: USA...
CATAGAAAATTTCAGAAGTTTTGAACAAAGCCTCTCCGAGTTATGAATTTCTCAAGCTATAGTCACTTTTCCATCGATACTGTATAAAACATGCGTCTTTTTTTTAAATTCATAACTTGAAGAGATTTTGTTCAAAACTTCTGAAATTTTCTATGAAAGCTAGTCTAGTTGAGACTTTTATTTGGGCAAAGTCTCAAGTCAAAATTCAAACATATAATTTGGCTCGAAAAATGGGGTCCTATAGGGAAAATTCACTAAAACTTCTATATCTCGTCAAGAACAAGCTAGTGGCACAAATCCTTTTAGGATGTTTATCTACACCATGAGTCCTAACTATGAGAAAAAGATGAGCTCAAACGGAGGGTATCACTTGCTGAGGCTCCCTCGTAATTCACACATGCTCTCTTTGCTTGTTTTTCTGTGAAGAATTAACAGAAGAAAATAGAATAACCGATGACAACCGTCTGATTATATATGTTGTAGGGCAATCTAAGATTCACCTAGGTCATTCTAAGATCCCAATTTGAACTAGTCCAATCCTGAATTGTCGAGAAAGTTTTCATTAAAAGTCTCGTAACTGCCAATATAGATATTGGAATGAAATTTTTCTTGCTGAACTGTGTCGAGTCAGAAGTGTTCCAGGCGTTACAATCGTTGATGGAGATATTAAACTCGCACTCCGACGCTCATGGATAAAATTTCGTAAAACATGGTCTTCTGTGGATACCTAGCCATAACTTTACGAATCCTACTTTCATTCCTCTATTGAGGATTACAATGCATGAAACACTACTGACTCAACACAGTTCACCAAGAATAATTTCATTCTAATATCTATATCGGCAGTCATGAGACTTTTCATGAAAACGTTTTCGACAATCCAGGATTGGATTGGTTCAAACTCGGATCTTAGAATGTCCTAGGCGAATCTTAGATTAGCCTACGACATATATATACCTTTTCTCTTTTTTCTCTCATATTTTCTTATAATATGCTAGTATGAATAAAGAAACAAGATGACAGATTCGACGAGATGGGTTATAGTTCATTTTCTTCTATATCTGTATTATAAGAAAAGATGAAAGAAAAAGAAAAGAACAAGTATCAGAGTTGGAACCGGTCCGGTCCGGCCGCTTCAAAAAACGTTTCAGACCGGTAAAAACCGGCAAAAACTGACCGGTATTTCCAGGCCATTTACCGTTGGTTGAACAAAGTGGCTACAAAAACACTCGTCTTCGTATTTTTTGCTCAGGTTTTTGTTAGCATCGATTATTGTAATAAAATAACTTGAACTTGTACCTGTACTCGACATACTTTACTCAGAAAAAATTTCATATCAAGAAACTTGTGGAGTTCATTTCTCACTAAAGCCTGAGGGGGACCAAGGGGAAATTTATTACATAAAAATAATTTAAACTGGTAAAAACCGGTGAAGACCGGCCGGTTCAGTAATTCCAACCAGTCCGGTCCGGCCGTACAGGATCCAACTCTGACAAGTATATATATACAATTGTGCACTTATCATTTTGTTGTTCTGTTTTCTCTTTTTAAAAAACACTTATGCTAAGCTATGTCGAATGAAAAGCGACTGAATACGTTATTGAGCTACAATTTTTCTTCGAAAAACATGCGTAGTGATGCTGAAAATTTCACACCAAATTCAAATACACCTGCAGCTACTACAAATATAATGAATAATGATGATTCCAGTTTGTTTTTATCCAGTGATCCTGTAGATTTAGATCAGGTGGGTGACGATGTTAATATTAGCGTCGAAATTAGTGCATTGAAAGTGATCGATTCTCAACCCGACACTAATGAAAATGATATCAGTAATTATCTATCAAATAAATTGTCAATCGATGATAATTTGAAATATTCTCGATTAACTTTGTTGGACCAAAAACGTTTTGACCCATCAATAAAAATCTTGCCAATTCTGCCCATCATTTTTTTCGATACTAGGGAAGTTTGTCCATTGTTCTAAAAATCCTGGTTACGCCACTGGCAAAAGGTGATCAGAAAAGGCTAATATTTTGGATTTAGCACTAACTAAATGCGACCTTTATTTTGAGATTATTAAATCCAAAAAACGCTTTTTTTCTCCAGCCAAGTACCTATTGTCTGGTCGGTTTTCTGGCGGACCCTCTCTTAAATGATGCAAAAATAAATCTATTATCTCCATAAATGAATAAAAAATAGAGACTTTTCCAAATGTCGCAAAACTTTTGGCCCACCAGATATGAACTTCATTTCTCTGCTAATTTCAACGCGTCCAGAAATTTCTTGATGAATTCAGATAGAGAAAAAAGAGCTATACAATGAGTATAAAATGTTTGATATCCAAATAGCATGTAGCCTTTTACTGAGGCACACAAGACATTCCATCTAGGCATGCAACGGTGACGGTGACCGTTCACCGGTCCACCGGTCCACGGTGGCTACCGCTGGACCGGTGAACGGTTAACGGAGGACCCGTGGGCCGGTGAGATCAATGGACCCGTGAAACCGGTGGACCGGTAAGAACGTAATACCGGTGATAACAGTGAATTGATAAGAGATGAGTCCTCATCAAAATTTACAGTATATAATCATTATGTTTGTGATAATTTCTTCCAAACGTCATGACGTTTTTATTATACTTGTGCATTTAGTCATTTTCTCCAATATAGATCCTCAATATCTTGTGTTATATTGAAAGACAGTGGATTTATTTCCGTACTTTATTTAGAGCATCAAAAAAGAAATCACCCAGAAAAAATAAAACTAGTTACACGAAAATAATAAGCTTTTACAAAATATAGTAATAAAATAAAGAATACATCATTGGAAATTTCTTTGCATAAATGTTTTATAACACGAAAAAAGCTTCAACCTCTTTGTTAAAAACAAATAACATATACGTAGAAAAAAATCAAAGAGGAAGATATGTATACTAGTTAATACAATAGGTACATATAATAAAACAAACTCTCAAGAAAAAGCAGTATGAATGCGACATAAAAACACACGAAACGACTGAATAAAATACAAAATATATTTATCGAATTAGCTACATCTTATCTTTTAGAAAAACTGAATATGCCAAATTCTCACTTGAAAGTCGAGCTCTTTCTTTACGATCTAGAAAAGCTGACATTGAGAAAGCACTCTCACTTGGTACACTGGTAGCACTTGCTACTAAATGTATTTTAGCTAGATGCGATAATATTGGAGGACGATCTTTATTGATTTTCCAGAATGTAAATACTGAATGTGCAGATGGATCTCCTTTTGCATTGAATAGATCAGCTAATGTTTTAAATAGTTTTATTTCATCATTGATGGCAATTCGTTTACTTTTATCTTTTCCAGAGTCAACAAATGAAACTTCATCATCTTCACAAGAGAATAGAAACAGTTCATAAAGAGTTGGTTTTGATTGCGTAGGTTGTGCAGATTGTTGTGATTGACTTGGATTAAACGATGGTACAGATGATGATGATGTGTTATTAGTTGATTGAGATGGAATTGGATAAATATCATCGAGAAAAAGTTTTTTAACATGATTTTCAATTTGAAGTTTTTCTTTGTCGCGAAGATTCAAATGTGAAGATGGATCAAAGAATGCAAAACGCTACAAAACAATAAATATATTAAAAAGATTAATTTTCGATTTTTTCGAGATGCTGCACTCTATAATATTATTCTCCGAAACTCCGTCGTTTTATGCAAGAATTAGTAATAAAACATCAATAATCTTTTTCTCACAACATAAACTTCTCAACAATATAATAATCGTTAGAACTGTTGAGTATTGGTTATTCAAAATTTTTAATTGAAATGAGAAGACTCAAACTTATTCTTATAATCAACTAAGATACTAGTCTTAATGTCGAGTACGTTAAAACCTATCTCTTGTCAATTATGAATATATCAATGATTATTTCTTACCTGAAAATATTCTAATTGTTCAGCATCTTCATAAAAATACTTGTCCAATGTACGAATTAATAATCTTTTAATAACATCGATGCACTCATTTGAACTTCTATTAATACAATAGGATTTGATTTTTGAAATCATAAAATAAGTAAAACCAATTTTTGGATAACTTTTCCCTGACATCATTTGAGTTGCTTGAGTAAAGGAAGTAAGAACTTTAATTAATGAAGTTCATAAATCCCAATCTTCACTTTGTAATTCAATAGTATATAATTTATTGATTTGATCTTTTCGTAAATCTAATGATGCTTTGTTAATAAATAATTTCATAATTAAATGTTTTAATGCAATTAAAGATTCACATAAACTGAAACTAGAATTCCATCGAGTTTTACAATCGTTTTTTATTGTTGTTTTTTTGTCCGATGCTTCACGTTCTTTACGAATAAATTCGGATATTATAGATGATTTCTTGGTAAGTTTAGCAATAGAACGACATTTAATCATCAAGTTCCTAATCCATATTTTTTGTTTTGTTGAATTAGCATAATCTTCATAACCTATTGTCCAATTGTCTTCAATGGAATTATCATTATAATCATCATTTTCATCATCAGTCGTTGTGCACATTTGATTATTAGACGCAGGTTCATTTGTTGTATCATTATTAGCACGTTGTGTTGCCCAATTCATTATATTATTCAGATTAGATATTTTGTTTGACCATGATTCTGAATAAGTTCAATGGAAACGAATCCATGTTGTTGTTTCAATAGACTGCTATGAAATATAGTCACTTACTATTACTTAATTCATCATCCCAATCAATGTTCGTATTATTTTTACCAATAGTATGATCATTAGGCATGCACCAAAACCAAAACTCTTGGTTTTGGGGTTTTGGTTTTGATACGGTTTTGGTTTTGAAAGTTTTGGTTTCGAGATTAGTTTTGGTTTCGAGGTTTTGGTTTTGATATGGTTTTGGTTTTGATGGTTTGGTCTATGTCTCAAGATACTTTGAAAAAGACTATATTTTGCGACCAAAACCAAAAGTTTTGGTTTTGGTTTTGGTCGCAAAATATAGTCTTTTTCGAATTTTTCGAAGCATCTTGAGGCATAGACCAAAACCGTCAAAACCCAAACCATATCAAAACCAAAACCTCAAAACCAAAACCAATCTCGAAACCAAAACTTTCAAAACCAAAACCGTATCAAAACCAAAACTCAAAACCAAAATTTCAAAACTAGTTTTGGTTTTGGTGCATGCCTAATGATCATTATTAGCAGTTGTTGTACGATTGTTTGTTGTAATACCTGCAGACAAACTTTGATGAGACATATTACTTAATTTTTCTTTTGGAATCCAAAAACCCAGTCCGTTGATGACCATTAGATGAAGCCGATGAGCACAGTACCAAATTCTTGGTATATTTTCATTCAAGTATCGGCAAGCTAATTTCATATTTTCTGCACCATCGCATGTAATGCATATAATTTTTTCATAAACACCTAATGCTGTAAATTTATCCTTTAACACGGTTGCGATTTCGATAGCTGTATGTCGACTATTGAAACAAGAGAAATCAATAATTTTAGCAATTGATTCCCATGCATTGCTAATCCAGTGACCGTTAATGCAAAGAAATGATTGGCAACGACGATTTGTCCAAAAATCGAGTGTCACACTTAATGCATGAACTTGATTCAATTCTTTTTTCAAATGATTCTAATGATGCTGATATAAAACTTCTAATTGTCGAAAAACTTGGTTTCTGTGAGGTGGTGAATAACCTAAGTAAAGCATACGTGAAAGAAAATAATATAATAAATTAAAATTTGAATAAAATAAGAAAGATTAATGTACTCGATGCGACTGTTTTTCTGTTTAATTAAAATACAAATTTTCTAGAAGATTATAATGATCAAGACTATGAGTTGGTTTTTTCCTTAAAATACGAAGATTAAGGACATTGACAAAGTTCAGAAGTTTCATATTTTCAAAACGACAGATTATAATCATGCTCAAATCTCTATATAACCTTTTCGAGCCCATTACTCGATCAATGGAAAAAATTTCTCCCAGACTTTATATCTAATATGAGCGATGTGTATTGAATATATTTTCATTAAAATTTTAAAAAAATCTTATAGTTCATTTTTGGACCATGTCCGTAGGGGGGTACGGGTTTGGGTCAAAATTAGATTAAAAGCTCTTGCAAAACCAACCTTCGGAATGTCACTAGCAATTATTCAAACTTGTTTTCAACACAGAAAACTGTACTCTTTTGGAAACCGTAAGAGAGTATCTCCTCCTTTTTAGGATAGAGGTGATGTTCAAAAAAGTGACCAAGCCTATGACACAAATGATCTCGTTATAAGGTTATAATTCTTACATAGATGTATGTACCGAAGACTCCTATATGTTATACAGAAAACCGCATCTCGATATCGTGTTGTATTCGCGAGCTATTGAAAAAATACAAAAACTTGAAAAAACCGTGCCATATTCGGCCCGGTGGGCCTGAAAGGGATAATAAACTTCTTATTATGGATTAAGATTTATGACAAATAAAATTTCTTCAGTGAGAAAACATACCTGGACAAAGTTTATTTAATAAAACTTTAATACCACCCTTGTTTAAATCATTGAATGAACCACTATCTTTGATAATTGCTGAATAGCACAACTGATGTAATTCGTTTTTCAAAGCTTCTGAAATTTTTGTCTTTGAAGAATTTAATGATGATTTTATTATTAAATCAGTTTTATTATGTTTCGAGATGAGATGTTGTCGGATTGATGATGTAGAATGCGAGTGACATGAGCATTTAGAATCGCATAAATCACAAGCAGCTTGTGCATCTGCATCCAGTTTAGTTACATATAACCAAACTTTGGAAGTTAATTTTCGGCCATTAACAACTCGAGCTGTGGATAATTCTTCGGTTGATGTTCCACCATCAGTATCCATTCCATTTAAGTTATCTACGCTTAACATTGATGAATTCGTATCTGAAATATCTAATATTGATCGAAAATATATATGTCATGTTGTTTTCACCAAATGATCACCTTCATTGTCACTATCGTCGAGTGTTCTCGTAATCACTCGTTTTTTGTTTGATGATTGATTTTTTGTCATTGTAGTATTCCTTTAGTGTATAGATTATGTACAATGCAAAACAAATATCATACGTTCTGTAAAAGCTTGTTGAATATGTTTTTTCTGAAAAAAAGATGACTATTAAGGATAAAATGCTTTTAAAGAGAATCATGTGCACCCTCAAGATAAAAATTCTGAATTGTATCGATGAAATGTGCATAAATAGTACGTTTAGGTTGAACAGAATTTATGCATGAATATATACCTATATATGTAGCGAATATTAAATCAGAATAATAATTTAACAGTTTTGTTTCAAAAGGTCGCTTTTCAACGTCTTGTTAAAAATTCCTTATTAGAAAAAATATATGAATGATTAAAGATAAGAAGAAAACTACACAACCGATACATTTATTACCCATGCCCAGTGAAAAGGAGATAAAGAAAAGACATACATTGTAAAGTTCGTCAGCTTATAATCTTCATTTGAATAACTAAAAAGCGAGAACACGTGGAAATAAAAAAGAGCAAGAATAAGATGAAAAAATATAATAAGAATGAAAGAGAAAACTATAGTCAAATGAAAGTCAGTTGGTGTATGTACATATATATATATAGAAAGGATAAAGAGACGGACGAGATGATATCATGTGATATAATCTAACCAAGACTAACACATGGAAAAGAGATGAACACGAAAAAGATAAAGGAGAAAAAGATAAAGGAGAAAAAGATAAAGGAGAAAAAGATAAAGGAGAAAAAGAACCTATAGAATAGCAATCATAACAACATGCGAAGGTTATCCTGTAACAGGTTTACTGAGATATAATGGAAATAGAAGATTGAATTATTTAAAAATTAATTAATAATCATTTAGGTTCGTAGTAATCAAAATCATGAGTTTATCACTCTTGATTGTTTAACTTGTGAGAAGAGAAGACAATCAGCGTAAGTGTAGCAGTCGAAGATGTTGTTAAACTAAAGCATTTTATCATAGAATACTAACATATTGTCAAATTCTGAATCAATTATTTCTCATTAAATATGTTTATATTTCAAATTTTATAAGATCAAACTAAAATTATGTTTCAATACACAGCTTAGAACCAAAAACCGAAGCGAAAATTTAATTCACGTAGAAGAAGTGTGACTGAGGTAAACTTAGACGTCAATAATAATATGTAATTTGATTACAAGCGAAAAGGATACTTGAATAACAGTAATTATATTGCGTTTATGTCCACTATTTAATAGACTTATACAATTTGCATAAAAAATTGAATATCCCATCAACTGTTGGATAATAATATTTATAGAAACCTTTATTTGGATATACATGATCTTGAGTTGAAACGAGCAGCCTAATTTTGTCATGATTATTGATCTAAATTAATACCAACCATAATGCCTAACCAATCAAGATTTAATCATTTGACTAACTGATGTGTTATAGCTTTTGGTTATTTCATATTTACATTTTAATGCCTTCAAACATAATTGAATTTAAGTATTTACTAGTTCATATGAGAAATAGGTTTATTTTCTCGATATAAATCCACAAAAATATTTCGAAAATGTGTATATGAACGATTTTAAAACACTACTAGGTTAGCTACAAGATGACGTAAGCGAATCAGTAAGCCGGTGGACGGGTGAGCCGGTGAATCGGTGACGGTGATACCGGTGGCCACTGTCACTGTTGCATGCCTAATTCCATGAGGTCTGTTGATAACCATTTTTTGATATATTTTTCATTATTTTCATAGACTTTTTGTTAGATCCTTAATACGTTGATGTGTATATGTCTTTATTTGTAATGTTAAACCAGACAGTTATCAGACTTAATGACACACACTCTTAATCTGACAAACACTCTATATCTTATATTTCTAATGTCGCTTGCCACGCTCTCTTACATCACAAAACAACATCTATATATAGGATAGTGAGCACCCTTAGGTTTGGAACTATCCCAGAAAGAGAAAAGAAACGCTCATCGATAATAACTAACAAGTGTGACACAATTGGAATATACCAAACGAAATAATGAAAGAAGAACAGGAAAGGAAAAAAGGAAAGAGAACGAATATTTATGGATAATTCCAACTTTTGGCACGTGTTATATTCGTGCCATAACACGTTTTTTTGCTTATTTCTAGTCTGAGAATGTACAAACTGGGAATTTCAGTTAGATATATTTTTCAGCATTAAAAACTGCATCAGATATGATATCTCAAAATCTATCAAAGCCATTTCTGATGGTTTATTAACCGCCCCCCTAGGTTATTTGATCATTTTGAAGGATAGCCAATACTTCGCACATTAATCATGTTTTATAAAAGTAAAGCAGTTATTCATGTAGAATTGTTCAGAAGCTACAAGATGTATTATGTTGGTTTGTTATTTGAATTCTATTAACAGCGAGTGTCAAGGAAGAAAATTTTAATATTCATTGTTATCAATCAATATATAATAAAAAGATCGAATATCGGTATTCTTCTACTTTTGTCCTCGGATCCAAAGGTAGAACTGGTGGTAATAGGTTAGACCGGACCGGATCAGCCGGTGTACCGGCAGATCAACTGGTCTTAAATTCGTACTGGCTGATTGTCGATGACGATTCCATCTCTGAATAGTGATATTTCACATAGCCAACTGTCGACAAAAGTTTATTACGCATCGTTTATGAGATAATAAGAGCACAAAAGTAAATAAGGTAGATCGATGATGATTGCACTAGCGGCGATCAGCCGGTCGCTGGTACCGGTCCCATCGCTGATCAGATCAATATTTTGTGTTGATCAATAACTGTTTTATTTATTTTTTAGCTCATAGTAGTTGAACTGCAGCAAAGTTAATTTATGCTTCGATTTTCCGGATGTCTCTCTACAATTGTAATTATTTATTAAAGACAATATTGACCTGATTAAAGTGTTCCATATCCCGCGTAAGATGAGAGATCGACTTTAGAGATATTTTGAAACACTCCAACACTAATGAGAGTGGAGATCCTCTATTTCGGGTATTTTATATTGAGTAGAAAGTTATTTGTTCAGTATGGCAGTGTCCAAATAACAGAGTTTGAAACACCTGTTTTGTACCTAAAAGGTTTTTTCAGTTGATGTACAACTTAAATTCTAGTAAGAATATTGAATCGATCCGAAATAATGTGAACAATATTTTGACAGTTTGAACTGTGCTCCTTACATAATATGTAGCAAAATGGTATTGTGTAAAAAGCGCGAAAAAAGAATCTCGAAAAAGAACATTTCGAAAAAAGTAAACTGAAAGCTCGAAAAATTACAATTCCGAAAAAATCTGTATTTGAAAGAAGAAAACTCGAAAAAAAGGAAGCTCGACACAAAAATGTCAGAAATTGGCGAATTTTGAACAAAAAATCTCGAATTAGTTGCAATATAAGATATCAATGATTATACATTAATCAGATTATTTGTATTAACCGTATTTTGTGATAATAGATGATCATGAATAATGAAAATAATAGTTCTAATCATAAAGAAAAAAAAAACTTATTAAAACTTCATTATTAACTGATATCATTATCAAAGTTCTGCTGATGCGTCAACAGCATCTCGCAAAACTAAATAGAGAATGTGTACGTCGATTTCGAGAACGAAAGTGACAACGAAATTCAATAGAATATATGCGTAAAATACGAAAAAGTCGACAAGCGCATAGATCAAATAATCGTAATAATGAAGACTTGTTGGAAA
>Ga0116226_10006152_pt1 | contig 10762 bp, 7 predicted proteins | sample S1TSphfallax_FD_89692 | JGI IMG/M metagenome (GOLD analysis project Ga0116226, IMG submission 89692) | Host-associated microbial communities from peat moss isolated from Minnesota, USA - S1T2_Fa - Sphagnum fallax MG | ecosystem: Host-associated > Plants > Peat moss > Unclassified | place: USA...
CAAACGTCCCAGCCGAAACCAGTGACGCACCGGCAGGTCGCCTTTGGCGATCGCGATGTAGCTGGTGAGTCGTGCCTCGGAGGCGAGCAGATCATAGCAACTCGAGTCCTGCTCGCGTTCCACGACCCGGTAGCCGATGGTCAGGAGTTGGCGATCCGGCTCGACCAGGAAGCCGAATTCCATCGCGAGGGCGAACCCGCGCCCGCGCGCCGCGAGCGCGGCGAGACGCTTGACCGCAAGCTCGACCGCCGAATCCTCGCTCGCATCCGATCCTAGGTCGCGTGCGTGGCCGACGACGTTTGCATGCAGCATCGTGGCGAGACGCAACAGCGGCGTATCGCCGCCCGCGCCGCGTTCCTCGGTCAGCGCCTCGGCGATGTCACGCACGTTCGCCGCCTGCGAGGACAGCGTCTCGAGCAGGTCGCGTATGGATTGTGTATCCGCCGTGGGCGCGGACAATGCGGCCGCCAGCGCCGCGATTGCGTCGGTCAGTTGCTGAGGCGATACACCATAGTTGCGTCGCTCGTCGCCCTGTGTCCGAGCACAGGCACTCAACTCGTCGAGGCTGTCCTGTATGCCTTCGCGCCAGCGCGGCACGAGGCGCGGGCGGTCGATCGCCCATTGCCGGCAGGACTCGGCCAGCACGAGCAGATGTCCGGCGAAGTTGCCGCTGTCGACGGTGGAGACATACTTCGGGTCGAGCGGCCGCAGATCGTGGGTGTCGTACCAGTTGTAGAAATGCCCGCGATAGCGCTCCAGACGGTCGAGCGTTGCAAACGTCGCCTCGATCCGATCGATGGCATCACGCGTGCCGATCCAGCCGAATTCGCGCGCGGCGACGACCGCCAGCAGGTAGAGGCCGATGTTCGTGGGCGAGGAGCGGTTGGCGACGACCGGCACCGGCGTCTCCTGGAAATTGTCCGGAGGCAGCATGTTGTGCTCCGGGGTGACGAACCGGGCGAAGAACACCCAGGTCTGCCGGGCGATGCTGCGCAGCGCATCCCGATCCGCCGCCGTCAGAGGCCGGGAACTTGGGGTTGCCACCGGCACGCTGACCCAGCGGGCGATCAGCGGCGCCATGAACCATGCGGCGACGAACGGTCCCAGGCTCCAGGGCAGGCGGTGCGCGAGCAGGACGATTGCCGCGACGACCGCGGCGCTCGCGACGAGGCTGCCCGCCATGCGCGCGTAGAACCCGGCGGAGGTCGGCGTCTCGCGCAGACGCGCCTGTGCCGCAGTCGTCCATTCGAGCAGCTTGCGGTGCGACAGCAGCAGTCGATAGAGCGTGCGCACGATCGCGTCCGTCTGCCGCCACGCCTGGTCGGCGAGAAACACGAGCCGCAGGCCCGTGGCCGAGCAGGCCTCGCGGAAATCGCCGCGCAAGACGCGAAAATGATTGCGCGGCTCGAACTCGTCGACGCTCGGCCAGAGCCCGAGGATCAAGGGCACCAGGGCCGGCAGCGCGATCGCGGCGACGACGAACAGGCTCCAGGCGAATGCCGCCGAACCACCGGCCACGAGGGCGAGCAGCAGGAACGCGCTCGGGGCGATCAGCGAGCGGCGCAGATTGTCGAACATCTTCCACCGCCCGAGCGCAGGCACGCTCACGCGCATGCCGAAGATCCACGGCAGCAGCTGCCAATCGCCGCGCGTCCAACGATGTTGGCGCACGGCGGCGAGATCGTAGCGGGAGGGAAATTCCTCCACGACCTCGACGTCGGAGGCGAGGCCGCAGCGTGCGTAGACGCCTTCGAACAGATCGTGGCTGAGCAGCTGGTTGTCCGCGACGCGACCGCGCAGCGCCGCCTCGAAGGCGCCGACGTCGTAGATCCCTTTGCCGTTGTACGAACCCTCGCCGAACAGATCCTGATAGACGTCCGAGACCGCGAACGCATAGGGATCGATGCCGGAGCGGCCGGAGAAGATGCTCTGAAAGATCGAGGCCTCGGTGCCCACGGGCAGGGCGGGCGTGACGCGCGGCTGCAAGATCGCATGGCCTGCGACGACCCGTTGCGAGGCGGCGTCGAGCACGGGTTGATTGAGCGGATGGGCCATCTTGCCGATCAGCTGACGTGCCGCGCCGCGCGGCAGCCGCGTATCGGCGTCGAGGCTGATCACGTAGCGCACGCCCCGGGGCACCTTGGGCGGCAGGCCGCCCGCGCCGATGAAACTCGTCTCGGCCGAACCCAGCAACAGCCGGTTGAACTCGTGCAGCTTGCCGCGCTTGCGCTCCCAACCCATCCAGCAGGACTCGCGTTCGTTCCAGGTGCGGCGCCGATGCAGAAGCAGAAACCGATCTTCACCGGCAATCTGGCCGTACAGCGCGTTCAAGCGGGCGATCCCGGCAGCCGCCCGCTCGAGCAGGCCGGCATCCCCCGGCATGGATTCCGTCGCTGCATCGAGCCAATCCGACAGCAGTGCGAACCGCAAGTCGCCATCCGGGCTCGCCAGATAGTGCACCTCGAGGTTCTGCACTTGTGCGTCGATGTCACCGGGGTCGGCGAGCAAGGTCGGTACGGCGATGACCGTGCGAAACTCCGCCGGCACGCCGTCGGCGAACTCGAGTGCCGGCAACACCGCCGCCGCGCACAGGTGGGTGATCCACAAGTTCACGAGCGCGACGGCGATGTCCGAGGCCAGCAGCAGGGCGCAGATCCCGGCCAGGCAGGTGAGCGCGGGACCCCGCAGTCCGAAACCGTTCGCGCCCCAGGTCAGCGCCAGGATGCCGATGCAAAGCACGCCGATCGCGCCGACATAGACGCCGAGGCCCGCGCGCCGCGTGCCACGGGCAAGGCGCTGGTTCCAGGGTATTCGATAGCCGACCGCGCGCTCGAGCGTCGCCCGGCCGTCGGCGACCAGATAGTAGCCGGGCACCCGGACGCGACCCGCGGTCTCGGCCTGTCTGCCGAGTTCCAACGCGCGGCGTGCGATTTCCAACTCGCTCTTGCCGGAGCCGCGCGAAAGGTCCTCGATGGCGTGGCGGTACAGGTCGCGCGTCGAGAAATCGAGGGCGCCGAAATGACTCTGCGCGCGCAATAGATCGTCCACGAGGCTGACGCCCTCGACGAACTTGGCCCAGTCCACGGCGGAAATGAGTTTCAAGCTCGTGATCACGTTGCGGACGCTGACATTGCTCGCGCCCTGGCGCTGATGCTCCGCATGTACGATCTCGTCGGCGCTCGTCCCCTGCGCGCTCAGCTGTTGATGCAGCCACGGCAGCGCGGGTGTGGTCGCGGGATCGTGGTCACGCAGGCGCTGGAACAACTGCGCCGCGAAGCCGGTCGGCAGCGGACCGCCGGATAACTCCGCGAGTCGCGCCGCTTTCACCTGCGCCAAGGCCGTGTCCTCGTCGAGCAGCAGATCGGCGAAGGCATCCGCCTCGGCGCGCTGCGCACGGCGATGGACGATGCCGGCGGCCAGCCGGCGCAGGTTCTCGATCAACACGACACGCATCGTGATCGCGACCGCCCAGAGTTCGCCGATCGTCAACGGCTGCACCTGTTGATAGGCGCGCGTGAAGCGCTGCAGCGTATCGAGCTCGAAGCGACTGTCGGTATGGGCGACCAGCGCCGAGCTGAATCCGTAGACGCGCGGACAGCCGGCGAGCGCGCCGCGTGCGAGCTTCGGCAGCTGGCGGTAGTAGCCCACCGGCAGGTCGCGCCGGATCGCCCGCACGTGCTCGTCGATGATGTAGGAGTTGTCGACCAACCATTCAGCCGCCGGGGAAAAGGCCTTGCCGACGCGGGAGTCGGCGACGAGGGTCTGGTAGGCGCTGCGCAACACGGCGGCGTTGTCGCGCAAGCGGCGATGCAAGGAAACCCCCGCCAGGGCGTTCGACGCAAGCTCCTGTTCGTGCGCGAGAATCTGCGCGTAGTGTTCGAGCCGCTCGACGCTGAAGAGTTCGGCCGAGATCGGCTCCTCGAGTGCCGATAGCTGTGCAAGAGGCATACGCGCGCGACGGCGCAACCCGAAATGATTCAAGTGCGCCTCTTTGCTTGACTGTGCGATCCGGACGGACACGCAGGATACTTGCAGTATTTGTGCCACGGCCGGGAACGGCCGATTGGCTGGTCGCAGGCGCCGACGCGGGCCGGCGCGACCGCTCCGGCGTGTAAGTCTTACCGGTCGCGTGCCGGTTTGTTGCAAGCCGTCAGCGTGGTCTCACGAGACGCCGGCGTGACCAGAACCCGAGCCCGAGCAGCACGATCGAAGCCGCCAGCTGCGCCCAACCCAGCCATGCATGCTGCAGGCTCGCCGCAAGCCAGAAGAAACCCGACAACCACAGGAGCCCGGCGAGCAGCAGCCGATCCCGCCCGGCGTTGGCAGCGGCGATTTCCTGCCGCAGCCGCTCGACTCCGTCGTTCTCGACGCGCAGTCCGTACTTGCCGTCGGCGGCCTCCCGTACCGCGGACTTGAAGATCCTCGGCAGCAACTTCAAGGTCTCGACCGCGTCCGGTACCTGGGCGCGCAGACCCTTGAAGACGGCGCGCGGACTCGTGCGCTCGCGCATCCATTGCCGCAGCACGGGCTGCGCGGTCTTCCACAAGTCGAGCTCCGGATACAGCTGGCGGCCGAGCCCCTCGATGTTCAACAGCGTTTTTTGCAGCAGGATCAGCTGCGGCTGGATGCGCATGTCGAAGCGCCGCGCGGTTTCGAACAGGCGCAGCAGCACCTGAGCGAAGGAGATGTCCTTCAGCGGCTTGTTGAAGATCGGCTCGCAGACCGTGCGCACCGCCGACTCGAGTTCGTCGATTCGCGTCGTGCTGGGCACCCACCCGGATTCGACGTGCAGCGCCGCGACGCGCCGGTAGTCACGGTCGAAGAACGCCATGAAGTTCTCGGCGAGGTAATGCTGGTCGCGGGCCTCGAGGCTGCCGACGATGCCGAAGTCGACCGCCGCCCAGCGCGGATTTTCGGGGTCTTCGATCTGCACGAAGATGTTGCCCGGGTGCATGTCGGCATGGAAGAAGTTGTGGCGAAAGACCTGCGTGAAGAAGATCACGACGCCGTGCTCGGCGAGTTTCGGGATGTTCGTGCCGCGCGCCCGCAGCTCATCGATGTGGCTCACCATGATGCCGTGGATGCGCTCCATCACCATGACATTGGTGCGGCAGTAATCCCAATACACTTCCGGCACGTACAACAGGGTCGAGCCGGCGAAGTTTCGCCTCAGCTGCGACGCGTTGCCGGCTTCGCGCAGCAGATCGAGTTCGTCGATGATGGTCTTGCGGTATTCGGCGACCACCTCCACCGGGCGCACGCGGCGTGCCTCCACCCAGTAGGCGTTCGCGAGATGGGCCAGAGCCTCGAGCACCTCGAGGTCACGCTCGATCAAGTCGCGCATGCCGGGCCGGAGGATCTTGACGACCACGTCCTTGCCGTCATTCAGAGTCGCCGCGTGCACCTGGGCGATCGACGCGGCGGCGAGCGGCACGCGCTCGAAGCTCGCGAAGATCTGCGCGAGCGGGCGGCCGAAGGCGCCTTCGACCGTGGCGATTGCCACGTCGCTGTCGAAGGGCGGGACCCGGTCCTGGAGCCGCGCGAGTTCGTCGGCGATGTCCACCGGCAGCAGGTCGCGCCGCGTCGACAGAGCCTGTCCGAATTTCACGAAGATGGGTCCCAGTTCCTCGAGCGCCAAACGCAGACGTTCACCGCGCGTCGCACCGGCGCTGCGCTGGAACCAAGTCCACGGCGACAGGTAGACGAGAAACCGAAACGGCCGGTACAAGTGCGTTGCGCGCACGAAGTCGTCGAGGCCATGTCGGACCAGTGCCCGCTGAATCGCGAGCAGGCGTCCGAGCACGCGCAGGCGCATCAGCCCGAGTCCTGCAGGCGTCGCTCGAGGCGCTTGAGGCGCGCATCGATGCGGTCACCGGTCTCGCGCAGATGATCGACACCACGCAGGAATTCGTCGAGTTCGATGCGGTTGACGAGGGTGCGGCTCTCTTCCTGCAAGTATTCAGCGATGTTTGCACCGAAACTGCGGCGCGCGTCGCGCCCCCAGGAGAACGTCCGGCGGGCGATGACCCCGAGCCGGCGCGCCGCCACATCCCCGAGCCAGCGCGACAGTTCCTCCTCCCAGTCCGGGCGCGCAGCCTGCAGCAAGTCGCGATACTGGGCGGCAACTTCTGCGTCGCCGCGCACTTGCACGGCCCGGCCGCCCGCCGGGCGATTGCCCCCGGCCGACATGGCGAGCAAGGCGGCGGGTGGACCGCTGATCACGGCGTCGGCCGGCTGCGCAGCGACCGACTCACGGCAGAGCAGCAGCCGGCCGCCGAGACAGGTCGCGCGCAGCGCGAGCACGCCGGTGACGTCGACGCTCAAGGACTTCGCCTCGAGCCGGCCGACAAGCTGGCGGGTCCGCGTTTGCGCCGAGATGTTGCGGTTCATCAGGGCTTCGAGCGCCGCGAGCCATACCGGTGCCGCGGGCATTTAGAGCTTGTACCCGCGGTGCAGGGCGACGATGCCGCCGGATAAATTGTGATAGCGCGACTGCGCGAAACCGGCCTGGGTGAGCATCGCGAGCAAGGATTCCTGATCCGGGTGCATGCGGATGGATTCGGCCAGATAGCGATAGCTCGCCGCATCCTGAGCGACGATCCCGCCCAGCCAGGGCAGCACCTTGAACGAGTAGGCGTCGTAGATCGGTGCCAGTCCCGGCAGGGTCGGCTTGGAGAACTCGAGCACCAGCAACTGACCGCCGGGCTTCAGCACCCGGTGCATCGAGCGCAGCGCCGCGTCTTTGTCGGTCACGTTGCGCAATCCGAAACCGATCGTCACGCAATCGAAGGAGTTGTCCTCGAACGGCAGTCGCTCGGCGTCGGCAACGAGGCATTCGACGTTGCCGACCAGTCCCGCGTCGATCAATCGATCGCGGCCGCGCTCCAGCATCGCCGGATTGATGTCGGACAAGACCACGCGGCCTTGCTTGCCGACCTGGCGTAGCATGCCTGCCGCGAGATCCCCCGTGCCGCCGGCGACGTCGAGTGCGCTCTGCCCCGGCCGCAGTCCGGTCAGACTGAGCGTGAACTGTTTCCAGAGGCGGTGCACGCCGAAGGACATCAGATCGTTCATGACGTCGTACTTGCCGGCGACGGACGCGAACACGGAGCGGACGCGGGCCGCCTTCTCGGCCCAATCCACGGTCTCGTAGCCAAAGTCCACGGTGCGTTTTTCGGTCATCGGGCGTATCGCTCTTGTGTTCTCTCGGACTGGGTGTCGCGGCTGCGGCCAGCATTGTAGCCGAGTCGCGGCGGTTCTTTAGGAGGCGGCGTGGCCCGCCGCCGCGCAGCGCTCGAGATACCGGCGCCAGTTCGTCTCGTGGTCGCGGCCCAGTGCATACAGCAAGGTCCAGGAGTACAGGCCGGTGTTGTGCCCGTCGTCGAACAGCAGCCGAATCGCGTAGTTGCCGATCGGCTCCACGCCCGAGATGCCGACGCGCTGCTTGCCGAGTTGCAGGACCCCTTCACCGGGTCCGTGGCCCGTGACCTCGGCGGACGGGGAAAACACGCGCAGGTATTCGAACGGCAGCGCATATTTTACGCCGTCGTCGAACGTCACCTCGAGCAGGCGCGATTGCGTGCGGAGCTTGATGTCCGTGGGTTGCGGCAGGGCTACGTGCTCACGCTGAGGTGCCGGTGCTCACACCGAGGTCCAGGTGCGCACGTTCGGGGCCGGCGTGCTCACAGAATGTACCGCGACAGGTCCTGATCGCGGGACAATTCGCCGAGGTTCGCCTCGACGTAGTCCCGGTCGACCTTTACGTGCGTGCCGCTGCGATCCGCGGCCTCGAAGGACACGGTCTCGAGCAGACGCTCCATGACCGTATGCAGGCGCCGCGCCCCGATGTTCTCGGTGCGTTCGTTGACCTCGAAGGCGACCTCGGCCAGCCGCTGCACGCCCGAGTCGGTGAATTCGAGGCTCACGCCCTCGGTGCCGAGCAGCGCCGCATACTGGCGGCACAGGGATGCATCGGGCTCGGTCAGAATGCGCACGAAGTCCTGCACCGCGAGCGGTTCCAATTCGACGCGTATCGGCAGGCGACCCTGCAATTCGGGGATCAAGTCCGAGGGTTTGGACATGTGGAATGCGCCCGAGGCGATGAACAGGATGTGATCGGTCTTGACCGTTCCATATTTGGTGTTGACGGTGCAGCCCTCGACCAACGGCAGCAGGTCGCGCTGCACGCCTTCGCGCGAGACGTCGGCACCGACGGTTTCCTGGCGACGCGCGATCTTGTCGATCTCGTCGATGAAGACGATGCCGTTTTGCTCCGCGTTCTCGACGCCCTGCAGCTTCAGTTCTTCCTCGTTGATCATCTTCGCGGCTTCCTCGTCGAGCATCAGCTTCAGCGCCTCCTTGACCTTGACCCTGCGCGTGCGCGTGCGTCCGGCGCCGAGGTTCTGGAACATGCCCTGCAATTGCTGGGTCATTTCCTCCATCCCGGGCGGCGCCATGATGTCGACGCCGACCGGCAGCGTGCGCACCTCGACTTCGACTTCGCGGTCGTCGAGCGCGTTTTCGCGCAGCATCTTGCGGAAGCGTTGCCGGCTCTCCTGGTCGCGCGCCGCGGGCGCATCGCGCGGCGCATCGCTGGCGCGCGGCAGCAGGGCATCCAGGACGCGTTCTTCGGCCGCATCGGCGGCTCGATGCCGCACCTTGCTGGTGGCTTCCTCGCGCGTCATTTTTACGGAAATCTCGACAAGATCGCGGATTATGGAGTCAACTTCACGGCCAACATAACCGACCTCGGTGAACTTCGTGGCCTCGACTTTGATGAACGGTGCCTTCGCGAGTCGGGCCAGCCGGCGCGCGATCTCGGTCTTGCCGACTCCGGTCGGGCCGATCATCAAAATATTCTTGGGCGTGATTTCCTGGCGCAGGGAGGCGTCGACTTGTTGCCGCCGCCAGCGATTGCGCAAAGCAATCGCAACTGCGCGCTTGGCCGCCGACTGACCGACGATGTGCTTGTCGAGTTCTTCCACGATCTCGCGCGGCGTCATTTGCGACATGGCGGCCTCACAACTCCTCGATACTCAAATGCCGGTTCGTGTAGATGCAGATGTCCGCCGCGATGTTCAGCGAGCGTTCCACGATTTCGCGTGCCGACAAATCGGTGGCTTGCAGGAAGGCGAGCCCGGCCGCCTGGGCATAGCTGCCGCCCGAACCGATGGCGATCAAGTCGTGCTCCGGTTCGATCACGTCGCCGGTGCCGGAGATCACATAGGAGCTGTCGACATCGGCGACGCATAGCAGCGCCTCGAGCCGGCGCAAGCTGCGATCGCTGCGCCAGTCCTTTGCCAACTCGATCGCAGCCCGCGTCAAATTGCCGAATTTCTCCAGTTTCGCCTCGAAACGCTCGAACAGGGTGAACGCGTCGGCCGTGCCGCCTGCGAAACCGGCGAGCACTTTGCCGCCGTAGAGCCTGCGCACCTTGCGCGCATTGCCCTTCATGACCGTCTGTCCGAGAGTGACCTGGCCATCGCCGCCGACCGCGACCCGGCCATGCCTGCGCACGGCAAGAATGGTCGTGCCGTAGAGGCGAGCCGGATCGTGGCGTGCGGGATCGTAGGGGGAATCAGCGCTCATCGGAATCAGGCGACTTGGGGCCGCCGGGCGCCGTTTCAAGAGCGGCGGCGCGCCCGCGGGTGTGCCGCGTCGTAGACGGCAGCGAGACGTTGGAAGTCCAAGTGCGTGTAGATCTGGGTCGTGCCGATGTCCGCGTGCCCGAGGAGTTCCTGGACGCCGCGGAGGTTCCCGCTCGATTCCAGCAGGTGAGTCGCAAAGGAGTGGCGGAACATGTGCGGATGGACGTGCTGGCCGATGCCTTGACGGCGCGCCCAGGCGGCGACCCGCAACTGCACGGCGCGCGTCGTCAGGGGTCGCCCGGCGGCGGTGACGAACACGGCTTTTGCGACGGCTTTCGCGCGCGCGAGCATCGTGTCGCGCTCCACGAGCCAGAGTCGCAGTGCCAGGGCCGCATGCCGCCCGACCGGCACGATCCGGGTCTTGCTGCCCTTGCCGAGGACCCGAACGGTCCGATCCGCGAGGTCGAGGGCCCCGATCTCGAGGCCGACGAGTTCGCTCAGGCGCAGCCCGGACGAATAGAAAAGCTCCATGATCGCCTTATCCCGCCGCGACAGCGAATCTTCGCCGCGAAAGTCGAGGAGCCGGCCCATCTGATCCGCGTCCAGAGTCGCCGGGAGGCGCTTCTTCGGCTTCGGTGCGCGCACGTCGATCGCGGGATTGCGTTGCGCATGCGCTTCGCGCTGCAGATACGAGTAAAAGCTGCGCACCGCGGACAGCCGACGCTGAATGCTGCGCGGGCTCAAGCCTCCGGCGTGCTCACGGGCTGCGAACGCCCGCACACCGGTGTGGTCCAGCGCCGGCCACGCGTCGATGGCGCGGCGCGCGCAATAGCGCCGCAGGGTTTCCAGATCGTGGCGGTAGGCTGCGACCGTATGCGCACTCAAACGCCGCTCGTGGCGCAGATGCGTCAGGAACCGGAGCAACCAGTCGTCCATGCTCAACGCGTCAATGCATAAGCCACGAGTTCCCCGATACGTGAGAGGAACTCGGTGCTCATGGTCGGATGGAAGCGGTCGATGTCATTCGCGCCGATCGCGAGCAGTCCGAGACTGCCCTTTGCACCGATCGGGGTCAGGGCAACCGAGCCGATTTCGATCGTGTCCTTGCCGAACAGGAAATCGCGCTGCGCGTCGCGAATCTGGCCGCAGCGCGGCTTGCCCGATTGCAGCAGCGA
>Ga0116226_10006153_pt1 | contig 10762 bp, 6 predicted proteins | sample S1TSphfallax_FD_89692 | JGI IMG/M metagenome (GOLD analysis project Ga0116226, IMG submission 89692) | Host-associated microbial communities from peat moss isolated from Minnesota, USA - S1T2_Fa - Sphagnum fallax MG | ecosystem: Host-associated > Plants > Peat moss > Unclassified | place: USA...
CATAATGATATTATAGTGAAATAACTTTAACAAGTGTGAAATCACTAAAGTGTAATGAACTTATTTCATTTTTAAGGTCTTATAGTGATTCAGGTTAGTGTACACCCCACTTTTGTACTAATGAACTTTCATTGTGTGATTTGTTTTATTATGGGCATATTGAAATGTAGAGGCTTCAAAAAATAATTTCTTGTGATATTAACTATTGAATTAAATGATGGTGAAGGTAAGGACAATTTTGTGTGAATGTTGCTTGAAATGTAGATGATGATCTACAACTTGTGAAATAATGGTAATAGAGGATAAACAAGTTGACAACAAAATAAACACATTGCATATGATATTTTGGATAAACAAATGGCACTAAAAATATCGAGATTGTGAGATGCACCCCATGGGAGACACTCCTTTAAAAAATTTCAAAATACATGAGTAAAAATATAAGGTGCAATATATTGGTTATTGAATAAAAACATAATCTAATTAGTTTTATAATAGGGTTATGTATATTTTGAAAATCAACTTACAATTATTATAGGGTACACATAAATCTTCAACATTAGAAAAGAAAAATAACAAGAATATAACATGTGTTAGTTGTTAGTAGGTTCAATTAATAGTTAATTAATTAATTAATTAATATTACTATTAAGAAGTTTAATTTATGCACCCGAAAGCCCCATCCAAAAAAAGACCATTTTTTTTGTTGTCTAACTTTTAGGATTTAAAGTTGTTTTGGTCATTTGGCTTTCAAGGTTTGTAGTTGTTTAGGTTGTTTCATTTCCAAGGTTTTGAGCTATTTGGCATTTAGGGTTTAGGGCAACCAAAGGTTCGGGTAATAATGGGAAATAACCAATGTTGTTGTAGTAATTATTATTGTTGCATAAGGAAGGAGCACACTCAAGCTTGTTGACATCCTCAATGTGTTTTCCATGTGAGTTTCATTTCATCATCTTCTTTTCATTAACAAACATGAGTTTCTTGAATAATAGATGATTATGTGTGTGTGTCATCACATTTTTCTAATCTTGATTCCCCCTTAAGGGGTTTTTGTGTGTAGGGATGGAACAACAATGAGCACAAGGCTCCTACTCTTGGTTGTCATGATTGTCTTATGTTCAAGTGAACAAACTCACCTAGTCATTTTGTTTTTGGTTGCACATGTGTTGTCACCTTCTTTTGGTCATGTATGTGTGTGTCATTGCTTTCTTATGGCTTTATCATTATTTTTTGTTTGATAACCACTAACATTAGTCTTTTAAACTTTCTTACAACAATCTCATTTCCTCATTGTATATTCAAAGACTTATGGTCTTTAATTTATTTCCACCTTGTTCATGTGTAATGAATATTTACTTAATTTTTTGGAAATGGATGATCACATCATAAGCATGCGCAAAAAGTTATTAAGAAATATATATTATGGAGGTTGGATATCATAAACTACACATGTCATATATTAGGTTGTCGAGTCATCTATATATTCTACTTATGGTAAAGAAGCTTGATTGTTATGTATTATGAAAGTATTCAACTTGTTGATGTGGACCACAAGACCAAGAAATAACTATAGAAACAACAAACCTTTGAAACCTTGAACTTTCACACATCTGATCTAATAGTTAGGAAAGGATTGTGCCCTGATTATATGCCTATCATATGGAAATAAATATATGTATATATGGACACAATAGTTGTGTGATTTAAATTAAATAATGGATTCCAAAGATATTTAACTATTTCATGCAACTTTTTTGTTTATTTGAACAATGGATTGATTGTTGTTGTAGTTTTATGTAAATGGTTTGTGTTTTGTGTCTAATTTGTTAAATGTGAATGTGCAATAGGTCATGAATCTAGTGTTTTCAATGTGGATAGTTTGATTGAGACTAACCCTTTAGACCAAGATGGAAAGGATGAAGGAGTTGATGCCCAAGTAGTTAAAGTTATGGACATCATCAACATTTTCAAATCACAAGTCTAGATTTAAACCATTTGGTAATTTTTTTGATGTGTATGTTTTTTTTTTAGTTCGATAAAAGAACACATTTTCTTCTAAGTGGCATTGAAGTAACAACTATTTTTTTCTTTACATAAAGCCTTTTGAAGCTTCCTTTTTTTGTGTGATGTGGTTTCTATATTTTAATGGGTTAAAATTTTGAATGAATTTGAATGTAAGTCATAGTGAAGATGACTAATAAAAAAACATGGCACATGTACCTTATTGAGACTCCAAGCTCCCTCAATTCAATTGGTTATCTTCATTGGTGGCCATGGATGGATTTTGGTAATTATTCTTCATCATCCAATATAATTTTTATTGATCTCCAATGACACTTTTGATAGTGTTGAGACACTTATACTTTCAAAGTTTCATTGTACAATTATTTTGTAATTTCATGGACTTTGATGATATAGGATGTTTAACAATGTTGTTTAAATTGATTGTTGGGTGTCTAATAGTGCACATACATCCAAATCCATCAAGAAGGTTGTGAATAAGTTTCAATTTTTCAAGAAGATTGAACTTGCCATATGGGAGACCTTAAGTAAGGCACAATATGCAAATGAAAAATTAGCTTGGGGTGATGGAGATTTTGAAGATCAAATCTTCTACACACCTTTAGGAAGTCCATAAAAGAAGAACATTAACTTTGCTAACCTATATCCAAAAACCCATTTAAGTACAAACAACCACTTGCATTCTACTATTGTGAAACAACTTACAAAATTGGTTGTTATTTTATAGCCTCAAACTTTTATAGATGTTAAATATGCTTCAAAATGTGCGGTTAGTAAATTATGATTTACTATCCTTGTTCATTATTAACATTTCATTGCAAAGCATTTATAAGAAGGATTCTTAAAAGGTTCTACAATGGTGGTTTTAATGCATGTGGAGTTAAATTCATATTAGTTGTTATAAGAAGGAATTCAAATTTCAAAAGATGTTCTACATTAGTTTAGAAAACAAAGCTCTAAATTATTTTAGAAAGAACTATGAATTTTAAAGGTGAGTAGTTTCATTCACTTTTCTTTGAAACAATTTGTTTGGTTTTGGTCTTGGAAATCAACATGGAAAATTTTGTCCCTTTCATGTTCACATTTTCATTATTTGATTGTTGAAAGGATTGATTATTTTTAAAAACATGTTCTTTACCTATTTGGAAATTTTGGTTCAAATGAAACATTAACCATTAGATTGAAGCTTTTGGATCAAATGGTCATGTAGTCATTGAAAAACTTGAATCATAGTCTAGTTTGGGGTGCGACTTGGATTTATCCATGGAACAACTTCCACCAACATCATCTAGAGTAAATGTAAAAAACAATTTTATTATCAGACCAACACTACTAGAAATTAAATCCTATTTGACTATGCATTCCACCCATAATTGGGTGGAAATCCCAAAATCCACTTTAATGGTTTAGGACTTTGTCCCAATGGACATCATTAGGAAATGAGGTCAAATGGCAATAATTCCATAGCGATTTTACCCAACAACATGTTCAATGGTTGTTCGAACCTAGTTTGTGCATTTCGACTCATCATCCACACAATATGTAATGGTTTTGGATGCTGATACTTTAATTTTAAAAAAATATATTATTTATTATTTTTATTTTTAAAACATACCACCTATATACAATCATTGTATGGTCAACATATGCTAGTAGAAATACAATTGTTGGTACCAAGGTTTGAACCTTGATCTCCTTGGAGATCATCCAAGGTTTTTACTATCCAACTACCATTTTACATTGTAATAGAACATGTCAAAGATTACAACTGAAATTGCATGTGCATTCCAATGTGCATTTCCACTATGCAATTTCCATTGTGCATTTCCACCATGCAATTTTTGTCATGCATTTCCACTATGCAATTCCCATTAGGCATTTCCACCATGAAATTTTTGTCATGCATTTCCACTATAATTCCCACTATGCAGTTTTATTTTGTAATTTCCACTATGCAATTTCCATTGTGCATTTCCAATAGGCATTTCAACTCTACAACTTCCATGAACTATTTCCATTATGTAATTTCCATTGATCCATGGAATTTCAAACTTTAAGTTTTTTAATGAACATCAATAATAACACACAAACAAAATATTTTGTTCACATCCAACTTTTTCCTATTGGGTATCCATTGATGTATTCACAATGTTGCATGATGGTGTTTTCTACCCAACAATTAGTTGGGTGGAAGCTTTAGTGGAATTGGACATTATTTCCAATAGTGCAAAATTGAAGCCCATTTTGATTGCACATGAAATAGTGGATAATACTTACACACCATTGAAAAGTTGAAAAAAAATTGATAAAAATATCATTTGATAATCATCTATAGAATTTGAAGTTTTAGGACCAAAATGGTATAGGTGTTGTGAAATTGTGGTGTGGAAAATGTTGTGAGGAATTAAAAAGAGTTAATAGTGACCATAGTAAGTTTATTATTTGTAACCTCTTTGCAAATCATATATATTAATTCAGTAAGTCTATTAATATGTATGTGACGGGGGTTTTGGGGGGTGGGGGAGGGAGAGGGCGGTGAAGCAGCGAGCGACCAATGTCAGTCTGTGACGGGGGTTGGACCACCACGGTTTCCGCACCGGCCATGTGTACAAACCAGGACCTGATCTCCACAAAACATCGCAACCGTCCGAAGGGAAGGAATGACGGTCAGATCGCATCCCTCTCCCAACGCACCAGAAGCGGATATAAAAACCTTCCCCTCCCCCCCCACTACCGAAAGAGCCGGTGGTTATATAGAGGAGCATGTTTTCGGAAATTTCCAAAACTTTCGGGAACCAAGGTTCAAAATGTCAGAACCGGGGTTTTCTCACCCCCGTCAGGTAAGGGAGTAAATACCCGGACTGATAACATGAGGGTACACACGGCTGGTTCTGATACCCGCACAACATCGGTCGAGACCATTGCGCTAAGTCACAATATTGTTTTTATCTGTGGGGATATAAATGCCTTAGGGTGGGACCCACGAGTGTTATTTTGGGAAAATTTCCGATTATGGTGACCAAACAGAACGTTCGGGGTGGCTGGAGTGGCGTAGCCACGGGTGTCCGAAGGTCACAGTTAGTTTCAAGAAAAGTCATGTAATGTGTCAAAGAAAAGGTGTAGATTGTTTTGCCCAACTTCAATTTGTTGTTCCTAAGGGGAAACCAATTGCTTTCATAATTGAAAACCATAAGAAGGTTGGCAAAGGGTATAAAAATTGTTGGGTCTATTAATGCACCATTTGATGCAAATGAATCACCTTTTGTTTTAATTGGTTGTCCATAATTAATAGAACTAAAATCATTTTGGTACAAAGTATGATGTACATTTTGCAATGATTTTCTCCAATTGTGCCCTCCAAAGAAGATCTAGATGGAAATTTGAAAAACCATATGGAAGACACCAAATATGCAAAAATAGTGGAGGATGTTTCAAGGAAAGAACATTTTACTTTACTTTTGTTAATAGGCCAAAAGATCATGCTCTCAAGATCTAGCAAGAGCATTCCCAAAAATCGAGGCAACCATTATGAATGGAATTGAAATCAAACAATTTTATGGACGTTGATGTATCACATGGAGGTAAGATTGATTTTATCTTTGGTTTGTTGTATTGGGGTTATTGGTCCAAAACTTGCAAATATGTTACAAAAAAACCTTTGAAACTCATTGTTTATTTCAAAATCCTCTTCATGGGTTTGCATGGGTTGTAAAACTTCAAACTAAGTTTGAATTGAAGTTGGGAAGTTTAGATTACAAGATTAATGGTTTCTTTAGAATTACAAAAGGCTATCAACTTTTGGTGAACCTTTCACCAATCTCACTTGTGTTGCTTGCTTTCAAATTCCACAAGAACCTAGGTTTAGAAAAAAAGGTTGTTTGAAGGGATGCAACCGTGGATAAGGGAGGTTGTAAGGAACAAGATTTGGTAGGAGGTTGAAATACTTGTCTATCATAGAACCAGTTAACCCATAGTCATGGAATTTGCGAGAAGTATAAACTACCAAGATTGTTCATTGGTTTCAAAAGCTAGAATTGTTTGATTCAAAATGTCAAGGTTGTTATTGAAAGTTAGTTCATTTGAACATGTTTGAAGAGAAAATATGCATTTCGATTTTGTAACAATATATTGCCTACCCATTGTACAAATTTTTTAGAGGCAAAATCTTTTTTTAGATTTTTTGAAAGGTGTTGTAACAAATCTTAATCGCAAAAAAAAAGACATAGGTGGGGTATTAGCAACAAAGCTTTTGCCCAAAGTATGAAAACCTATGGTGGGCATTGTTTGTGTGACATGTTATAGTTAAACTTTGTTAGACCAAGCTATTATAGACAACAAAACAAGCGAACAACAAAGGTGTTTAATTTCTCCCTAGTGAACATATTGTTATTTTCAAATGTGTATCATAAATTGACAAAGAAGCAAAACCATTCACAATGTTAGTGGGCTTGTCCTTATCATATTGATTGAGGATGGGACTCAAGTCAAGTCTAAAATTGCATGGGATTCTAAAGGTGATATTATAATTCGCTTTTGTGGTGTGAAAATGGATCACCAATGTGTGAGTCTTCTTCCCCATTGTTGGAAATTTAAAGGATGTTGGTTACAAAAAAATCTTGGATCCTTTTACAAATACCATAATTGGCAATTTTGTTAAAGTCCTAATTGTCAAGACTTTACATGAAAAATATATTGAGATTGGTCCTTGTGGTATGTTGTATGTGCAATTGTTTTAATGTTAATTGGGTTCAACAATAATGAGATGTTATCTACATTCTATGGAGATTTTAATGTCAAACCATTGTTTGACCTATTGTTGGGCATGCTAGTGATGTTTATAGTTGTTGCTAATGTCAATTAATGCTAACAAATTATACAATACAAACATGTTTGTGATTGAAAATAGATGCGGCCTAGATGGTTGATGTTTGTTGGATTGAATGAGGCACATGATGCTTGCCCAATCTTCATGACTAGGACCCTATATCCACAATGGCAAAAAACCTATAAATCCATTGGATAGTCATGTGAAGTCTTCACAACTAGGTGTAGATTTTTTTTTTCTTGAGCATATTGGTCAAATGTATAACAAATATACTTTTGACCAACATGGTTTGAACTTGGGGGACATACAAAGAACCAATAAACAAAAATTGGGCATCAATTCAAAAGACTTGTCAAAGGAAGGTTCAAAATTGTTTGAACATGTTGCAAACCAATGGAGATACTCATCATGAAAGTATTTTGGGCACTAAATTGTATTTGAAGATATGTGTAGATTACATTGAAATATTTATGTCATTGACTTTGGATTTACAAAGTAGAATCATTTTAGCTTCCAAAGTGTCATTTTCTTCCACCTTTGTAGATTATGGTTGAACCATGGAAACCATTTAGCCACTAGGAACCCTAGAAAAATAAATGTTAGAAATCTATTTGTGAACCATCAATGATTTATGGGTATTAAAATACCTTGTCATTTTGTTGTTTTATTGATTAAACATTTTGAAGATTGGTACCTTGAACTAGTAGCTTTGCACTTGATTAAATCGAATTGTTGCGAATTATGTTTTTCCAAGATTAAGGTAATGGTAGGAACAAGGTGTGCATATGACTTTTTGGAACTTATGAGTTGTGCAAACAGTTTAGCCACCTTGTTGCCATTGAATATGGTGAAAATGGGCTTCAATTTGGACAAGTCCACAACAAAATTAAAAAAGTGTGGGTTGACTTGCATCCTTTACAAGAAGATGAATCTATAACCAATCTAGTTTATAATATATAGTTTAAGGTCAAATGAAATATAATTATGGCTTCAATAGAAGGGCTCAATGTTGTTCAAAATATGTTGACAACAATGAACATGAAAGGGGTTTTGATGGCTCATGGTAAGTGTTCATGGTTTGATGAACCATGAGGTTAGAAAAGGTTGATCGTAAGCATCTAACCTATGTTACACCTAGAAGAACCACAACAAGGGAGGATGATGATTAGGAGGTGGTACAAAATTATGCTAGTGAAGATCAATAACCCCTTTTACCACCAAGTGTAACACATGCTTAAGGGGGGCTAAAATTGATGATGATCTTGAAGGTGACTTGGTTGATGATGATTTAGACAATGTGGTCATTATAAAGCATGAGATGTAAGATATAATTTTTGACAAGTTGAATGAAATGGATGGATAATTTTTATTTGACAATGGGTATAGGATTTCAATTTTCCCTATTGTGGAATATATATAAAGGGAACACAATCTATAAGCACACATTGGTAAACCAATTCAATGGAAATCCTTTCCTTTCTAAGAATAAATTGACATGTGTGAGGAAATCAATGTATTTCAATGATTTAAATAATTATTTAATAGCTACAATTTACAATACATGTTTGTTGGACAATTATGGGGCAACAATTATGGTGTATACTTTGTGCAAGATTCCATTAATAACCAAATTGGCTTGAAGTGAAAGGTTTGTAGGAATTCAAAGGCATGTAAACCCACCCTAGTTTGTAATGCCACAAATAATGGTACTTGGTGGCTAGGGAAAATCCCAAAAATTATAAAGAGGGTTACAACTAGATAGGACCTCTCAAGGCAACCCATTGATTTGATGAACAAACCTAATGTTTTAACTAGGAAGCAAGTGGGGGGGCCTTGTCATAATGGTGTTGTTAAATTGGTTTAATAAGTCAAAATGTAATTCTAAATTCAAATATGACACAATTGATAACAAATGGGTGGACATAAACTTACTAATATTTATTATCACTATGAATTATGAGAGAAAAAAGGAATTTACTAGCTACTAGATTACCTTGATGCAACTTATTTGGACGTGTTTGCAATTAGTAGGAAATTGTAACTACCTATGTGTTTTGTTCTACAACATGGTTTGTTTCCAAAACTTTGCCCATGTATTCTAATTTGGCATGTGTAAAGGAAAAATGTTTTTTTTTGTGTGGAAGAGGTGCACTAGAGGCTTCATTTGTGCATATGTGATGGGATTTAAGAGCATTACAACCTTTATATTTCACTAACAAGAAGACAAAAGAAACAAATTGTGGAGGATTCCTTACATATGATTTGAATTGATTTCATTTTCATTAAATATAAAATTCACAAGACAAATGAAAGCCCCCATGAATATGAAACTAGAATCTTAGCCATTTTTTCAAATTATTAGTTAAGTTTAATTGAAGAAATTATCAATAGAAGAAAATTTATCTTATTCAAGTTTCAACTTGTCGTTTGCATTTGCAATTACATTTGCAATCAAAATATTCACAAATGACACTTGTAGTAACGGACAACAAGTCAAAAAAAATAAAAATCTTCTAGTGTATAGATCCATCTTTTTTCATTTTTTTTTTCTTTTTTTTCAATTTTTTTTGCAAGTTGATATCTTATTAATATGAACTTGTTTGAAGCTTATTTTTTAAATCTTAATTTGTAGTTTGTTTGTTGAATCTATTTTTCATACATTAATTTAAAAAAAATTGTTAATATGTTTTTAATAAAATAAGGGTATCAAAATTGAGTGTAAAGGAAAAATTATAATTAACTTAAATTTGTAATGTAACTTGAGTTTGTGGTATTAAATAATTAAATAATAATAAGGTGGGAATAATAATAATTCCCTCCTTTAATACCCCCAATAAATACCTTGTTTGACACACATAGTTTAGAAGTTCAACATTTAATGTCCCCTTAGGGACACACCATGTTTTGAAAAATCAACTCATTGAACATTTGTGGGCTAAAAAATACAACCAAATACATTGAAGTTGCATTTGTGCCCTACATTCAATCTATTCTTTTCAATTCACCAATTCTATTCATGGGTCTCATTTATGTGGTCCTCCCTCAATAGGTTGATAGGTTGTGAGGGAGTGGGAATTAAAGTTGTTGCAAATTCAATGTGGAGTTGGAATCAATGTTCAAACTTTTAAAGCTCTTATGTTCATCATGTGTTATTTCAATTTATAATTTTTCTTTGGGCATAAGAATGTTGTGTAGCTAGATAGTTAAATCAAGAATTGTTGTTTTCTTCAATGTGGTTATAACCATGTGTTTTATCACCCAACTTGTATTATCACGGCACATTCATTGGCTTTTGCCACTTGCTTTGCTTCCTTCCTCACTTTTGACAAAATATTTATGCGAGATTAAGGTAGTCAATGTGTCAATATCCATGATTTCCATTTTGTTGGTATCTCCTTCATAAATAACACAATAAGTTTTACATTTCACATGCATAGTCTTTTTCATCTCATTGCACACATTAACCCAATAAAGTTCATCTTTCAACATTGTATAATAGTGAATGAAACTAAAACTTAGATCTTTCAGATGTTTTAATTTGTACAAATTCAAAGCTTTTATGAGGTGTTTTTGGCGCTAGTTGTGTATTCACAAAGTATTTGGACAACTCCAAAAATTCCTACAAACTTGACAATTTTATGGTTGATCATGCCCCCACTTAGTCTTTAACAACTAAGTCTAGCTTTTCTACATAAATGTTAGGTCGTGTTCACATATTTAGTCCCAAATTGTGCAAAAAAAATTAAAACTAAGAAATATTTTAAATACAATTTAGGATTGATTGAATTTTGAATAAAATTTTCATTGAAAACTCAATAAAAATTTATAAATTATAAAGAAACTTTTGCATGTTTAAGTGAATAGGGTTGCATGGAACAATTTTGAAACTTTTATATTTAATGTACAAAAGATATG
>Ga0116226_10006154_pt1 | contig 10762 bp, 6 predicted proteins | sample S1TSphfallax_FD_89692 | JGI IMG/M metagenome (GOLD analysis project Ga0116226, IMG submission 89692) | Host-associated microbial communities from peat moss isolated from Minnesota, USA - S1T2_Fa - Sphagnum fallax MG | ecosystem: Host-associated > Plants > Peat moss > Unclassified | place: USA...
AAGTAGTGCTAGCTAGTTAATTCAACACCTGCTCAAAATTGTTCAGAAATTTTATTTCAACAGCCCAAAGAAAAGCAATTGGGCTGCCCTTAATTTTGTTATGAATGCTTTTCTCCAGAATTTTAATTACCCTATATTACCTTGGCAGCTTCGATACTAAATATTTTATATTAGAAATGTTGAAAATTTTTACTTAAAATATTTTTTAAATAAATAAATAAAATATATATATATATAGTGAAGGAAAATATTGAATCTTTAAGAATATTCTATGTGTCAAAATGAAAATTTTAAAAATTAATTAATTATTTGACAAACATGTGTCTAAGTTGTCAATGTACTACAGTACCGACCTCAAGTCCCAAATTTATTGGAATAAGGGCCCATGTGAGGCAAAGTTGAGTGCACACCCATTTCTGGTAAAGCCTGTGGTTGAGGGCTTTACCAAGTGTAAAGACTTGCAGTGCTTTTTAATTTTTTAATTTGTTTCACATTATATCTGGCACATATCACGGAGAAAAACCAAATTGCAGAGCATTTCAAAAAACAGAATGCCCACTGCATGGAAGTGGGCATTCTTTTTTCAAATGCCCTGACAATAGACATTCCATTTTTTGAAATGCCCCACAAACAATTGAAGGAAAATATACTCTCTATGAGATGCTCTTCAGTCGCACTTGAAAAATCAGTGCAGGTCTTTACAACTGAGTCGATCTGTAATTTTCCACTGGTTTTTATGCACAGGTTGACATGATCATGAAGTTGGATGGGAAAAAAAGAGGTAAAGTCATCATGATGCATAACTTGTTTATTTGTTTGTTGTTGTTGGATTCTTAGAAACAACAGGCTCTAGATCAAAGCTTGGGGATAATTGTGAAATAAGCAGGTAATAATAGACAAGGGTCCAAGGATCAAAAGCCCAGAGATCAATTTGAAGCAAATAGAAGCTTGAATTGGACCTTTTTTTCCATATTAAAAATCAATAAAATTTCTAAGGTGTGATGAGTGTGTTCAAAGCCTTGGGGTCCAATTCGAAGGTCCAATATTGAAAATGTGTGATTGACATGTGAGAGAATTGGGTTAACCTTTGGTCTTTTTTTTCATGGTTTTAAATTTTTTTTGTTATATTTTACTTTTTTACCTCTTACTGCACACAATGGATGAGCATAGGCACAAAATATTGGTGGCTCTTGTTTTTATTATGGCTATGCATTGAGTGATTGCACAAGTGGTTGAATTGCAATGAATAGGTATTGGACAACATTGGAGTATGATGAGTGCAATGTTGTTTTTCATGGAGTTTGTTCACATGACATCAAAAGTTTGTAACATGTGAAGGTACGAGAGGGCAATGGGATACATGAAGAATCAACTTTTGGGGAGCTTTTTTGAAAATATGTTTCAACAAGAAACAAGGTTAAGCTATGACACATTTCGTTCATTGATTAGGGTGGTGAGTCCAAGTATTGACTGAAAAAATGCACACATGCAAGAAAGCATCCATATTGAAACTATAATAACAATGGCCCACCACGATTAGGTAGTGGGAATTATTTGCAAATGTGGGGAGAGGTCTATGACATTGTAGAAAATGCAACATCAATTATAGTGATAGAATTTTGTTCAACAATTAAAAAACACTTTGAAACCATTGGTGAACCCCTATATTAATTAGAGACAAGATCAAAAACTCACTAGTGGTTTTGAGAACGTGCATGGAATTTGATACATTTTAGGTGTCATAAATGGTGGTCATATTCTAATTTTTGCACCTAAAGTAGACACAAAATCATACTATTGTTGAAAATGGTTTTACTCCATTTTGATTCAAAGAATTGTATCTATGCAAAGTGTAGTTTTGGGATTATAATTATGAATGGGTAGGAAATATCCATGATTGGGCTTTTTTCCAAAAAATAGATGCAAAAATCTGTGTGATGAAAAACAAATTTTTACCTTATAAGTTGATAGGAGATTTTGTTTATCCAATGCAACCATGGTTTTATTCACCTTTCAAAAGTGAAAAATATGGATTGCTAATACAAAACATGTTGGAATTTATAAAATCTAGTACAAGGATGCAAGTGGAAGGAACTTTTGGAATGTTGAAAGGTAGATTTAGGATCTTACTAAAGAGAGTAGACATTCCATGACATGACATGTTAGATTTGGTCATGACTTGCATATGTTTGCACATGTGCATTGTTAACTTGGATGGCTTTGACGTCGATTCAGCTTTAAAGGTTCAAAAAAATGCAGAAATTGAAACAAATACAAGATTTTGGAATTTGAAATGAGTTGATATTTTCAAAGTGGTTGAAGAAACAAATGAAGAGGTTACAAAATCTAGGGATGGTGGGTGGAGATGATAAAAATGACAGGGAAAACATGGAAAACATAAAACATCAAGGTGAAGATGAAGATCACATGTTAACAACCATGGAAAAAAATTCCCAACAAGAAAACAAAACAAAAATAAATCAAGAAGATGTTGATAGAAATTATGGCAACTCATGATAATTTAGCAAAAAACTTCTTTGAATTCAATATGAAAAAAGGGCAATAATGCCTTTCTAAATACATTTGATTTTGGGTCAAAATCTGATGAATGAGTCATAGGTTCACATCTTATGTAATTTACAATTTACATATAAAACATTCAATTTGGGCATCCATGTTTTTGAAATAATGCATTGGTATTAATAAATTGTTGTACCATGGTTGTACTATTTTTAGCCATGGTTAAAAAAATTAAGTTTTTTTTTTTTGTTCTATTTTTTAACCTCATTTGGGGCGAGAGGTTTTTCCATTGGCTTCTTAATACCCTCATCTCTTGAAGCACTATCAAAATCTATTTAGGATTTTGGACTACCTACAATTTCTTTGAAATCATTTGAAATAAAAATGGTTTGGTGGTTACCTCCTTTCCCTTCCCCAAGGACATGAAGGTTCAATCCCCATAATGGTTGAATTAAACAAGGGTGAATGGGGGAAAGGGGGGTAAGGGCAAAAGAAAAGGCAAAAGGTCCAATTGGCTTAATTTAAATATGATTTTTTGGAAAAAAAAAATACTTGCAATTTCTAGACTTGAAATCAAATCAAACATAGCCAAGGTTTCAAAGTTGACAAAAAATTTAAAGGATGAAAAAAAAAATTTACCTTTTTTTTTTGCATTTTTTGCAAATTCGACATCTATTTCTCCTCTTAGAGTAATGAGGTGTAGTACTTCACAATCCACCCATTTTTTTTCTAATCTTTTCACCTTTTTCATCTTCATCTATCACCCAAATTGCTTTCTTTCTTCATTTTTTTATTTGAAATTGGAATTAGTTTAGGGATTTCTTGTAAATTTAAGTCCCCTTCCACTTGTGAAAATTGGTGATTCAACCTTCCACTTTTTGCCCCACCTTTTCAATCACCTCCATTTCATGCACTTGAAAGGGCTAAAAATGCACTCCTTTAACAAAATCAACCATGGTGTGAAAGCACAATCAAGTAGACCAATTAGTGTATCTTTTTGGGTTGAATTACAAGTACCTTGAAATATATCATGGAATTATCAAACATGTAATTTGGCTGGGTAGAAAGATTGAAGTTAATATTGTTCTTGATTTTATGTGAGAAAATATGGTAAAAACATATTTAATCAATAGTTAAGTAACATTATTGTGAATAAAAGTAGGTGTAGGTAAAGGTCCTATTTCATAAAAATAGGTGCAAGTTAAAACAATGTCCAAATCAAAATAATAAAAATGGGAGCCTTAAAGTATACCATAAATTTTGTGAAAACATGTAATTTAAAAATGTTAGATTTGGTTTTTGGAAATGAAGTAAGTTTAAAACATTTAGATTTTTAATTTTCAAACACATTATTTTCACACTTTTATGATGCAATTGCTTTTCATTCTTATGAAATTACATTTTTATGATATAATTAAAGTTCCATGGTTTACATTATGATAAGAGGAGTTCTTGAATTATTTTAATGCTTAAATGTGAAAATCACTACTTTCGAATTAGAAAATACTACTTTTGTGGTCTACTTGATTGTGTTGTCACCCCATGTCAATTCTAGAATTGGTCAAAAATGGGGTGGTTAATATGCTTTCAACAATGTCCTCAATCCATAACATGTCTTCCATTCTCACATAATTTGAGCAACAAGGGTAAAAGAAAACAATGGAAACAATTAAAAACAAAGAAATGAATAATATTGGACCTTATTTTACATTTTAGTTTTCCAAACCATGAACTTTCCTTTAAGCTCTTTTTTTCTGGTATAAAGCAATTGGTTTTTTGTCCAAAATTATACCATGTAGGTTAAACCATAATTTTATTTGTCTTGGTCTTAGACCCTTGTGTAAAGGCCTTGGGACCAATTTAAAACTCTTGACCAATAGGAGTGTTTGATTCCATTAAACCTTGCTCCTTGGACCTTTATCTAAATTGGCTTTAAATATTAGTTCTTTTCCAAGTTAATTGGAATTTTGGAGGTGATTGCTACCAAAGTATTTTCAACATGGGTTATTTAAGTTTTGAATTGTACCATAATATCATGGTAGGTTCAACATTTCATTGTAGAACAATTATTTTTTCATGAGGCAACTATGTCAAAAACTAAAATATTTCAAAACGATGCAAAATATTTTTTATTTTCCTCCATGAAATTGTTTTCTTTGAAAAAAATATTTGTTACAATTTTGAACATTTTTGAAATAATATAATTATCATTTAAGCTGCCATTGTACTACCTATGTGATCTCATATGTCCAACCTATGTAGGTTGCATTTACAACAACATAGTTTATTTAAGACCATGCTTTGAAAGTGTATGGACAAAACAAAACAAAATGAAACTAGAGTGTTGCCATTGTTGGAAAGGGTTCTAGGTTAAAGCCATAATTTTATTTTTGGTGAGTTTTTTTTCAATTTTTGACTTGCATTCTTTTTTATTAATTTCTACATATTCAAAAGGGTTTTCATGGAAAATATGGCCCACATTGGCCAAATTTCAAGAAAAAAATCAAATTGTTAGATTTTTTACAATGCATTCCAATAACGAAGAATATAAAATGATCTTTAATTTTTTTTACTTTCATAATTGAATTATAACCAAAATTTTGTTATATGGTTTTATAGACAAATAATTACAACTTTGGTGACAATGAAAAGACAAACACTTTTTAAGGACAAAGTTTGAAAAATAAAATGTGAGGAAGTTATTTATCAAAGTGCATTGCATGCCTTTTGGTGCCAAATAATCAATCTTCAAATGAATAAATATGTAATAATTTTTTTCTGAAAGGTGAATAAATACCATGTTTCCTTCGGCCTCAAAATGCAACAAAACATGGAAAATCAAAATTCTAAATATAAAAATATTTGTTAAGTGTTGTCCAAGATATCCTATTTTGTTAATAACTTCCAATTGATTTGCCTAAATTTAATTGAGGTTTATTGGTATAATGAGACGTTTTTTCTTCTTTCCCAACCTTCAAGCAATTGTTGATAACATTTTTTAATGTTATTGCTAAATTCTCCATTCCTACACTCTATTTAAATGACATTAATATTTATTATATTCAAATATAGTGTTGAATTATTGTCCTTCTTCATTTTTAAATAATAAATATTGAACATTACACATTGAAGAAGGATTTACAAGCCCACACATGGGTTAATCATTATCGTTAACCAATCAATAATAGTCAATGTGTGGCTTATAAATGCAATGAATCAAGGGTTTGACAGTATTGTTTGTTGAATAAATTTTGATCAAAATGTTGGTGCAATTTTATATTTACAATAACTTGGTGTAAGAGTCATCCTAAATTTGGCATTTAGGTATTTTTAAAGCAATGTGATTGAGATGTTCTAAGATCATTTTCCCTATAGTACTCCAAGCATCTTGTCAATGATAAGCTAGTGTTATTAAGTAAAAAAAAGGATGTGCAAGGCATCATAAAAAAAAGGTTAATATTGTGTGAGAGAACAATTTCTTTGGTTTGTGTTTTGCTAGTTTTTGTATGTTTTGTTCTTGTGTGGCGTTTTGTTGATTTGTTTTCATGATGCTTGAAAACAAAATATTGTTGACCTATGTTCATAATCTTAAACATCCATTTACATCAACATCAAATTTCTTTTAAAAATAGACTAGATTAAAACATATGACACTTGTATTTCATTGCATTTCTAGAGTGAACAAGAGTGAATTTTTTTTATAAGAATGATAAAAAAACTTATCACCGCACATTGTGCATATTCATCTTCAAGAAACAATTTTGAATGTTAAATCATGTTTGATGTGAATAGGTCAAAAGTTTGCCTTGAAGATTAAACAATGAGGTATCCATTTTCTCAATCGTTTTATTCAATAGGCCTAGCTAATAAGCTCTTTAAACATAACCTTTGTTTACAGTTAATGCCAAAAAAAATTAGTTTAGTATATTGCAAGGACATTTGAAACCAAGACATTAAAAAAAACCCAACTTTACAATATTATGACAAAAAACCTACATGCATTTAAAGTTTGGAAAAAATTCAAAAAATCCTTTAAAAAATGAGGATTTTTTGAATGGTTTGATTACAATTTCTCAAAGGCTTTGAATCTAACAACCAAACCCTACAACTAAGAAAACCTAGCAATGTACAAAATATTGATAATTTTTAAAGTGTATTTTTAAATTGTTTATTCAATGAAAACTTTCATGTGATCTTTCTCATTATATTTTATACCTTAAAGAAAATCAATTTTGTAATACTGTGAATAACGGCATATCAAAATAATGATGGCAGATAAAAAGAAATCATCATTGTTAGCAACATATGAAACAAAAAAATAAGAATAATTTTGAAACACAAAAGGTACAAAACAAGTGCTGTTTAGCAAAAATACAAAAAAAAAGAAAATACAGAATTTTAAAAAAAAATTATTGTTTATGTTAGAAAGGGGTTTATCTTCAAAAACTTTCATAGCAATATTCAACCTATTTTCCTCATAATTATTGTTAATTTTTTTGAAAAGGTCTAAAGATATGCCTTTCTCTTATACTATTTGCATAAATGTTGACAAATTCAAGCATTTCCATCTACTTGCCCTGTAAAACCAATACAAGTTGTACATTTGTGAGCATGTGTATATTATGAACTTAGATGATAAATTTGCTTAAAAAGTTTGAAAATCACCTTTTTTTATAAAGACTTTGTGTGTAGTAGTGGTAGAAAAAAAAAAGGAAAAATGTTGATAGTAACAACACACATTGCCTTTAGAAATCAAAGAGGTAGATCACACATAATCAAAAAAAAAATATAGCCTTCTTTGAAATTTGAAGAATGTCATTGATTACTATCACAACTTGTTAAAAAACATAACATCATTTTATAATTTCATAAGAATGTATTTAATATTTCAAAAAAATGTTTTACAATTTCCAAGAAATATAAAGGGCAATGTATGTGAATACTTGTAAAAGTCTAAAGGTTTTAGGTAACACGTATGAATTATTTGTGAATTTTTCATATAGTCCATGAAAAATAAGGGCACTTAAACCTCATTATTAAGCTATAAATTTCATTCCATTAATTATAAGTCCTAATGAAATTTCTTTCCTTATCCTGTAACAATATTTTTACCAATTTAGGACTTTTCAAGGTCATGTTTACTTCGATGTTTTTATCATAGTTCATGTCCTTGATGTAACTTCATGAAAATTTTCAAATCCTCAAAACTGATAAAACAAAATTATGCAATGTGTAAACCTTGCCCCATTAGTCTGTGGCCAGTTAAGGGGCTTTGTGTTGTGGTTGTGCAATGTACCACAATGTTCTTACAAATGGCTTAAGCTTTGTTGCAACTAACAAACTCCTTGGCAACTTTGGGTTGACAACTTGACTTTCCAAGAATGTAATGGAGATGATCTAAAACATTGCAAGGTTGTAACATAAACATACTTTCCACAAGTTTTCAAATATGTTTTTTTTTGGTTATAATCGATTCATGAAATGGACAAACCAAACATTAGTATGAAGTTTTTTAAAAATGCAAATAGGTGCCAAGTCTTCAAATGGCATCTTGCAACTCTTTCGTAAGACATTTTTTCTAGGTAATTAGAATGGGGTTGAATAGGAATATGTATTTATTTTGGTAGGCCAATGAAAGGAAATAATTCATAATTTTTGGTGTCAAAATTTGACTTTCAAGGACTGAGTTAAACAACAAACCCTTTTTTCTTGTTCAAAAGCCCACGCTTTGCACAATCAAGGATGGGAAAAACTCATTTTATGTGTTCATCATATTTTGGAGAAGGTCCACCAAATCACACTCCCTTTTCTAAGGTATTTTTCCCATTTCCCAATTTGGGAGTGCATGTCAAAAAAGTTTGGCAACAATTTTTTTTTGAGGGTGAAAAATCATCAAAAGGTGATACTAATTCTATTTTCAAATGAAAATTCTTTTCTCTTTAAAAACATTTGCCTAATAACACCCAATTATTCTTCTGGAAGAGTGTTGCTACAGTTATTGTTTTAATGGTCATTGACAAAATTGTCACCAATTAAAGCAAAATACATTTGGGGATACTATGATTACATTCCAAAATTGGAATCAAGGATTTAACCATAATTTTGTGTTTTTTTTTTTTTGGAACACAACAACAAACTCAAATCCCCAAGCTGTTGGATATTTTCAAGTCATCCAACCCTATGTTAGAAGATACTTTCTCATCAATGGGTTTGAACTCAGGACCTTTGTGTTACAAATAAGCCCATAGAATTAAGCTACCTTGAGGGGGGCACAACTATCCTTTTGGTCAATCTAAGCTTGAAAACTTTACTATTTATCCCATATTAAATGTAGACACATTGGGTCATTCCAAAGTATAAAACAAATGCTATCTATCATTAAACACTAGCTTAGCCTATGCTATTGGTGCCAATATGAACACATTGAGGGTTCAACTTAACCCACTTTTTGCAATTTGTTTGAATTTCCAGCAACAAAATCCACTCAAAAATCAATACCTTCCATACTTCAGCTCTGAAAATTGTGAAATAAACTCTATTAAATCTGACTTGCCAAGGGCTTTCCAACAACACCAACACCCCCGATTCCAATACAGATTTCAGTTTTGATTTTATTTAATTTTTATTAAGAAAATAGGTCAATAATCAAATGGCACATCCCAATCTGTCTAAAAATTTCAGAGCTATAATTTAATTTTTAATTAAAAAATCATTCAATATTCAAAAAACTTTTACATTGCAAGTCGAAACATCATGAAACAAAGCTGATGCACCCCTCCTCATCCAGAGCTTTCCAAGAACATGATCTGAAACAGCCCAGTTTGATAAATCTCATAATTAGGAAACAAAACAAATTACCTTGCTTCATGGATAGATATGCAATATGTGCATGCTTCTAATTGTGCAACAAGGGGTGTGTCACATTGTGGCTTTGCCATTTACATAAAAAAGTATCTTAAGGCAAAAAACAAGAATTATGAAAACTCAAATATTTCAACATGCAACAATATAATATTCAAAGAATCCTCTAAAAGAAACCAAAATCCTTTCAAGATATTATTATAACTCAATAACTAATCTGAAGTTTCAACAGGAGCCAAAATATCATCTTTCAAAAATGCTCATATAAAAATAGACCTATTATTATTACCTAGGGGCCAAAATCCCTTAAGCTACTACTATATACTCTGTAATGAATCTAAACACAATACCATCCTTGCCTTGGTAGGCAAGGCCAACAAAAGCGAGTAGTAAGTAAGTACACATGAGGCATGAGAATGAAAAGGTCGAGCAATTAGTGCTGGATACTAATTACTAGAAACTATATTATATTATACTCACATACCCATTAGTTGCAGTAGAAATAGTACCCACAAACTCACTGGCTGGTTCTGGCTGGGGGTTACCATATTTGCTTGCAGGCTATATTTACATCTCCTAAGTCCTTGTGTACCATATTCTCATAATACAACTTAATTACTTTGCAAACGGTGGGTAGGTAGGTAGAGGGTGGTAGTTGTTGTCTTTTCCATTTTGTAGTGTAATTTTGGGCTAGGTAGGTGACACTCCAATTCAGGTGTGTGTATGCTTCGTGGGGGAGGGAGTTGGTTTTATTTATTTATTTATTTGCTTTTGTGTGTGTGGGGGGGGTGGGGTGGGGGGGGAGGGTAGGTAATTTGGCTGTTATTTATTGCTGTCTCTCTGCGAAGTAGGCGTCTTTTGTCCTTTTAGGGGGCCTTAATTTGCTTTATTTGACTTGGGAGGATTTTGTGCAAATTCAAATAAACCAAATTAAAAGGTAAGGTAAAGGTTGGGGGTTTTGGAAGGTTTTCATAAAACAAAAAAATCTTTTGCTTTCTCTGCCTTTTGTGAGTTCGCAGTTTTGGGTTTTCGTGGGACGCTTGCTTTTCCGCAGTTGCAATACATCTCTCTTGGAACAACAGGCATTCTAAGCAGAAAATGTGTATATATGTGTTTCTCTGACCATCGCTGTAAGACTGCTCCTCATGCATCATCCTACGCGCAAGCTGCTTCGTCTTTGTGAGAGATTTGTTGTCCCTGTCTTATAAACTAGCTCAGGAGTTTTTTCTCTGCTCGAAAGCTCACCGGCCATTGTTTCTGCAGATATATACGCCTCCAATTGTTGAAGGGAGTAGCTAAACTGGTTTTCTGCATTGATGTGCGTAAGTTTTTTCTCCCTCCTCATAGCACTTCTCTCGTAGTCTCGAGTATAAACCCACGA
>Ga0116226_10006155_pt1 | contig 10761 bp, 9 predicted proteins | sample S1TSphfallax_FD_89692 | JGI IMG/M metagenome (GOLD analysis project Ga0116226, IMG submission 89692) | Host-associated microbial communities from peat moss isolated from Minnesota, USA - S1T2_Fa - Sphagnum fallax MG | ecosystem: Host-associated > Plants > Peat moss > Unclassified | place: USA...
GGCCAATTGACTGCACTCCAAGAACTTTATTTATATAAGTGTCGCAACTTGAAAGAACTACCTTCATCTATTGGCCAATTGAATGTTCTCCAAGTGTTTGATTTAAATGGGTGTTCTGAGTTGAAAGAACTACCTTCATCTATTGGCCAATTGAGTGCACTCCAAAAGCTTGATTTGTCATGGTGTTTCGAATTGAAAGAACTACCTTCATCTATTGGCCAATTGAATGCACTCCAAAAGCTTGATTTGTCATGTTGTTTTGAGTTGAAAGAACTACCTTCACTTATTGGTCAATTGAATACACTCCAAGTGTTCCACTTGTCATGTTGTTTCGAGTTGAAAGAACTACCTTCATCTATTGGCCAATTGAATGCACTACAAGAACTTTATTTGTATGATTGTCGCAACTTGAAAGAATTACCTTCATCTATTGGGCAATTGAATGCACTTCAAAAGCTTGATTTGAAAAGGTGTTCTAAGTTGAAAGAAGTACCTTCATCTATTGGGCAATTGAATGCACTCCAAGTGCTTGATTTGAATGGGTGTTCTAAGTTGAAAGAAATACCTTCATCTATTGGGCAATTGAATGCACTCCAAGTGCTTGATTTGAATGGGTGTTCTGAGTTGAAAGAAGTACCTTCATCTATTGGGCAATTGAATGCACTCCAAGTGCTTGATTTGAATGCGTGTTATGAGTTGAAAGAAGTACCTTCATCTATTGGCCAATTGAATGCACTCCAAAAGTTAGATTTGGAAATGTGTTACAATTTGTAATAAGTACCTTCATATCTTGGGCAATTTAATGCACTCCAAAACCTTGATTTGAAAGGTTGTTTCGAGTTGAAGGAACTACCTTCATCTATTGGCCAATTGAATGCACTCCAAAACCTAGATTTGAAAAGGTGTCATAACTTGAAATAACTACCTTCATATACTGGGCAATTTAATGCACTCCAAAACCTTGATTTGAAAAGTTTTTCCGTATTGAAATAACTACCTTCATCTATTGGCCAATTGAACGCATCCAAAAGCTTGATTTGTCATGTTGTCCCCACTTGAAAAAACTACCATCATCTATTCGCCAATTGAAAGCACTTCAAAAGCTTGATTTGAATGGGTGTTCCAAGTTGAAAAAACATACCTTAATCTATTGGCCAATTGAATGCACTTTAAAAGCTTGATTTGAATGGGTATTTTGAGTTGAATGAACTACTTTCATTCATTGGGCAATTGAATACACTCCAAGTGCTCCACTTGTCATGTTGTTATGAGTTGAAAGAACTACATTCATTTATTGGCCAATTGAATGCACTCCAATAATTTGATTTATCAAGGTGTTGCAACTTAAAGGAACTACCTCCATCTATTAGTAAATTGAATGCACTCCAAAAGCTTGATTTCAATGGGTGTTTTGAGTTGAAAGAATTGCTTTCATCTATTGGTCAATTAAATGCATTCTAAAAGCTTGATTTGAATGGGTGTTGCAACTTGGAAAAACTACCTTCATCTATTGCTCAATTGAATGCACCGCAAATGCTTTGTTTAGACCTTGAGTGTCCCAACTTAAAATAATTACCTTCATCTATTGGGCAATTGACTGCATTCCAAATCTTTATTCATAAAACTTCTCTAACTTGAAAACATCATGAAAGAAGTACATTCATCTATTGGCTAATCGAATGTACTCAAAATGCTTCATTTATCAAAGTGTTCCAACTTGAGATAACTATTTTCCTCTATTGGCCAATTGAATACAATCCAAAAACTTCATTTGTGAAAGTGTTCTAATTTGAAAAAACTACTTTCATTTATTGGTCATTGAATGCACTTGAAAATATTGATTTGTGTGAATGCTTCAACTTGCAAGAATTACTTACATGTACATTTGCCAATTAAATGCGCTCCAAAAGTTTTTTTTGTGGGAATGTACGAACTTGCAAGAATTATTTACATTTGTTAGCCAATTTGATGCATTCAAGGAATTTAATTTGTTAAGGTGTTTCAATTTGAAAGAATTACCTTCATCTATTGCCAACTAAATCACTACTACAAAACCCCTATTTTTCAACCAACCTACCTTTGACTTGATGTCATCTTCCACTAAGTTTTAATTGTAATTTTTTGAATATTTAAAAACATTATTCACAATTGTCAAGTGAATTGAGTTGCCTACTCTTTTGGTGGACAAATGAAAGAAAATCCCAACAATTTTGGAGCTCATGGAATGTTCTTAACACCCACATGGTCTACAATTGAATTCTAGTTGAAAGGTTGACTTGAAAAATTACACATTGTATAATCAAGCTTCCTAAGGTGGTGTGCCAATTAAAAAAGTCCCATGTTCAATTATTTTGGTCAATTACAAAACATACTGATGCATCATAGATCACACGTGGATGGATGACATTGAGATTGGGATTAATGTCTTTGTTGCAAGTGCGCGGCATCATTGCTTTCAACTACAACTACAAGTTGAAAGGCAAAAAACAAATGTTGGGCACTCTTACATACTATGTCAACACCTCAATTGCAAGCGCTACTTAATAAACATGACAACAACCATTGTCCCATGCTCTCCAAACATTGGTATGCATGGTTCTAGTCTTAAGAATGTCAAAGCCACCAAAGCCACAATGATGAAAATATGTTCTTTCTATTTGAAAGACCCCAATAGTTAGATTTTGAAAACTATCAAGTTAATTGATGATTTGTTAAAAACATTCAAATCCTACGTTCCATGATAGATGGTGGGCAAAAATGATTCAACTTCCAAGAAAGCATTATTCCCATTAGGGATGTGACATTTTACCTAACTTCGTATTTTAAAAAATTTAGCATTGAGAACAAGTATAATAAAACTAGTTTTTTATATACTTCAATAAATGAAAAATATACAAGGACACGGATAGCTTGATGCCCAAGAAAAGAAAAGACCTTTTCGTTAGTAAAAGCACCGTCACTAATAGAAAAAGGCTAAAATGTAATCTAATGATTTGTGATTACATGCGACTAATTGTTGTTGACAACTAACATTGGTTACATTTGTGACTAAAAATCACATCACACATTTTTTGGTCACATTTATGACAATGTTGCAACTATTTATAGGTTTTTCATTTTTCCAATGGGATGATTTTTCACATTATTTTCATCTTAGAAGGCCTTTGTATGACCCATTAGTTGCAAAAGTGACCAAAACATGGTAACTAATACTTATTTATACCTTAAGTTATGTATGTTACTAATTTTGTATAGGATAAGTCATGTGTTTTATGTTTTGGTGACTAACAATTATGTATAGTAAGCCTTATGTATACCTTATGGATTCCACATTCATAATGGTATATATATGTATTATTTTCGTGGATTGGTTAGGCATGGTTTGAAAAAAATATTATTGTATATTAGCTTCATATTAGGGTATATGTAAAGGTGACAATACATCAAACATCCATAGATGTATATAAAAACAAGTACAATAATTATCGTAGAGTTATTATAATTAAATTAATTACCAATTTTTTAATAAATAATTATAGATAATCAAAAAATTTAGAACTTAATATTTATAATTAAAATTCATATTTAATCTTCTTACACTAATCCTAATGTAATTCCACTAATTAATATAATTATCATACTACTCTCAAATTAATATATCTATTATTTATAATTACTTATTTACAATAAATAATTATTTTTCCAACATAAAAATAACCCTAATTATTAATTTTTTTACAATGCTAAAAATTCATTAAAAACTTATATAATATGTAATTGCATTTAATAATAATATTTAGAATTTAGAATTTAAATTCACATTTACAATTCTTATGGTAATTTTACTATAATGTGAATAATTATTTTATTTATTTCTATTTAAATAATTTAATTATAATAAATTATTGTATGTAAAGCCTATAATATTTCATTGAAAATGAATAATACTTACTACAAAATTATTTCAACATTATTTTTAGTATTTTAACATGTTAATAAAATTTTATAAAAATTATAGTAAAATTATTTTTTTCAAATTATTCATTATAAAATATCTATTTACAATAATTTAATATTTATTTAATATTATTATCATAAATAATTCTATAATATTTAACCTATTTATACGTTATAAATTATAATTAAATTGGTATCTATTTTTTTGCAATAATTATACTATAATTAAAATAATGAATGTAATTATTGTACATTGTTGTATTTATAACTTAAATTTACTTATTTACATTGACAATTGTTAGAACACAAAACATTCGCATTTGTTATTCATATTTTAACAATAATCAAAATTAATTATTGCAATTATAATAATTTAATGAAACTTCATGACTATATGTTTGGTATATTTTTTTAATTTCATCATTATGTGCTTCTTATTCAAATTGGCAATTTTAATTTGTAAATGTTTTTGTTACATTGATGATTTCACCATATGTTTATGACATTTGAATAGAATACAATATGTAGAAAATCAAATGTGATGAAAAAATGAACCACCCTATATTGCAACTACCCCACATGTCATCTTTGTGGATTGTGATTTAGTTGTAATAATCTATTGCCAACCTCTTTTGAGCATACCTATCACCCTTGATGTATAGGAAAATTCATACAACAATGTCCTGTTGTGTTCCTTTTTGGGATACAATCTTTACTACAAATTGGTGTGCAACATGGGGTTTAAAACTAGATTCCAAAGATGTTCAAGGAAGAGTGAGCATGAAAATAGAAGCCATTACAATCACTCTAAATGGAAACACCCAACATTTCATTTTCAAACATGTGAAACATACTTTTGAATGCATTTTGTTGTCTACATGTTTATGTTATTTATTTCCATTCAGTTGTGTGTTTTGCTTCAAGATCTATGGTCTTCAAGAATCAATTTTCCATTGTTCTCTTTTAGTCCTTAATCATGATGTACATCAATAAGTCTACTTCATAGAGTCTTAGTTTTCCTATCAATATCATGCTTAATGAATTTCTTACATACACATGGTCAAGATCAATTCGTGCACCTTCCTAATTTTTGTCACAAGAGGTGTCAAACCACTAGCTTTTGTAGGAACCAATGTGTGGTTTCAATAGTTTACAATCCTTAAAAGTCTTAGTACAAGACCTTATAATTTTCCAAAATATAGGGAGTTTTGGAAGGAAATTAATTACATCCTTTTGAATTGGGAATATGACTCCTTGATTTTGTAGGAACATTTACTATTTAATAATTCTTATAAAATTGGATCCATGATTTAGGATCCTCAATTCTTTATTAAGACATGCAATCTTGTGTTAGGAATTGGATTCTTGGGTTACAACTCCACTTTTGTTTTAGAAGCTCAATTTTGCATATTGAGTTTAATTAAGTCTTATATTTTATTTTCCAATTTTACATCAAGAGTGTGGATCCTAGACTAACAATATTATGTCCTATATTGAGGAAAATTCATTACATTTATCTTTATTGTATTGGTAAGGAAAGTAAGAAACATCATTGGAAATACAATAAAAAGTTTTTGCATTAAAGATGTTTTGCCATTTGATTCCAAGGTTCTACAACACTTGACCAACATCTTGTGAAAACAAAGCACAACAATTCATGGCAGAAAAGAAAATGGTAGGGTAATGTTTCACAAACTCTTACCACATTCATCAATAGGTGAAACATTCAATCCAATTGGCATAAACTCAAGAAATCATGACAAGCTTTCCAATGTCCCATGTGAATATGCTTCAACAAACTACTGATAATTCTTGAACACTTGCACATGGAGCAATGAACACACCCATTTCAACTATCGAATCACGTGATCATTTACTAAGTCAAACCTAGTTATTGGCCCAAATGCCCCAACAATGCATATATTAACTATATTTCATCTAAACTTTGGTGTATGATGCATAATGGAGTTTCTATAATAAAAGGTTTCACCCTAAAACGTGAAGGTGCCAATATAAACTATGTAGGTGATGGTCATTGTTCCTTTTTAAGAATTTTTGTTTGTAATAAAAAGAACTATCATCTTGAAGAAAATTTAGCCAAATTTGGCTAGAAACCAAATATGAAGTACAAATCTTTAATCATTTATTATTATTTTTAACTAAAATCTAAAAAATCAAATATTAGAATGGTGATTTTTATTAAGTTTTTTCTTCACTTATAGTCTTTGAAAACCTCCAATATTTATCTATGGAAAAAGGTAGTTTATTTGATTTGTTTGTTGCATTGAAATCTCCCAAATGATGGTGTGTCTTGTCATGCTCTTGGTGTTGTTGCAAAGTTTTCAATGAATAAGGGTGTATCAAGTTGGTTTCATAATGTTTCAACTTATAGTGAAAAAGTTATAGAAAATAAAAATTTCATTGAAATTTCATTTAAATAAAAAAATATAATGGAATTTGGGCACACTCTTCATATTGTTAAAAAACTTTCAATGTATAGGATTTCATGAAGGTGTTTGGATTTGTAGAAATCCAATAGCATTTCCAAAAAATATTGAATTTGGAATAGTTTTATTGGTTTGAAATTCAAATAAATTGCCAAAAAGATGGCTATGGAAGGAAGAAATGGATAACCAATTCACATTTAGGCCAATGACATAGGTTACATGAGTACATTTGAATTAAAATCTTTCATCAACAATCATTGTGGAAAAAACAATGGTAAAACTTTTCACAAAATCTAGTTATGAAAAATGAGACTTACCTTCATCACAAACTTCATGGGTCACAATTTGGCAATATTAGTTGTGCGAAAATTTCTTTTCCTAGGTTTGAATGGAATATACACAAATGTCATTCATCCACTTGTATTGTTCAAACATCAATGTCATGTGCATTGTTTAGACACGAATGCATGTCATATACCTATTTTTATTGTTTAAACACGGATGTTGTATGTCTATTCGTATTGTTTACACATGAAAGTTGTGCACACAACTTTCGTGTTTGAATAATGCATGACATTGGTGTTTAAACAATACGGTCCATGAAATAACAAATTTTGCATGGATTTGGAACAAACCCATGAAGCCTATAAATTTGTGATGTGGTGCACGAACGAACCACGGGCAAACACGAACTCACAAGACTCACCATGACCCTAACTTGGGGGAAGCCACCACCTTCCCCTTTATAGTATTCTCTGTGCTTGGCCATGGGACCAACACCCAAATATTATTTTGTTTCAGGATTCCCAAGTTGGAGTCTTGAAATTCCCAAAATTGGGACTCCCACAACTTCAGGGGCCCATAATTTTGTGTGCAGACCTTCGATCGAGGTGAGGTCCAAAGAAAAGTTCTAGCCTTTGTCGAGAGGTTTCCAACTGTATGTGGCACGCCACCTACATGTAAGGAAATTAGAACGACTCCTGACTTTTTGTGGCCAGGGGTCAAATTGCCAATTTGACTCCTAGCTTTTCTTTTGGTCATATATTTTGTTTAAAATGTCCAAATGGGTCATGTAAGCCCATTTTAAACATGAAAGTTCTAAGAGTTTTCCAATAACATAAGGAACTTTCCAGTCCAATGGCTTTTGACCCCTGCAATTATTCTCTGAATATTCAAAAGTCCATCAAGACTCCAATTCCCAAAGTGGGAACTCACTTGGAAGTGTGGAGGTTCATTCCTTCACAATCTCCCACATTTTCGAGAGCATGAAATGTGACTCTTGGGCTTCATTCTTGGCTCGCACCTTTGCAAGCCTTTGCCTTGGTCGCAAACCCAAAACTAAAGTTACAACACACACCTTAAAAAATTCCATGGTGTCAGTAGACCAAAACGTTAATTTGTTGTTGAGTAGGCCAAAGTCAACATCAAGCCTTAGTTTAAAGTATTCACCTACAATCACAAATGAGATAGTAGAATCATTGGTCCCACCTCTAGACTGTATGAAGTTTTGCACAATTGGCGCCAAACTACCAATGAAATCAAGGATTGTTAATTAAACAAACATAACATAATTTAGCTAAGAAAAATGGCAATATGATAATTTCAATCAAATGTTCTACAAGCATATCATGTAATGTTTTGTATAATTCACGTAGGTATAAGTCCTTCCAATGGTCTTAAAATGAAGTAATCTAAGAAAATAGATAATGTAGATCTACATTTTTTGTTGGGACTGTTCATTTACTTACATATCTTCATCAAGCAAGGCATTAGACCATGTGGTAACCCCATCTTTTGCAACCACGAATACGCAATCCTTTGAGTCACTAATATTTGATCTCGCCATACATGTCAACACATTACTTGCACCTTTTGGGTCAACCTTTGTGATTAGTTTTTTTAAATGCACACCGTGGGAAGATGTGTCATTGAGGTTTGATAATGATCTTAAGGGTTTCAATGCAAATTACCTTGGAGGCTGTAGACCAATGGAAAGGGATAGTGTCCGCTTGAACCCAATAAGGGTAGTAAAAGCAACATTTGATGGGAGTGGTGATGCAAGGGTGGGATTATTGATGTAAGATTGCAAGTCAATGCCAATTGAATGGCTAGGGTCTCATTTCGGTGTTTCATGACTTACAACCATTTGTAACAAATCTAATCTTTGAAACTCTTCAACTTCTTGCATAATATTTATTGTAATAGGTGCTATTGGTAGAATTCGGTCATTAGTCCTATAAAAAGGAATGATTACACATCAAATCACTAAAATTGGAATGTAAACCATAAATTAGTAATTGGTCATGATTTGAAAACTAAAGTAATAAAGTAGAATTGGAAATATGAAACATGTGTATATACCTTTTGTTGTTGCCTCATCCAATTTGTGGGCGACAACATTGACATCAACATTGTTGTGATGTGTTTCTTTTATCATCCCTAGTTTAAGGGACAATGCATGAAGCTGGAAGTCCATAACTTTGCTAGCAATTGTTGGGCATTTACCTCCCCTATCACAAAAGGTGTTACCATCTCCAAAGTTTGCCTTCCTTGGGAAAACCGAACCCATGTTTATCTCCTCCTTCAACACCAAGGCTTTGTTGAGAAACTAATAATAGAGCATTCAAATGAACACATTAGGGTGTCAACAAGATACAATGAGCCAACAAGATTATTGGGAAAAAGGATTACATGTCTTTTTTGCCAGAAAAAACTTTTTCACATGAATGGATTTTGGAACAATTTTTTTTACAACTTGTTATAATAAATGCTTATAGCTTTCCAAGTACATAATTTTTTTGTCTTCATCATTTTTGAATAAATATGAATTTTTGAAAATGTTTTGATTCCTTGTAAATTCAACATTTCATTTTTTAAAATGCTAATAATTTCAAATCATAAACAATTTTTATTTTTTTACATTTTTTATGTTTTTATATGATAAACTACAACTTTTCTTAACACATCATGTACATTTTACCCCCTTTATGTGTGACAAATGACTTTTGAAGTTCTAAAAATTTGGATCAATTTTGGAAAGTTTTTTCAATTTTTAAAGTTTTACAATTCCACATATCGTAGGGTATGAATGTTTTTTTAACATGGTTAATAATTCTTTATCCTCTTAAATTTTTTCCCATCAAATGCGATTTATTATATGAGTCCTTTTGATAGTCCTTTGCAGAATTGACTCTTGTCCGATGCATTCATGTACATTTTTCAAGGTCCTAAATCAAACCTTAAAACTTAAATTTTCATCAAATGTAATTTTGGTTTGAATTCCTTAACATTCAAACGAATGAAAAAGAAATAACTTGCCATGATTTCCTTGGCTTTAAATGGCAAAACATAAATATTTATCAAATTTTGACTATTTTTTTTTGCAATCTGATGGCCTTTTTGGTTCATTGGATTGTGACTACACCCATTATGGCATACAATGTGGCATATTGAATGGAATGTGCAACATAAACAAAATAAAGCTACAAGAACTAGTTGGAAGATGTAATACCTCATCTAGTGCATGCCTATCACCTGGCCCAATGGAAGAACCACACCACATATATTCCAACTGGTTGTTTAGTCCAAGACTACGCATGCCTAAGATCGCTCTATGAACAATTTTGGCCATAAACCCCCCATATTTTCTCAACCACTAGGTTTTGTAGCTCAAGTTCAAAACCTAGTAGACCCAACAAGTCGTTTCAAGCTTGCAAAACATCTTCAATGTTGTATTGCATTTCTAGGAACCAAAGAGTTCCGTAGTTTATTACATTTTGCATAGAAATGGTTAACCTCACATAGTGGGTTTGTTCACATGCATAATAAAGGAGAGTGCATTGTATTAGACCTTTGTTTAGATGTGCTAGGGGGTGTTGTTTACCAAACAATGTTCTACAAAAAAGTTTGAAAGTTCTAACAATATGCGGGCATGCCTTATCTAATGAAAAGAGGTTACATACCTTGGCAATGAAGTGAAGAAAAGTTTCCATCATTGCTTAATTCAACAACCACCTTGTCTTTTTGATGTATGGGCCTTGGAAATGGTAGTGTTCTATTTTGAAATTTTAAACTTGTTAATGCAACCCTCTTATTGGGATGTTCTATTGCATCATCATTTAGGCACTTACTTATGTTTGGTAGGGTCTTGTTATGTTTCTCCTTTAACCTTGTCAATTTTTTTGCCTTGGACTTGGTCCAAGTTGGGTACATCTTCAATAACTCCCTTGTAGTTCAAGCATTGCATCATCATTCTATGGTAGCTTAAGGTGTTCTTGTTTTTGTAATAATTCTTGTAGAACTTGCATTGAAATAAGGCCAATTTCCATTGGGGAAATTGACGCATTTGACATTGAAA
>Ga0116226_10006156_pt1 | contig 10761 bp, 8 predicted proteins | sample S1TSphfallax_FD_89692 | JGI IMG/M metagenome (GOLD analysis project Ga0116226, IMG submission 89692) | Host-associated microbial communities from peat moss isolated from Minnesota, USA - S1T2_Fa - Sphagnum fallax MG | ecosystem: Host-associated > Plants > Peat moss > Unclassified | place: USA...
CCGACGATCCAAAGATCGAGGCCGTGCAATTCCGCCAGGGAGCTTTCCGGCAATTCCAGCACATCGGTGGAATAGGCCGCGCCGCCAAAGCGGAAACCGGTGGTGCGGCTGAAACCATGATCCTGATCGAAGGCGCGCACCTTGATGTCGCCAATGGCGAAATTATCGCCGACCGCATGGGGGATCAGCCAGGGCTTATAGATATTGTTCCCACCGAGCTTCATCGGCGCAAACACATAGGCGAAGCGATCCTCGATCTCGTCCAGGGTCGCTGGCGTGGCATAGACGTCGATCGGCCCCTTCATGGCGCGATTGACCTCGCGCAGATCATCGATGCCATGCAGATGATCGGCATGGGCATGGGTGAATAGAACCGCGTCCAGATGGGCGATGTCGGCGGAAAGGAGCTGCTGGCGAAGATCGGGACCGGTATCCACCAAAAGGGTCAGGCCGGCCTCCTGCAGCAGGATCGAGGGACGCAGACGGCGATTTTTCGGGTTGGCCGGGTCGCAATTGCCCCAACCGCTGCTGATCATCGGCACGCCGCCGGCGGCGCCGCAGCCGAGGATGGTGATTTTCATGGGGCGACCTTGCGGAACAGCCGCAGGAAATTGGTGGTCGTGCGATCGGCCAGTAAAGCGGACGGGATGCCGTGCAAAGCCGCCAATTGATCGGCGGTCCGGACAACAAAGGCTGGCTCGCAGCGTTTGCCGCGATGGGGCATCGGCGCGAGAAAGGGCGAATCCGTCTCGACCAGCAATCGATCGAGCGGCAGATCCTTGGCGATCGCCCGCAATTCGTCTGATTTCTTGAAGGTCAGGATCCCTGACAGGGAGACATAAAGCCCCAATTCGATAGCTTTTTCGCCAAGCGCGCGGCCCGAACTGAAACAATGGATCAGGCCGGGAAAGGCGCCGATAGCCATTTCCTCCTCGAGGATCCGGGCGGTGTCCAGGTCGGCGTCGCGGGTATGGATGATCACCGGCAAATTGGCTTGCCGGGCCGCCTGGATATGGGCGCGGAAATTGGCGATCTGCTGCTCGCGCGGACTATGCTCGTAGAAATAATCGAGACCGGTCTCGCCAAACCCGACCACTTTGGGGTGGCGGGCTAACTCGATCAATTGCTCCGCCGTGACGCCGCTCTCGCTCAACGCCTCATGGGGATGGATTCCGACCGTGCAATAAATATTATCGTGACGCTCAGCGACCGCCAGAACTTGCGGGAACCGGCTCAGATGGGTCGAGATGGTCAGCATCATCCCGACACCGGCCGCGGCCGCGCGGCTCATCATCTCTGCGAAATCCTCCTGGAATTCGGGGAAATCAAGATGACAGTGACTATCGACCAGCATCATGCCGCGCCTTCAGCCGGTTCGACATGGCGCGGGAAGATCCCTTGCGGCGCCGGTAGGGTCAAACCCGGCGCAAGCGGGCGGTCGAAATCGGCAAAGCTGCGATGCTCCGTCCCGACCATCAGTTGATCGAGCAGACGCGCGATCGAGTCCGGCATGACCGGCTGCAATAACAGAGAGATACGGCGAAGAGTCTCAACCAGAACATAAAGCACCGTGCCCATTCGGGCGAGATCGGTCTTTTTCAGGCTCCAGGGCGCCTGACGATCAACATAGCCATTGGCGGCGCGCACCACCAGCCAGATCGCCTCCAGGCCCTCATGGAATTGCTGGCGGTCGAACGCGACGCGCACCTGTTCGAGGAGTGCCGCACCCGCCGCCAGCAGAATTTCGTCTTCCTCGCTGAACGCGCCGGGAACCGGCAGAATGCCGCCGCAATTCTTATTGACCAGGGATAGAGAGCGCTGCGCCAGATTGCCGAAATCATTGGCCAATTCGCTGTTGATGCGGCCCATCAAGGCGCGGTGCGAGAAATCCCCGTCATTGCCGAAGGGCACTTCGCGCAGCAGAAAATAGCGTACTTGGTCGCGGCCATAGTGTTCTACCAGTGCCACCGGATCGATCGCATTGCCGAGCGATTTCGAGATCTTCTGGCCCTCATTGGTCCACCAGCCATGGGCGAACACCCGTTTCGGCGGCGCCAGATCGGCCGCCATCAGAAAGGCCGGCCAGAACACCGCATGAAATCGCAGAATATCCTTGCCGACCATATGCAGATCGGCCGGCCAGAAGCGGGCGAAGTCGCCGTCCGGTTCGGGAAAGCCGAGCGCCGTCAGATAATTGGTCAGGGCGTCGAGCCAGACATACATGATATGGGCGGGGTCCTTGGGCACCGGCACGCCCCAGCGGAACGACGTCCGCGAAATGGAGAGATCCTGCAGCCCGCCCTTGACGAAGCTGATCACCTCGTTGCGGCGACTGATCGGCGCGATGAAGTCCGGATTGGTCTCGTAGAAGGTCAAAAGTCTGTCGCCCCAGGCCGAGAGGCGGAAAAAATAAGAGGGCTCCGAAACCCATTCCACCGGTGCACCGGTTGGCGCCAATTTGCTGCCAGCCGGGCCGTCTTTCAGCTCATCCTCGGCCCAGAAAGCCTCATCCCGGACAGAATACCAGCCTTCATAACCGCCGAGATAGATCTCGCCGCGCTCGACCAGACGCTGCCACAGCGCCTGACAGGCCTGGATATGGCGCGGCTCGGTGGTGCGGATGAAATCATCGTTGGAAAAGCCCATCAGCTGGGCCAGATCACGAAAATTCTGCGAAACGCGGTCGGTAAAGAGCTGTGGCGCAATACCGGCGGCCAGGGCGGATTTCTCGACCTTCTGACCATGTTCGTCGGTGCCGGTAAGGAATTTGACGTCAAATCCGTCCAGGCGCTTGAAGCGGGCCAGCACGTCGCAGGCGAGCGTCGTATAAGCATGCCCAATATGCGGCGCATCGTTCACATAATAGATCGGCGTCGTCACGTAAAATGGGCGTTGCCCGGCTACCACTGTCATCTCGTCCATTTCCTTCCCGACGGTTTGTCCCACAGCGGGCCGCTGGGATCAAGAAGCGAACCATGTTGGCAAGAAGGACAGCATGGTTGTTTAGGCCCTGCTGGAGCCTGATGCTACTGGATTGAATCGCTCCGCGCTTAAATCCATGAGCTGAATCAGCGTCTATTTCAATGCTTTAGAGGGCGATTCAGAGATCACGCTCTAGAGGCGGCAGGCCTTTTCCAGGGTTAGAAAGGCATTCAGCGCCACTTGTTTGCCATCCAGATTGACCGCTTCAGCCCGCTCAAACAAAGTCCCGAGCCTGTCCCACAGGCCGGTCCAGCGTTCGAGCCCTACCCGCGCCACCAATTGTCTTTGCAGCTCGGTCTCGCCCGCCACCACCTCCCTCGCCTGCCCTGCGACCGCAAGCCTCGCGGCGTCCGCCAGCCAGCCTCGTAAAAGCGCGCCGAGTAAGGCGAGGCTGTCGGCATTGCGGCCGATCCGGTCGGTAAAATCATGCAGCGCTGGCCCGGGAAGGGTCGGCAATCCTGCCAGCAAGGCAACCATTTCGCGATAGAGATCAAGGCCGCCCTGCTCGTGCAGCGCCAGCGCATGACCGATTGAACCCTGGGCGAGACGCGCCAGGCCGGCGGCCGTCTCAGAGCTCAACTCCGGTTGATGCGACTGGAGAAGCCGGATCACCAGATCGGTGGCCAAAGGCGGCAGGGCCAGGCGCCGGCAGCGCGAGCGGATGGTCGGCAGGAGACGACCGGGACTATGACTGACCAGCAGCAGCAAAGCGCGTTTCGGCGGTTCCTCAAGAATCTTCAATATGGCGTTGGCACCATTACGATTCATTTCATCAGCGGCATCGACAATCACCACCCTCCAGCCACCCTCGGCCGGCGTAAAGGACATGAACGCCCCGACTTCGCGCACCGCGTCGACGGTGATTTCGCTCTTGCGCTTGCTCTGCTTCTCGTCGCTCCAGCCCCGTTCGATCAGTTTGAAATCGGCATGACCGCCCGACGCGACGCGACGGAAGATCGGCGCCTCGGCCGGCATCTGCAAGCTGGAGGGCTCGGGGTCGCCGAACAGACCAACCGGGGCCTGACCACCGGACAGCACAAAACGGGCGATACGAAAAGCGAAGGTCGCTTTGCCGATGCCGCGCGGGCCGGTGAGCAGCCAGGCATGCGCCAGACGGCCGGATTGCCAGGCTCGCAAAAACTCGGCCTCGGCGGCTTCCTGACCGATCAGGAGAGGGTTATGGCGCGGATCGAGCGGGCTGTCCGATGTCATGGCCAACGTGCATCGACCAGAGCCACAATGTCGGCGGCGATGGTTTCCGCGTCGCGCTCCGCCGCGACAACCGCGCAGCGCGCCGGCTCATTGGCGGCAATCGCCAGAAAGCCATCCCGCAGGCGTTGATGGAAGGCGACATCCATCCGTTCATAGCGATCCTCAGCCCCACCGCGCCCGCCAGCGCGCGCCAGCCCGGTGGCGACCGGCAGATCGAGGATTACCGTCAGATCCGGCGCGAAGTCGCCGACCGTCATAAGGTAGAGCTGATCGAGGACATCGCGTGGCAGTCCATGGCCAAAGCCTTGATAGGCCAGGGTGGAATCGGCAAAACGATCGCTGATCACCCATTTGCCGGCCGCCAGGGCGGGCCAGATGGTGGCGCGGAGGTGATCGCGCCGCGCCGCGAAGTGCAGCAGCGCTTCGGTCATCCCGTCCCAGCGTCCGGGTTCGCCCGCGACCAGCAAGGCGCGGATCTGTTCGGCGCCGACCGAACCACCCGGCTCGCGGGTGCAGATCACCTCACCGCCGCGCTGGCGTAAAGTCTCGGCCAGCAGCCGGACCTGGGTCGATTTACCGGCCCCCTCGCCGCCCTCAATAGTAATGAAGCGGCCATTGGTCACGCTCAGCCACCGATCAGATGGCTCAGTTTTTTGCGCAGCCTTGCGAAGAAATCCAGCCGGGCCACGTCGTTTGCCGCCAGCAAGGGAAGCTTAAGGTCAGGCCGGCCCGGAATGGTGACGATCGCCTGGCCAACCCGCATCCCCTTGGTAACCGGCGCCGCAATAGTGTCGAGATGGGTGACCGCCCGCTGCATATCATTATGGGCAATGCGCGGCAGGGTCAGGATCACATCGTGATCCACCATCATCGGCACGCTGGCTGTTACGCCATCCGCGACCGGCGCCTCGCCCACCACCTCGCCGGCCTTATAGACCGGGTAATCGTCGAACTCCCGGAAAGCCCACTCCACCAGTTTCTGGGATTCCTCGGCGCGCGCTTTGATGCTCGGCATGCCGTTCAGCACGAGGATGACGCGGCGGCCATTCCGCAGCACCGAGCCGACCTCGCCATAGCCGGCCTCTTCCGTATGGCCGGTCTTCAGGCCGTCGGCGCCGGCGATCTCGCCCCAGATCAAAGGATTGCGGTTATCCTGCTTGATATTATTGTAGGTGAAGCTCTTTTCGGCGAATAACGGGTAATATTCGGGGAAGTCGCGAATCAGGCGGGTGGCCAGGATCGACAGGTCGCGCGCCGTCATCTTGTGGCCAGGCTCGGGTACGCCGCTGGAATTGCGGAAGCTGGAATTGACCAGGCCGATTTCCTTGCCGCGCTTGGTCTCCTGCTCGGCGAAAGCCTCCTCGCTGCCGGCCAGACCCTCGGCCAGCACCGAGCAGGCGTCATTGCCCGATTGAATGATCACGCCCTTCAGCAATTCATCGACTGTGGCGCTGCCATGGACCGGCAGGAACATGAGGGACTCGTCGGTCTTATAGTGGCGTTTCCAGGCGGTTTCGGTGACCGGCAGACTGTCCGTCATCTTCAGACTGCCGTCCTTGAGCCGGGAAAAGACCATATAGACGGTCATCAGCTTGCTCATGGAACTCGGCGTCATCAATTCGTCGGCGTTCTTGTCGAGCAGGGTCGAGCCCGTATTGTAATCGACGATGATGGCTTGCTTGGCCACGGTCTCGATGGTCGCCGTCTCCGCGTGAACGAGCAGCGGCAGCACCAGCGCGTAGCCCAAAAAGGGGGTGAAAAAACGCATTCAATTCGGACCTTGCACGGGGGAAAACATCAATCAACCACCAAACGGGCGCCAGGATAGCCGCTGGCGATGACCTTTTCGAGCATGGCATCTGCCTCCGGCAGGCTGGCCAGCGGGCCGATCCGGACCCGGAAGAAAGAGCCGCTCTTGGTCTGTATCTGGGAAATTCCCGCCGGTCCGACTGACGACAGGGCGGCGCTCATTTTATTGGCATTATCAAACCGCGAGAAAGCGCCGGCCTGGATGAACAGCTGGGTCGCGCGCGGCGGCAATTGCTCGACCGGCTGCTGATCGAGGCTCACCCGATCGATCGCGGCCGTCTCGATCGCCGGGGCCGGCTCAGCGGGAACCACTTTGGCCGTTTTGGCCGGTTTTGACGGGGCTGCCGCCCGACCGCTGGGCGGCGGCAGAGTTTCGGCCTGGACGGCGACCCGGGGCGCGGCATCAAGCGGCTGAGTATCGCCGCTTTTCAATTGCAGCGCCAGAACCCGGCTTTCATCGGCCATGACCTGCACCCTGACCCGCGCCGTTCCTTGCATATCGATGGCGAGCAGTTCGGCAGCGTGCTTCGACAAATCGAGGATGCGTCCATGGGCGAAAGGTCCGCGGTCATTGACGCGGACCACAATCGAACGGCCATTCTCCAGATTGGTGACCCGCACGATGGACGGCATCGGCAGGGTGCGGTGCGCCGCGGTCACGTCGTTCTGGTCGAAGACCTCGCCGTTAGCGGTGAATTTGCCGTGAAAATCCGGCCCATACCAGGAGGCGATACCGGTTTCGTCATAGCCGTAATCCTCATTGGGATAATACCAGACACCGTTGATCTGATAGGGTTTACCAACCTTATAGCCGCCAACCCGCCCCTGCTCCGAACCGTCCTTGACCTGATAGCGGGTGACAGAGGGCTTCGGGCTGGTGCCGCATGCGCTCAGCACTAGGCAGAATGCCACCAGCCATAATGCCAGGGCCGGCCGATGGGTGAACGAAGGGGACCGCATCATCTAGCGCCGTCTCGACCAAAATTTCGCATATATTGTAGATTATCGACTTGCGATGCGATCGGCAAGACTTCCCGCCGCCACCGCGAAAAAGAACGAGCGGTTCCAATGCAAGAGGGCGCGGAAATTATCGCCGACCAGGAAGGCCGGCCCCTCGCCGCCGCTACCATCCTTGCCGCCATCAATATGGATCAGCGCCAATTTTTGTTCCGACGGACCGCTGAGTTTACGTCCGTCGGCACGTTTGAGGCCAAGCCGGCCCCAGTCCTTCAGCGCCCGCCCATGCTCCAATCCGAACAGCGGCGCGGCGACTCCGTGGCGGGGCAGGTGGACCGCCATGCCCCAGCTCTCGCCTCGCCGCCAATCGAGTCCGGCCAGATAATGCGCGGTCGAGGTCCAGACATCCGCGGTATTGTTCCAGATATCGGGCGGGCTTTGTTGATCAGCTGATTTGGCATAGCTCAGATAGGTGGAGGGCATGAATTGACATTGCCCCATCGCGCCGGCCCAGGAGCCGCGCATGTGCTCCGCCGGCACGCCGCGTGCCACCATGGTCAGCGCCTTGAGTAATTCGCCGCGAAAATATTGGCTGCGCCGCCCGTCATAGGCCAAGGTCGCCAGGGCCGGCACCACCTGATAGCTGCCGCTCAGCCGGCCATAGTCGCTCTCAATGCCCCACATGGCAAGGATGACCGCGGCGGGAACCCCCTCGGCGGCGGCGATTTTGGCGAGCGGCCGGCGATTTTCCGCCAGCAGCCGCTTTCCATCGGTAACCCGCTTGGGACTAACCACCCGCGCCATATAATCGGCGAAACTCAGGGTGAATTCCGGCTGTTTGCGATCCAGTTCGAGCACATGGGGGATCGGCTCGAGGCTGTTCAAGGTCTGATCCAGCAGCACGCTGTCAATGCCGCTCGCCACGGCGTCCTGGCGCACCGATGCGAGGAACTGAGCGAAACTCTGCTCCGGTTCGGCGGCAGAAGCCAAGGCGCACGTCAGGGCGGACGCCAGAGTGGTCAGGACCAGCAAAGTCAGACTGGCCCGGGAAAATCTTGAGAAACAAACCATGGAGCGGTTAATGACATGGACCGGGCTGGCAAGCAATCAGCGGATTGCGTCATCGGGCCCCCGCTTGTTATTCTCATGCCAATCTCTCCCCTGCAAGCGAGCCATCCGATGACCAGCCTGACCGTGAATGGAAAACACCACACCGTCGATGCGGATCCGACGACGCCCCTGCTTTGGGTCTTACGCGAGCATGTCGGTCTGACCGGCACCAAATATGGCTGCGGTATCGCCGCCTGCGGCGCCTGCACCATTCACCTGGACGGGGTGGCGACGCGATCTTGCGGTGTCACGCTGGCCGATGTGGGGGGAAAGAAAATCACCACCGTCGAGGGTCTTGCCGCCGGAGGGAACTTGACCAAGGTTCAGCAGGCCTGGCTGACCCATGACGTACCGCAATGTGGCTATTGCCAGTCGGGCATGCTGATGGCGGTGACCGCTCTCCTCGCCGAAAAGCCGAAGCCGACCGATCAGGATATCGACGAGGCGATCAGCAATATCTGTCGCTGCGGCACCTATCAACAGGTGCGTCAGGCGATCCATTCGATCACCCAAGCCTGAGCGCGGAGGCTGTCATGACTGCACAAATCGCCCCCGGAATCGCCCTCAACCGCCGCCAATTTCTGGTCACCGGCCTCGCCGCCGGCGCCGGGCTGAGCTTCGGCTTCGCCACCCGGGCGGCGCTGCCGACCCAGCCATCGCCTGAAATCAACGCCTGGGTGTTGATCAAACCTGATGACACTGTCGTGATCCGCATCGCCCGCTCGGAGATGGGCCAGGGTTCGCTGACCGGTCTGGCCCAATTGGTCGCCGAGGAATTGGACTGCGACTGGTCGAAAGTGACCACGGAATATCCGACGCCGGGACAATCGGCGGCGCGCAATCGCGCTTGGGGCAGTTTCTCGACCGGCGGAAGCCAGGGAATCCGTGGGTCTCATCTTTATGTCCGCCAAGGTGGCGCCGCTGCCCGCGAGATGCTGGTGCGCGCTGCTGCCGAGGTCTGGAAGGTGGCGCCCGGCGACTGCAGCGTCGCCAAAGGCGTGATCACCCACACCCCATCGGGTCGCAAAACCAGCTTCGGCAAGGTCGCCGCCCGCGCAAGCAAACTTGAGCCGCCGAAAGAAGTGACCTTGAAGCCGGTGACCGATTGGGTCATTGCCGGCAAATCCCTGAAACGGCTCGATACGCTCGACAAGCTGACCGGCAAGCAGATCTATGGCATCGACGTCACGCTGCCGGGCATGAAAACCGCGGCGATCCGCGCCTGCCCTGTGCGCGGCGGCCGACTGAAGAGCTATGCGGCCGACAAAATTCAGACCATGCCCGGCGTGCTGCGGGTGCTGGCGGTGGATGACACAGCCGTCGCCGTCGTCGCCGAGACCTTCTGGCAGGCCAAGATCGCCCTCGACGCGCTACAGATCGAGTGGGACGAGGGCCCCAGCGCCAGCGTCACCAGCGCCTCGATCGATGCCATGGTAAAAGAAGGGCTCGACTCGCCCGACGCTTTTGTCGGCAACAAGGCGGGCGATGCGGCGAGCGCCCTCAAACAGGCTGCCAAGACGGTCGAGTCGGTCTATCGTTTCCCCTTCCAGAATCACGCGACCATGGAGCCGATGAATGCGACGGCGCGCTGGACTCCCGAGCGCTGCGAGGTCTGGGCGCCGACCCAGAATGGCGAGGCCGCTTTCGCGGCCACCGTCGAGGCCGCCGGTCTGCCGGCCGGCCAATGCGACGTCTATAAAATGCTGCTCGGCGGCGGTTTCGGTCGGCGCGGCCAGAGCGATTATGTCCGCCAGGCGGTGCTGATCGCCAAACAGATGCCGGGCATCCCGGTCAAGCTGCTCTGGACCCGCGAGGAGGACATGACCCAGGGCTATTACCACCCGTTCACTCAATGTAAACTGACCGGCGGGCTCGACAAGGACGGCAAACTGATCGCCCTCAAGATGCGAATTTCCGGCCAGTCGATCCTGGCCAAACTTCGGCCCCAGGCCCTGCAGGACGGCAAGGATCCCGCCGTCTTCCAGGGGTTGAACCCGGAGGGCGAGGAAGGCGTCTTCGCCTATCAGGTGCCGAACCTGCTGATCGATCATGCCATGCGTAATACCCACCTCATGCCGGGGTTCTGGCGCGGCGTGAACATCAACCAGAATGCCGTCTATCTGGAATGTTTCATCGATGAGTTGGCTCATGCCGCCGGCCAAGACCCGCTCGACTTTCGCCGTGCCCTCTTGAAGCCCAAGCAATTGGCGGTGTTGAACGCGGTCGCCGAGAAAGCCAATTACGGCAAAACCGAGCGCGGCGTCTTCCAGGGCCTGGCCCAGATCATGGCTTTCGGCAGTTATGTCGCCGCCTGCGCCGATATTTCCGTCGGCCCTGGCGGCAAACTGAAGGTCCACCGCATCGTCGCCGGCACGGACCCCGGCACGGCAGTCAATCCGGCGCAGATCGAACGCCAGGTCGCCGGCTCCTTCGTCTATGGACTGTCGGCCATGCTCTATGGCGAATGCACGGTCAAGGATGGCGCGGTGGTCGAAACCAATTTCGACAGTTATAACGTCGTCCGGATGAATGAAATGCCTAAGGTTGAGACCATTTTGATGCCGTCGGGCGGCTTCTGGGGCGGTGTCGGAGAACCAACCATCGCGGTCGCCGCACCAGCGGTGCTGAACGGCATCTTCGCCGCGACCGGGACCCGCGTAAGGTCCCTGCCGATCAAGGACCAGAACCTGC
>Ga0116226_10006157_pt1 | contig 10761 bp, 9 predicted proteins | sample S1TSphfallax_FD_89692 | JGI IMG/M metagenome (GOLD analysis project Ga0116226, IMG submission 89692) | Host-associated microbial communities from peat moss isolated from Minnesota, USA - S1T2_Fa - Sphagnum fallax MG | ecosystem: Host-associated > Plants > Peat moss > Unclassified | place: USA...
CAATCTAAGAACAATCAGGCGAAAGCGATCGAAGACGTACAGACATCTGCCAAAATGTTTCTTGCACAAGATGATATGGATAGTTATCAGCAAGCACTCAGTAATATGTGTGTAGTCGTAGAAAACAAATGTGACCCTTTATTCCAAAGCTCAAGTGAACTGCAAAAAACTAACTAAAAACAAGTAAGTTTTTTTACTGGCATATTATTGGTTTTGATTTCTGAAATCAAGCCTGACTAGGGTTAGCTGACGCTAACCCTAGTTATTTATTGGGTAACATTTTTATTTAATTAAGGGACTTATTTTCATGTTTATAGATATTCATAGAGCTTTTATATAGAAAAGATGTTAATTTATATTTCCTTTATAATTTTGCCGGAAATTACAGTTAGATTATTGACTGAGAAAAACAAATTAGAAATCAATTTTTCTCTACCCAAGTGCATCCTCTTCATGTCGATAAAGTCAAATAGTAATATCCCTACAAATCTCTGAGGTAATTGCATGAAAGCGGTGATTTTGGCTGGAGGACTTGGTACACGCCTCAGTGAAGAAACTAGTATCAGACCCAAGCCGATGGTTGAAATTGGTGGTAAGCCAATTCTCTGGCACATAATGAAGACTTACTCGGCCCACGGCATTAACGACTTCATCATTTGTTGCGGTTACAAAGGTTACATAATCAAAGAGTATTTTGCTAACTACTTCTTACACATGTCAGATGTTACCTTTGATATGCGATTTAACCAGATGAACGTCCATTCTGGTTATGCTGAACCCTGGCGTGTTACCTTAGTAAACACGGGTGATAATACCATGACAGGCGGACGCTTAAAGCGGATCAGCGAGCATATTGGTAATGAAACTTTTTGCTTTACTTACGGTGATGGTGTAAGTAATATTAATATCACCGAGCTAGTTAACTTTCATAAACAACAAAATACATTAGGAACACTTACAGCCGTTCAGCCAGCCGGACGTTTTGGAGCCATTTCTTTGGGATATGAGCAAACTAAAATTACCAGCTTTCGGGAAAAACCAGAAGGTGATGGAGCTTGGATTAATGGCGGTTATTTTGTGTTAGAACCAGAAGTAATTAATTTAATTGCTGATGACTCTACAGTATGGGAGCAAGAGCCATTAGAAAAGTTAGCTGATATGGAACAGCTATCTGCTTTTAAACATGATGGTTTTTGGCAACCAATGGATACTTTACGCGATAAAAACTATCTAGAGGGGCTATGGAAGAACAATCAGGCTCCTTGGAAGGTATGGTAAGAATAGGGTTAGGAGTCATTCAATTTTGGATTTTAGATTTCTCCTTTAATCCAAAATTAAAAATTATACTGTTTTGTAACTTTAAGTGCGATAATAGTAATGTATGATTTTGCGATTATAGGTGGGGGAATAGTTGGACTCTCTACAGCATTAGCTTTAGGAAAACGCTATCCCAGTGCGCGTATTTTAGTACTAGAAAAAGAGAGTCAATGGGCATTTCATCAAACCGGCAATAATAGCGGAGTGATTCATTCTGGTATTTACTACAAGCCAGGAAGTTTCAAAGCTAAATTTTGTCGTGACGGTTCTCGCTCGATGGTAGAATTCTGCCAAGAACATGGAATAGAGCATGAAGTTTGTGGTAAGGTAATTGTTGCAACTGAAGAACAAGAACTACCACGTCTAGAAAATCTCTATCAACGCGGCTTAGAAAATGGCATAGAAGTTAAGAGAATCAGCCCCGAAGAAGTCAGGGAAATTGAACCTCATGTCAAATGTGTAGGTGGGCTTCGGGTGTTCTCAACTGGTATTGTTAATTACAAGCAAGTTTGTTTGAAATATGCCCAGCTAATTCAACAGCAAGGTGGGGATTTACACCTCAATACAAAAGTTTTGAAAATCTCCCCAAGCGGTAAAAATCAGGTACTGGAAACAAACAACGGTAGCTTTGCAACCCGCTTTGTAATTAATTGTACTGGATTGCATAGCGATCGCACCGCCAGATTAGGTCGAGTTGAACCCCAAGCAAAAATCGTCCCATTCCGGGGAGAATACTACGAACTCACGCCAGAAAAACGCTATCTCGTCAAGACACTAATTTACCCAGTTCCCAATCCCGATTTTCCCTTCCTGGGTGTCCACTTTACCCGGATGATTGATGGTAGCGTCCACGCCGGGCCAAACGCGGTTCTGTCACTCAAACGTGAAGGTTACAAAAAAACCGACTTCGACTTACGAGATTTTCTTGAAGTCATCACCTATCCCGGCTTTTGGAAATTGGCAGCCAAACACGCTGATGAAGGCATTCAAGAAATCATTCGTTCCTTTAGTAAAGCAGCCTTCACCAGAAGTTTGCAAAAACTAATTCCCGAAGTCCAAGCAGAAGACTTAGTTCCCACCCATGCAGGAGTCCGCGCTCAAGCCTTAATGAACGATGGCAAGCTTGTAGACGACTTTTTGATTGTTTCCGGTCAAAACTCCATCCATGTTTGCAATGCTCCTTCTCCAGCCGCTACATCTTCTCTAGAAATCGGCAAAGCGCTGGTGGCAGAAATTCCCCAACCCTCGCATCTAAATAATGTAGTAACTGCATAGATATCATAGTTACTTCCGGTGCTGCTGAATTAAGGGATGAATCTTATGGGGTCAGCATCTTGCTCGCCGGGAAATACAAGGGACGGACAAGATTGTCCATCCCACAAGAAAAAGTTTCGTGCATCAATCAAGGGACTTGCAAATAAAAAAATATCCCAAAATTGACACCAAAATCCTCTCTAATTCATTCTGACTCTGTGTTCTCTGCGCGACAGTCGCTCATGGGGGAAACCCCCAAGACCGCGCTGCCTTGTCTCTGTGGTTCGTTTATTTGGATAATTTATTTCTTGGAAATCCCTAAGAACCGCTATAAAGCGCTGCTACCCAAGAAATACCTCCAAAAATAATTCAGGAATTGTGTGCCTACCAAGGATTTTGGGCAACACGCTGTAGCTGTGCCTCCCTACTAAACGAAAAATTTAACTCATCAATACAAAGGCATTAACCACAATGAAAATATTAGTAACTGGAACAGAAGGCTATCTTGGTTCATTATTACCGTCTTTGTTAATTGAACGCGGACATGAAGTTATCGGTCTAGATACCGGTTTTTATAAAGTTGGTTGGCTATATAACGCTAATGGCGTGACACCTAAAACCCTTAACAAAGATATCCGCAACATCACCCCTGATGATTTAGAAGGTGTTGAAGCAATAGTTCACATGGCGGAACTCTCCAACGACCCAGCCGGACAATTAGCACCGAATATTACTTACGAAATTAATCATGTCGGTTCAGTTCGTCTTGCTAGCCTAGCTAAGGCTATGGGTGTGCGTCGTTTTGTATATATGTCTTCGTGCAGCGTCTACGGCGTTGCTACCGCAGGTGATGTCACAGAAGAATCCCCGATTAATCCCCAAACAGCCTACGCAGAGTGCAAAACTCTGGTAGAACGGGATGTCAGACCACTCGCTGACGATGACTTCTCTCCCACCTTTATGCGGAATGCCACAGCCTTTGGTGCTTCTCCTAGGATGCGCTTTGATATTGTTTTAAACAACTTAGCAGGGTTGGCATGGACTAGCAAACAAATCAAAATGACCAGTGATGGTACACCTTGGCGACCATTAGTCCACGCACTGGATATTTGCAAAGCAATAGTCTGCACCTTAGAAGCACCACGAGACATTGTACATAACCAAATCTTCAATGTGGGAGATACAGCAAACAACTATCGCGTTAAAGAAATCGCGGAAATTATTGCTGATATTTTCCCAGATTGCAAATTGTTCTTTGGTGACAATGGTGGAGATAATCGCAGCTATCGGGTATCCTTCGAGAAAATCAACACAATCCTCCCCGGATTTAAATGTGATTGGAATGCCCGACTTGGTGCCCAGCAGCTATTTGATTTGTTCAATCAAATAGATATGGCTGAAGATACTTTCTTATTTAGAGGATTTACTCGCTTAAAACAGCTAGAGTATCTAATTCGTACCGAGCAAATTGACAAAGATTTCTTCTGGAATAAAAAGTAGATAGAGTTGCCTAATAGCAGCACAAAAATAATCTAAGCCTCCGAATCAAATGTTGTTGATTCGGACTTATTTAATCTATCAAATTATTTGCAATTAGTGAGTCTAAGTTTATGGCGATCGCAAAATGTCGTTTCAGTGGTCAACCTCTCCACCGAACCTTTATTGATCTAGGAATGTCACCCTTAGCTAATGCTTATCTGACAGCAGAACAGCTAAATAATGCCGAAAAATTTTATCCTCTCCATGCTTATGTTTCTGAAGATACTCTTTTAGTTCAATTAGAAGAATTTGAAACTCCAGATTATATTTTTAGTGACTATGCTTACTTTTCTTCTTACTCGGTAAGCTGGCTAAAACACGCCAAAGATTACACCGATATGATGGTAGAAAAATTTGGCTTTAATTGTCATACTCAAGTGATAGAGATTGCCAGCAACGATGGCTACCTACTGCAATATTTTGTAGAGAAAAAAATCCCCGTTTTAGGAATAGAACCAGCAGCAAATATAGCCAAGATAGCTCAAGACAGAGGTATTCCTAGTATCAATAAGTTTTTCGGGGTTGAAACTGCCAAAGAACTTGTGATACAAGGAAACCTAGCCGATCTTTTGATAGGCAATAATGTTTTAGCTCATGTACCAGATTTAAATGATTTTATAGCTGGGATGAAACTCATCCTCAAACCCAATGGCATCTTGACGATGGAGTTTCCTCACATTTTGCAACTTATTCAACAAAATCAGTTTGATACTATTTATCACGAGCATTTTTCTTACTTTTCATTCCTCACTATCGAAAAAATTTTTGCAGCGCACAATTTGCAACTTTTTGATGTGGAGGAATTATCAACTCACGGCGGTTCTTTAAGAATTTATGCCAAACATGACAATGCTGATCATCCTAGCATCAGCGACCGAGTTAACCATCTAAAAGCAAAAGAAATCGCTGCTGGACTCCATCTGATAGAGACTTACGTTACATTTGCCGAAAAAGCTAAAGAAACAAAGCACAAGCTATTAAGTTTCCTTCTAAGTGCCAAAGCAGAAGGCAAATCAATCGTTGGCTATGGCGCACCAGCCAAAGGTAACACATTGCTCAATTACTGTGGGATTGGGAAAGATTTTATCGATTACACAGTAGATTGCAATCCTTACAAACAAGACTTATTTTTACCTGGGACTCATATTCCCATCTTTGAACCAGACAAAATCCGCGAAACTAAACCAGATTATGTCCTAATTTTACCTTGGAATCTCAAGGAAGAAATTATGGAACAAATGGCATTCATTGGTGAATGGGGTGGACAGTTTGTTGTGCCCATTCCTGAAGTCAAAATTTATCCATGTCCTATTCCGGATAGGCTTTTAATAGCGTCGTAATTACTAAATATAAGCAAAAAAGCGACTTTTGTTACTATTTTTATGTTGCTATTATGAGCATAGACAAGAGGTAAAAATTAATTAAAAGGCTTAGTTAGATCAAGCTTTTGTCATCAAACTGCAAAATTTAAAACTGAAAGCAGCTTGTTAATTACTAAGCTGCTGTTAGTAGCTTCTTAACTACAGATTTGAGCTTAATATGAATAAACTGCTGACTATTGCTATTCCCACATTCAATCGTGCCCAGCTTCTAGATAAACAACTGACTTGGTTAGCTCAAGCGATCAAAGGTTTTGAAGATGAATGTGAAATTTTAGTTTCTGATAATTGTTCAACAGATAATACTCAAGAGGTGATCTATAAATGGCAAGCAACACTTAGCAACATTACATTTAAATCAAATAAAAACAATCAGAATTTAGGTGTAGTCAAAAATATTATGTATTGCCTGAATTCTACAACAACAAAATATGTTTGGACAATCGGTGATGATGACCCAATCCAAGATAGAGCAATTGCTTATGTGATTAGCAAACTCAGACAACATGAAAATTTATCATTATTGTTCCTCAACTTTTCCGGTCGCAACCAAATTACTGGTGAACCAGTTCATCCCCCAAAAATTGTTGGTAATCGCTGGTTTGATGTAGATAGTGAAGATTGTGATGGTGATGGTAAAGCTATATTTGAACATTGTTTTTCAAAAAGTGTCGGCGCAGTCATTTTTTTAACTGCTACAGTCTATCGCACTGATTTAGTAAAACTCGCTCTAAAAAATTGGCCAGGGGCTGAAAATAACTGGATATCTTTAGCATATTTAGCCGGATATTGCGCTGCTAATGGCGGTGTAATTGTCACTAAAGAGACCTACTTAGAATGTGTTGTTGGTGTGAGTTATTGGCAGAAAGAACCAAAATCAGCACTGTTAATGCAATACAAACATATCCCCGAAGTGATTTTGAAATTAGAGAAAAGTGGATATTCTAAGCAGTTTTGTCGGCGGATGCTTTTGCAGAACGGTAAAGAAGTCAACTTGAGAGTTTTCTTGGGTGCTTTAAGAAGATGGCCGATGTCCGCCATCAAAACAGTAGTTCCATTTTTGGCTTTAGTTAGCTTGTGTGCTTTTGATGCGATGGTTTCTAAAGAATTCGGTTTAGCAGAATCAAGGGAAATATCTACTGAAGAAATACGGGTCTATAAGCCATAGAGTCACTAATTTACTAACAAATATATATCAACAAGAGAGGGATTTACGCCATGTTTAACGCGATTAAACACAAAATAGCTACACTGTCTTCTGACTTGGAATATTACCTAGCCCGTTGGAAGCATAGCAGAAAATTGCCAGCATTAGAAGGGCGCGATCGCAACATCCTTAAGGCTCTCAAAAAAGATGGTGTTTACGTCACAACACTGGCAGATTTAGGGTTAAATTCTAGCTCCGAACTGCTCAAAGCTGCTTACCATGAATTGTCTCAGATGGAAGATCCCAACAACGACCATCTAGATGAAAGGTTACCACAAATTTACACAGTTACAGCTTTGCCAGAATTTTATGCCTGGGGGGTAGAGAAAAGGCTACTCAACATCATCGAAAATTATATTGGTCTTCCTATTGCTTTTCATGGTGTACATTTACGCAAAGATTTCAAGAGTAAACATCAGTTTGGGACGCTGCTATGGCATAGCGATGCAGAAGACCGTCGCATTATTAAAATCTTCATTTACTTGAATGATGTAGAACAAAAAACTGGGCCTTTTGAATACATCCCCCGCTCTTTAACTCCCTTATTTAGTTGGAATTATTTTCAACTTTACTACAAACTTTGGAAATCCAATTATATGGGTATCGACGATGAAGAAGTAAAACCAGTCATCCCCAAATCAGCTTGGAAATCTTGTCCAGGCCCAGCAGGTACTGTCATTATTGTAGATACAAAAAATGCTTTGCATCACGGCACAGTCCGCACAGAAGACCGGTCAACACTATTCTTTTGTTACACCGCCAATCCCCCCGAACGACCAGACCTCTGCACCCAATACTGGGATGATACTTATCACAGAGTAGAGTTACCTTCTGTATCTGATGCAGTTAAAGTTTCAACTTAAATTAATTTAATTAACCGCAGAGGCGCAGAGAACACAGAGGAAGAGAAGGAGCGTTGCTTCAAATTTGGAGGTTTATTACTGACACAAAATATCTCTCAAACTCTCATATCTCTGTGCCCTCTGTGGTTTGTTTATTTTCTTTACTCAACATTCATCTCAAAGGAATCACATGATTTTCACCGCAACCGCACTCAAAGACGCATTCATTATTGACTTGGAAGAAAAGCCAGACCATCGTGGTTTTTTTGCTCGGTCTTTCTGCGCTCAAGAATTTGAAGCACACGGATTAAAGCCAACTGTTGTCCAATGCAACCTATCTTTTAACTACAAAAAAGGCACTATCCGAGGAATGCACTATCAAGTTCTACCAGCCGCAGAAACAAAGTTAATTCGCTGTACTAAAGGGGCAATCTATGACGTAATTATTGATATGCGTCCTGAATCTCCCAGCTTTTTATCACACATTGGTGTGGAATTAACCCCAGAAAACCACCGCGCTTTGTATGTTCCAGAAATGTTTGCTCACGGTTATCAAGCGCTGACAGATGAGACTGAAGTTGTATATCAAGTGGGTGAATTTTATACGCCAGGGTATGAAAGAGGTTTACGCTATGATGACCCGTTTTTTAACATTGATTGGCCTCTAGATGTGACTGAAATCTCTGAGAAGGATTTAAATTGGCCTTTGTTGAGAATGATGACTGTTGGCGGTACTTCTAGATAAGTATGGCGGTATGAAATGATCTTTATTTTAACGAACCGCCAAGAACGCCAAGAGCGCTAAGGAAGAGAATAAAGAAATTAGAATTGATGTACATATAAATATCAATTACTAATTAAGCTTTGAGATATTAAGTTAATGAAATAAGGTAGAAATAAATGTCAAATATTCTATCTCGCGTTGGAAATACTATCTCTTTTGTCTCCAAGAAAGTCCAAGCTCGGATTAATTACGCAAAAACATTACAGGTTGTTTCTCTAAAGCCAAAACAGCCTTCTAAGGGGAATGTACTTCTTTCTTATCGGATTGAGCCATTCCTCTTAAAAGCTGGTCAGGCAATGCCTAATGACCATACTTGGTACTGGGAAGTTTGGCAAATAGCTCAAACTTTTTTAGAGTTGGGTTATAACGTTGATGTTATCCAGTTCCACAATGATAAATTCGTTCCGCAAAAGGATTACGCATTTTTCATTGATATCCGTCATCGGATGGAAGCACTTGCACCAAAACTCAATAAAGATTGCATCAAAATTTTCCACGTTGATATTGCGAATATGGTGTTTCGCAATGCGGCTGAATGCAACAGGCTTCTAGAAGTACAACAGCGCAAAGCTGTAACCTTAAAACCACAGCGATTTGAGGTTCCTAACTTGGGAATTGAATATGCCGATTGTGCGATTGTGTTGGGTAACGATTTCACAACTGATACATTCAAGTATGCTAACAAACCAATGTATCGTATACCAATTTCTTCGCCCGTCGTTTATCCCTATCCTGACAAGAAAGATTTTGAAGCAGTAAGAAAACGTTTTCTGTGGTTTGGTGGTAGTGCTTTAGTCCTTAAAGGATTAGATTTAGTTTTAGATGCCTTTGCCCAAATGCCGGAATACCATTTAACAATTTGTGGCCCGGTAAGTAATGACAAAGAATTTGAGCAAGCTTTCTATAAAGAACTGTACGAAACACCTAACATTCACACCTATGGTTGGATTGATGTTAGTAGCCCTGACTTTATAGAGGTTACAAATAACTGTCTAGGGCTAGTTTACCCTTCCGTTTCTGAAGGACAGTCAGGAGCGGTAATTAGTTGCTTACAAGCTGGGTTAATTCCCATTTTAAGCTACGAATCTGGTGTGGATGTTCACGATTTTGGTGTGATTTTTGATAATCTTTCCCTGGAAGAAATTAAGGCGAAAGTTATAAGCATTTCCAATTCGCCTGAAGAAAAGCTAAAGCTGATGTCTCGTCAGGCTTGGGAATATGCAAGAGCAAATCATACTAAAGAAAAGTTTGCTCAAGCGTATAGAAATGCTGTAGAGCAAATTATCGAAAATCACAGCCAGAAAAAACAGACTGGTTCTATAGCATCTAGCAAACAACCAGTTAGTAGCCATCATTAATCTTAATTCTCATAAAAATGTACTTAATATTTAGCAGGCGATCATTCCTTTGACTTTTCATGTAATGCGGAAAAGACTTAACCCCCTACCCCCTTCCCTACAAGGGAAGGGGAAATTCAAAGGGGGGAGAGGAATGGAAGTGAGGTTTTTTAAATCTCGTGAAAAGTAAGGATCATCGGTAAAAAATCATTAAGTGCAAGTTTATAGAGAATTTGTATCACAACCAACAGTTCCCAAAAGGAGTTTAGTTCATGATTATTATCGATCGCGCCTTACAAGCCCGTGCAGCAGCAGGAAATCCTATCAAGGTGGGAATGATTGGTGCTGGTTTTATGGGTCGAGGAATTGCCAACCAAATTGTCAATTCCGTGCCAGGAATGGAGTTAGTTGCTATCTCCAATCGTCAGATTGATGCAGCTAAACAAGCTTATTCGGAAGCAGGAATTGAAGATATTCAAGTTGTTGCAACTGTCAGCGAATTAGAAGATGCGATCGCAAACGGTAAGTATGCAGTCACAGAAGACGCTAAGTTACTGTGTCGGGCTGAGGGCATCGAGGCCATAATCGAAGTCACAGGTGCAGTGGAATTTGGCGCTCACATCGTCATGGAAGCGATCGCTCATTGCAAACATGTGATTATGATGAATGCCGAACTCGACGGCACCATTGGCCCCATCCTCAAAGTCTATGCTGACAAAGCAGGTGTCATTCTCAGCGCCTGTGATGGCGATCAGCCAGGGGTGCAAATGAACCTCTACCGCTTTGTAAAAAGCATTGGTTTAACTCCCTTATTGTGCGGTAACATTAAAGGACTCCAAGACCCCTATCGCAATCCCACCACCCAGGAAGGATTTGCTAAACGTTGGGGTCAAAAGCCCCACATGGTGGCTAGCTTCGCCGACGGAACCAAAATTTCCTTTGAGCAAGCGATCGTTGCCAATGCCACAGGGATGAAAGTCGCCAAACGGGGAATGTTAGGATATGACTTCAACGGTTATGTCGATGAAATGACCCAGCTATATGATGTTGAACAACTCAAAGAACTGGGCGGCATTGTCGATTATGTAGTTGGAGCAAAACC
>Ga0116226_10006158_pt1 | contig 10759 bp, 10 predicted proteins | sample S1TSphfallax_FD_89692 | JGI IMG/M metagenome (GOLD analysis project Ga0116226, IMG submission 89692) | Host-associated microbial communities from peat moss isolated from Minnesota, USA - S1T2_Fa - Sphagnum fallax MG | ecosystem: Host-associated > Plants > Peat moss > Unclassified | place: USA...
CCCTTTGTGGCCTTTACCCGGTATCGCCGGACTCTTTCGTATGATTTTAACCACTAGCGGTTAAGCACGGGCGGATCGGACGTTGGGAATTCGATAATTATGAACCGGTCAAAAATGGGCAGAGTTTCGTAATCTCCTCGATGAGGTAAGCGAAATTCTCTGGTGCTAAATTGTTAAATTTCGCACCAGATGCGAGCCAGATGGATCGTGTAGTTCAGGAAATGCCAACTGCGGGCGTGCTCTTTTCGGTGCATTGGGACAGCGTGGTGGGATCACAGGGCATCCCACCCCACCTCACACGCGGCCCAATTTGATGTAGGCCGCGTATGCCAATTGACAAAAGTTTTTTGGTTCTTTTTTTCAAACAAGAACTGCTTTCTTCCTTGCTTTTACGCGGGCGTCGGGCTGGTGCCGCCGCGGCGTTCGGCCATGAACTGGTCGAATTCGGCTTTGTCCTTGGCGGCGCGGAGGCGGTCGAGATATTCCTCGAATTCCTTTTGTTCTTCCTCGAGGCGGCGGAGGGTTTCGCGGCGGTATTCGTCGAAGGCGACGTTGCCGCTGGAGCGGCGTTCGTTGCGGTTACCGCAGTTCCAGCCCCGGCCGCCGCCGCCGTTGGCGTTGTACCAGCGGCCGCGGGCGTCGGCTTTCAGGGTGCGCAGTTCGTATTTCCAGGCGCGCATGCGGCCGCTGCAGGAGAGGAAAATGAGGGCGGCGATGCCGAGGGGCCAGAAAATCCAGAAACCCAGGATCGTCAGCGCGATCCAGGCTCCCTTGCCATATTGGTCGAGGCGGTCAGCGATCGGCATCGAGTTGCTCCGTGTAAATGTAAAACACATTTACATCATGGGATGGGCGAAATCCGGCGTCAAGGGGCGGCGATGCCGAGCGACTGCAAATAGATCAGCAGGCCGGCTTCCAGTAGGTCCTCCGGGGACATGGGGAGTTTGCGGCGGGCGCCGGCGGTGCCGCCGATGAACAACGAGGCGACGCCGTGCGCGAGCGACCAGACATGCAGGGCGACCATCAGGACGGGGGGGCGCCGGTCGGCGGGCAGGGTGGCTACGACGGCGTCGGCGGCGCTGCGTAGCACGCCGATGGCGCGGTCGCTGGCGGCGGCGAGGTCGGCGTAGTCGTCGAGCGGGCAGCCGGGTTCGAACATGGCGGCGTAGGCGGCGGGTTCGCGGCGGGCGAAGGCGAGATAGGCGCGGCCGACATTTTCCAGGCCGCGGACGGGCGAGGGCTTGGCGTTGTTCCAGGCGGCCGTGAGGTCGGACGCGAACTGGACGAAGCCTTGGCGGGCGACTTCGGCGAGCAGGGCGTTGCGGTCGCGGAAATGGCGGTAGGGGGCGGCGCCGGAAACGCCGACCAGGCGGGCGACTTCGGCGAAGCTGAAACCGGCCGGGCCGTGCTCGCGGATGAGGTTGAGGGCGGCCTGCACCATGGCTTCGCGCAGGTTGCCGTGATGGTAGCCGCGGGTGCGCCTTTCGTGCTGGAAGGTCATGTACGGGGATTTTACATGAATAGGGCCGCGCTGGCCAGCGTGGCGTATTATACCAGCCGGGGTTGAGAGCGACTCCCCAAGCAAGTGCGAAGGAAGCAGTTCTTTTTTGAAAAAAGGAAACAAAAAACGTTTGTCTGTTAAAGGCGCTACCATTGGCCCATTTGAACTGGCCGGTTGGCGCAACGAGTAAAAGTTTTTACGCCGCGCCGGGTGGCGCCGGGGCATTATCCATGTCGAAGAAGCGGGGGTAGGTGCTGCGAACCTCGTCGGCGTTGCGGATCAGGTCCGCGAGGTTGCTTGAATTCTGCTTCTTCAATGTTGGTGCGAAGGCGAGTTCGAAGGGCATGCCGAAAAATTCCGACAGGCGGCCGCAGGTTTGCTGCCAGCCGGCGGGATGGGTGAAATCCTCGTAGTAGATTTCGAGGTATTTTCCGTCGCGGAACGACCGTTTGACGCGCGCATCCAGCAGCTCGAAGTGGGGAATGCGGAATTCCAGTAATTCCATGTCGAGATGGATCGGCTGGTTATCGGCCGGTTTTGTTCCATGCGCGGTCTGGCCGCGCTTTTTGCGGGCCATCATGGTCATGTGCGAAACGATGGCCGCCAGGGTGTTGCGCCGCCGCAGGTGCAGCACGCCGAAGGACGAGGCTTTCACGTGGCCGAAAAAATCGAGGATCTGCTCGATTTGCGGAATTTTGATATCGACGCCGACAATCTGCTTTCCGGCGCGCTCCTTCTCTTCCGCGCGCTCTTCGAGATACTTCATGAAATGGCGGCCGTATTGCGTAGGGATGACGGCGCGGTCGTCTTCCTTGATGCGGCAGAGAAGGTACCAGTACCAACCCCATTTGTGCAGGTCCGGGTTCATCACCTCGCCGTACATGAAGGTTCGCGGATGCTGATTGACCAGAGTGCGGAACACCGTGGTGCCAGTTCTTTGGTGTGACAGAAGAATAAATCTCATTGCAAATAAGGAAGCACCTCTTTTTGAAAAAAAGATCTGCTTCCTTCCTTAAGGGGTCAAGCCATAAACCTGCACGACCTTGTAGCCCGGGGCATAGACGCGGCCGTTGGCCTCCATCGGGGTGAGGAACGGGTTGCCGTTGTTGAGATTCGACCAGGTGCCGATTTGCGCGGTGAAGATCGGGTTGCCGAGGGCGACGGCGTCGTAGGCCTCGATGGCGAAGGGTTCGCTTGCGCGGTTGATCAGCCAAACCACGCCGGTGCTGGCGGTGGCGGCGTTGGACGAAACGATCGGCAGGGAGCCGCCATAGCCGCCTTGTGAATTGCCGCGGCCGGAAAGCGTGAGGGACGGGGCGTTGCCGGTGGCGACCGACCAGGATTTCAGAACGTCGCCATTGCTTTGGGTGAATACGGTGGGGCCTGCGGGGCCATCGTAATAAGCCGGCCCGCCCCAAACGCCGCCGCCGCCGTCGGGTTGGGCCTGCAAGGCACCGGCGTCATTCTTCTTCAGGCCGCCGAGCGATTTCTGATCGAGGAGATACAAGATGCTCGCCTTGCCCATGGCGACTGCCATGGGAGGCGCCGTCTGCCCGGTGACGGGCGGAATGAGCATGACGCCGCCGGAGCCGAGGTCGGTGTCGTTGTTGTTATAATTCTGGTAGCTGGCGGCTGTGAAGTGGCTGACAAGGCTGGCGAGCGAGGGGGACAACTTGAGCACGCTTTCGCCCCAGTCGTGGGCGCCGCCGCCGGTGTAGTCGCCATTGCCAGTGGCGACGTACAGATTGCCTTGCGCGTCGATCGCGGGCGCGTAGCCGGTCATCCAGATGCTTGCCAGTTCAATCTGGCCGGTCGGCGTTTCGATGGTGTGGAAGTCCGACAGCAATTTCATATTGAGGTTGTAGCGCAGCAGCCAGCCGGTGATGTTGCCGGAGTTGCTATCGCAATGCGAACCGATGCCGACATAGATTGCCTTGTTGGTGGGATTGTAAGCGAGGCTGGCACGGTTCCATTGGTTTTGCGGATCGAAACTCACGGTCGATCCGTTGCTAAGCGTGGCCGATGGCGCCACTATAACGGGCGGTATGGCGTTCGCGCCGGTGCCGAGGTTGAGGGCGTGCATCTTGCTGACGAATTGGCCGGGAGTTGGTTCCGTTGCCGCAATCAGGTAGATCATGGCGGTGCCGGGGCCGCTGCGCACAATGACGGGCGTGCCGGAAATGCCGTATTCCGGCTGCACGTCGTAGCAACCGACATCACCGCTGCTTTGCGGAATGCCGAGCCTGACCTTCCACAGCAAGGCGTAGGTTTGCGCATCGAAGGCGTAGACGCTGTCGTGGCCGGTGGCGACGATGAGCACGTCGTGCGTGGTTTGGTCCGGCATGACGAAATTGGACACGAGGAGGGGCTGGGCGAGCACGTTGCCGTCCACCTTCAGCGTCGCGATCTGGCCGAAGCTCGTGGAGGCGACGGTGGCGGGGGTGAGATCCGTCTCGGTCTGGTTCCAGCCGGTGCGGTTGAGATCGTAATGGTAGCCGGTGACGTCGATTTTGGTGCCGCCATAGGGGCGCACGAGGCGCGTTGCAGGGTTGCCCGCGAAGTGAGGCGGGGGCAGCTTGCTGGGCAGCGGCGGGTGGGGCGCCACATGCATGCGGAGCGGGGCAGCGCCGATGATCGATACGCACGACATGATCAGCGCAACGCGAAGAGCGCGTGCGGACGGAAAGGCCATAATGAGTGCTCCCCCATGAACGTTTCTAGTTTATGGGGGTCGGTGACGCGAGGCAAAAGATTTTTTAGCGCTTTCGCGGAAAAAGAGGCGGGCGGCCATCGAAGAAAAGCAAGGCAGCAGTTCTTTTTTGAAAAAAAGAACCAAAAACTTTTGTCTATTACGCTGCGGCTTTTTCCTTCAGCAGCGTTTCCAATTCGCCGGACTGGAACATTTCGGTGACGATGTCGCAGCCGCCGACGAATTCTCCGGCGACGTAAAGCTGCGGGATGGTTGGCCACTGGGAGAATTGCTTTATTCCGTCACGCAGATCGGAATCCTCCAGCACGTTGGCGGTGGTGTAGGGCACGCCGAGATGGTTGAGAATTTGCACGACGCGGGCGGAAAACCCGCATTGCGGGAAGGTCGCGGTCCCCTTCATGTAGAGCATCACCTTGTGGGTGCTGATATCGTTCTGGATGCGGGTGTCGATGGTGCTGGTCATGCGGTCTCCTGCGGGACGGAGGTTTGAAGGGCGAGGGCGTGGAGCTGGCCGCCCATGCGGCCGCCGAGCGCCTGGAAAACGAGTTGGTGCTGCTTGACGCGGGTGAGGCCGCGGAACGCCGCGCTAATGACGGTAGCGGCATAATGATCGCCATCGCCTGCCAAATCCTCAACGCTCACCTGGGCATCAGGGAGTGCGTTGCGGATCAGGTCCTCGATCTCGGTAGCGGCCATGGCCATGTGCGTTTGTCCTTAATTTGCAAAAATTTTTACTTCTTTTTTCAAAAAAGAAGAACTTCCTTTTTGCAAATTAGCTAAATGTTAAACCATTCAGTAAAGAATCGCTCGTGTTGTTCGCGCAGCTCGGCAATAGATATTGTAGCGCCGTCGGGGAGAGTCAAATGCTGGCCAGTGGCGCGGCCGAGGGATCGGGCGGGAATGCCGGCGGCGCGGGCGGCGTTTAGCAGCGTGGGGGCATGGGCGGTGGCGGCGATGTAGCGTGCCTGGTCTTCGCCGAACCAGAAGGCGTGCGGGGCGATTTCATCGGGCGGGGTGAGGAGCTGAATGCCGACGTGGCCCGCCAGCGCCATTTCGGCGACCGCGACGAGCAAGCCGCCATCGGAGAGGTCGTGGCAGGCGGCGATGTCGCCGGCGATGATCTGGCCACGGACGAAATCGCCGGTGGCGCGCTCGGCGGCAAGATCCACGGGAGGGGGCGGGCCTTCCTCGCGGCGGAGAATTTCGCGCAGCCAGAGGGATTGGCCGAGATGGCCGTGCGTGACCCCGACAAGGACCAGATCGTGGCCCGGGCTGGGGGCGATGCCGACGGCGCGGGCGGCGGGTTCGATGACGCCGAGGCCGCCGATGGCGGGGGTAGGCAGGATCCCGGTTCCCTGGGTTTCGTTGTAGAGGCTGACATTGCCGCTGACGATGGGGAAATCCAGCGTGCGGCACGCGTCCGCCATGCCGCGCAGGGCGGCGACGATCTGGCCCATGATGGCGGGCTTTTCGGGGTTGCCGAAGTTCAGGTTGTCGGTGACGGCGAGCGGGGTGGCGCCGGTGGCGGTAATGTTGCGCCAGGCTTCGGCGACCGCCTGGGCGCCGCCCTGTTCGGGGTCGGCGGCGCAGTAGCGTGGAGTGCAGTCGGTGGTGAGCGCCAGGGCTTTTTCGGTGCCCTCGAGGCGAACGATGGCGGCGTCCGCGGCGCCGGGGCGTTTGACTGTCTGGCCGCCGACGGTGCTGTCGTACTGGTTCCAGATCCAGGCGCGCGAGCAGAGGTCGGGACAGGCGATGAGGGTTTGCAAAGCGTGGAGGATGCCGACCGGGTCCGGCGGCGTGGGGAGCGGTTCGGGTTTCGGTGGTTCGGTGTAGGGGCGGCGGTAGAGCGGGGCCTGGTCGGCGAGCGGGGCGAGTTCTATGTCGGCCTCTACGGCGCCGCGGTGGCGGACGGTGATGCGGCCTGTGTCGGTCAGGTGGCCGATGACGGCGAAATCGAGCTCCCATTTTTCGAAAATGGCGCGGGCGAGATCCTGGCGATCGGGGCGGAGCACCATGAGCATGCGCTCCTGGCTTTCCGACAGCATCATTTCGTAGGCGGTCATGGCGGTTTCGCGCTGCGGGACGGCGTCCAGATCGAGCTCGATGCCGACGCCGCCGCGGCCCGCCATTTCGACCGAGGAACTGGTGAGGCCGGCCGCACCCATGTCCTGGATGGCGACGATGGCGTCGGTCGCCATCAGTTCCAGGCAGGCCTCGATCAGGAGCTTTTCGGTGAACGGGTCGCCGACCTGCACGGTGGGGCGCTTTTCGTCGGAATTGGCGTCGAATTCGGCGCTGGCCATGGTGGCGCCGTGGATGCCGTCGCGGCCGGTTTTGGAGCCGACATAGACCACGGGATTGCCGATGCCGGCGGCGGCGGAGAGGAAGATCGCGTCGGTGCGGGCGATGCCGACGGTCATGGCGTTGACAAGCGGGTTGCCATCGTAGGCGGGATGGAAATTGACCTCGCCGCCGACGGTGGGAACGCCGACGCAATTGCCGTAGCCGCCGATGCCGCGGACGACGCCGTCCACGATGCGTTTGGTGACCGGGTTTTCCGGGCGGCCGAAGCGGAGCGCGTTGAGGTTGGCAATCGGGCGGGCGCCCATCGTGAACACATCACGCAGGATGCCGCCGACGCCGGTGGCCGCACCCTGGTAGGGCTCGATGAAGCTCGGGTGGTTGTGGCTTTCCATTTTGAAAATGGCGGCGAGGCCATCGCCGATGTCGACCACGCCGGCATTCTCGCCGGGGCCGTGGATCACCCAGGGGGCGGTTGTGGGCAGTTCGCGCAGATAGACGCGGCTGGATTTGTAGGAGCAGTGCTCGGACCACATGACGGAGAAGATGCCGAGTTCGGTGAGGGTGGGGGTACGGCCCATAATGGACAGGATTCGGGCGTATTCCTCGTCGTTGAGGCCGAATTGGCGGGCGAGGGCGGCGGTGATGGGCTGGGTCATGGTGGGGGTTATACGGGAGGGGCGGCGCGGATGGCAGGGTGGTCGGGCCGGCCAGGATCAGTCCATCGCGGCTGATGGAGCAGGGAGATACGGGATGGAAGACCGAGACATTCGAGCGGCTCTCGATCGCCACTGGGCCGCCTCGGATGCGAACGACTTCGAGGCAGAGCACCAGATTTACCGCGAGGACGCGGTGCTGGAATATCCTCAATCCGGCGAGCGCATCCGCGGACGGGCGAAGATACAGGCGTCGCGCGCGGCGCAGCCGAACCTGAAGCGCTTCACGGTGCGGCGGATCATCGGGGCGGGCGACCTCTGGGTCACCGAATATGTCCTGACGTATGACGAACGGCCATCCTTCACCGTGAGCATCATGGAGTTTCTCGATGGGAAGGTGGCGCGGGAGACGCAGTATTTCGGCGATCCGTTCGACCCCGGGCTTTCGCGCGCGCAATGGGTTGAGCGGATGGCCTGAAATCTGCCGGCGGGAGGGATGATCACATGCCGTCCGCTTACGCGCGCCGAGCTGCCGATCGATACGGTCTCACTCGCCCGGGATCTCATTGGCAAGGTATTGGTGCGGGCGTTGCCTGAGGGTGCCGCCAGCGGTCGTATCGTTGAAACCGAGGCGTACGTTGTCGGCGATGCCGCGGGGCACGCCTACCGGGGAATGACGCCGCGTAACCGTTCGCTGTTCCTCGAGCCCGGACACGCCTATGTTTATCTCGCCTACGGCACATCATATATGGTGAACGTATCGAGCGAAATGCCAGGGATCGGCGCCGGCGTGCTGATCAGGGCACTTGAGCCGCTCGAGGGCATTCCGATCATGCGGATCAATCGCGGCATCGAACGTTTGCGCGACCTGGCGCGGGGACCAGGCCGGCTCGCCGCGGCGCTGCGGGTGGATCGTGGCCTTGATGGGCTCGATCTTTGCCGGGAAGGGCCGCTTTGGCTCGGACACGGTGATGGCGAACCAGGTGAAATTGGGCAGAGCGTCAGGATTGGCATTTCGAAGGAGGCGGACCGGCTGTTGCGGTTTTACGTGCGGGACAGTCCGTTCGTGAGTGGTCCGGGCGCGCTGTCGCGGAGCGTTGGTTAAGGCAGGAAGAACTTCTTTTTTTCAAAAAAGACGTTCTTCTGTTTATTCCCTCAGTCTGAATTTCCGAGGTTACCGTGGACGTCATGTCACGCGAGCCGCATGTCTATGCATTCGGACCGTATCGGCTTGACCCGGTGCGGCGGTCGCTGCTGCGTGGCGGTGAGGCGGTGCGGCTCACCGCGCGGGTGTTCGATACGCTGCTGTATCTGGTGGAGCACCACGAGCGCCTGGTTTCGCGCGCCGAACTGCAGGAGGCAGTCTGGCAGGGGCGCGCGGTCGACGAAAACAATCTCGGCCAGGCGATCTCCGCCCTGCGCAAGGCGCTGCCATCGGATGCGGCGGGCCACTATGTCGTGACTGTCGCGGGCCGCGGCTACAGGTTCAGCGCGCCGGTGCGGGTCGAGATGGTGCCGCCCGAAGCGGCGGCCGGCATTGCCGAGCCGGTCACGCCGGACCAGCCTGGGCCGCCGGCGGTTCGCCGCCGCCTGTGGATTGCCCTGCCCGTGGCCGTGGCCGCTGGCGGCGCTGCCATCGCGGCTGCGTATGTCATTGGCCACAACCCGCCGATGACCGACAAGGATACCATCGTGCTTGCGGATTTCAGCAACACGACGGGCGAGCCGGTGTTCGACGAGACCCTTCGGCAAGGCGTGTCGGTGGCGCTGCATCAGTCGCCGTTCCTCGCCTTGATCGGTGACCAGCGCATCCGGCAAACGTTGCGGCTCATGGGCCAGCCGGCCGACGCCCGCGTGACGCCCAAGCTTGCCCGCGAAATATGCGAACGCACCGGCAGCACGGCGACGCTGAGCGGCTCGGTCGCGCGTCTCGGAACGACTTACGTGCTTGGATTGCGGGCCGAGAACTGCCGGACCGGTGACGTTCTCGACGAGGATCAGGTCGACGCCGCCGGCAAGGATGGCGTGCTGGCTGCGCTCGACGAGATGACACGGCGGCTTCGCAGCCGGATGGGTGAAGCAAGAGCCTCGCTCGCTACCTATGACGTTCCGCTGGCTTCCGCGACCACACCGTCGCTCGACGCGCTCAAGGCCTACAGCATGGGCTTGAAGCTGGAAGACACCAAAGGCGCGGACAGCGCCATTCCGTTCTTCGAGCACGCGATCGAGCTCGATCCGCAATTCGCCTCCGCTTATGCGGCGCTTGCCCTGGTGCACAGTTCGAACGGCGAAAAACCGCTCGCCGACGGTCTCGGCGCGCGGGCTTATCAGTTGCGCGACCGCACCAGCGATGATGAGCGATACTTCATTACTGCTTTTTACGATCTTCGTGTCACGACCGAAATCGAAAAAGGCCTGCAGGTGCTGCAGGCCTGGGAGCAAACCTATCCGCGCCAAGCTTTGCCTCACGACATGCTCGGCGGCATCGCCTATCCGGCGACGGGGGATTACGAAAAGGCGATTGGCGAGGCGGCGCTGGCGGTGCAAATCGAGCCGGACTCTGCCGTCGGCTATCAATTGCTTGCGGGCGATTACATCTTCGCGGACCGGCTTGCCGATGCGACGCGGGTTCTCGATGCCGCCGTCCGGCATGATTTCGGCAGCCCGGTGTTTGCCATGCTGCGCTACGATATTGCGTTCCTGAGCGGTAACGAGTCCGACATGCAGCGCGCGTCTGCCATGGCCCGGCAGGATTCGCCGCTGATGCCGTACCGCGAGGCTTTCGTTGCCGCCTATGGCGGCCGCCTGCGGGCGGCAACCGACCTCATGCATCGTGCCGACGCCCTGGCGCGCGCGGCCGGCTCCGACGACAAAGCGGCGTTGTTCGACACGCCGACCGCCATCTGGGAGGCGCTGTTCGGCAGGACCGGGACAGCCCGCGCCGACGCAATGAGGGCGCTTGCCGACGCCCGCGATCCCGATGTCCTGTATGCCGCCGGCTTCGCGCTCGCGCTGGCGGGCGATGCCGCGGGCGCGGATGACGTGGCGAAAAGCCTCTTGTCCCGCGGTCCCAGGGATACGTCGGTTCGATTTACGTACGTGCCGTCGATCTTAGGACTTGTCTGCCTGGATCGTGGCGATCCGAAAGCGGCGATCGAGGCGCTTCAGGCCGCGATTCCATACGATGTCGCAGCGCCGCGTGTCCAGCAGCATGCGTTCTTCGGTGCGCTCTATCCTGTTTATGTGCGCGGCCGGGCGTATCTCGCGGCGGGGCAGGGCGCGCAGGCGGCGGCGGAATTCCACAAAATCCTTGCGCACCGCGGCCTCGTCGCCAGCGACCCGATCGGGGCGCTGGCGCAACTGGAGCTGGGCAGGGCGGAAATGCTGCGGGGTGACAAGAATGCTGCCAGGAACGCCTATCGTACGTTTCTTGCGCTGTGGAAGGATGCCGATCCGGATCTTCCCATCCTGCTGCAAGCCAGGTCGGAATATGCGAAACTTGACTGAACGGCAGGAAGGGAAGCAGTTCTTTTTTTCAAAAAAGAAGTTCTTCTTTCACCTGAGCGGGAAGGCCGGAGGTGTCACCCCCCG
>Ga0116226_10006160_pt1 | contig 10757 bp, 22 predicted proteins | sample S1TSphfallax_FD_89692 | JGI IMG/M metagenome (GOLD analysis project Ga0116226, IMG submission 89692) | Host-associated microbial communities from peat moss isolated from Minnesota, USA - S1T2_Fa - Sphagnum fallax MG | ecosystem: Host-associated > Plants > Peat moss > Unclassified | place: USA...
AAAACGGATGGATATTTTGCTTTATTTCACCCAATTTTCTGAGAATTAAAAAAAAAATTGGGTGAAATAAGGTTATTTTATTATTCAATATTTTATGTTAACAAATGATCTTATATTGAGCGTCTCCGAAGATATGATGGGATAGCTTTGCTATCCCATAATCCCCCCACCCCCGGTGTCTTATGTTGGGAGAAATTCTCCCCAACTAAAGGTTCACCTGTAAATTATTAAAGACTTTGTTTGCGACCCCAAATTCTTTTATATTCCCAGAATTTGGGGGTTGCTTTGGCCGTTTGGTGTAAGTTTTAGGAGCTTATCTTTTGTTGCAATTTGTTTTTCTTCGACTATTTGTTTTTGGTTGTTGGTGTTCTTCTTGGGGTTGCTTTTTTCACTTTGATGGAGCGTAAGGTTTTGGGTTACATACATTTTCGTAAGGGTCCAACAAAGGTTTTTTATTTCGGTGAGTTTCAGCCTATTGGAGATGCTGTTAAACTTTTTGGTAAAGAGTTGTATAAGGTCTATGGAGTTGTTTTTCTTTTCTATTTAGGTGGTCCTTTGGTGGGACTTTTTCTTATGGTTGTGTTGTGATCCTTTTATTCGGGGTTTTTCCATGTTTTCGGCAGGTTTTTTTCTTTACTGTTTGTTTTTTCTTTTCTTAGATTGGGGGTTTATTTTCTTCTTTTTTCTTCTTGAGGTTCCAATAGGAAATATTCTTTGGTGGGAGGTTATCGTGCTGTTTCTCAGACGGTTTCTTATGAAGTTTCTTTGATTTTTTTTGTGTTGGGCCTGGTTTATTTGTTGGGTTTTTACGAGTTCTCCTCTTTTTATTTTTTTCAGTGCGGGTTCTGGTTTATTTTTTCTTTTTTGTTTTTGTTTTTTTGTTGATTGTACGTATGTCTCTCTGAGAGTAACCGTACTCCCTTTGATTTTTCTGAGGGGGAGAGCGAGTTGGTCTCCGGTTTTAATGTGGAGTACGGGGGTGGGATTTTTTCTTTAATTTTTATTTGTGAATATGGAATGATTATTTTTTTAGGCTTCTTAACTGTTTGTTTCTTCGCTGGTTCATACGGTTTTTTTGTTAAGTTGGTCTTACTATGTTTTTTTTTCGTTTGGGTTCGTTGTTGTTTTCCTCGGTACCGATATGATCTTTTGATGGAGTCTGCTTGGAAGATCTTGTTGCCTCTGAGGATCTTTTTTCTGTTGTTGGTTGCCGGGGTTTATTTTTTAGTTTTCTAGAAAAAGTTCTTTTGTTGGCTTTCAAGGCCTTTTGAGAAAACTATATGGCTGTTAACATTGTGAAGTATAGTACGCTTGTTGCTTGCCCGATTTTTTCGTATGGGGGCTCTACTGGGTTTGCTCCGATTCATGTTAGCAGTATGGTGGTTGCGACTAATGTTCAGAATTTTGTTTTCTTAGTTGGGGAGAACTTTCTTGATTTTGAGTTTTTTGTTGTTAGTACCATGAGGAATGCCACGGACCCTGCTAGGGCAATGACTCCTCCCAGCTTAGAGGGGATTGAGCGAAGGATTGCGTATGCAAATAGGAAGTATCATTCTGGTTGGATGTGGACTGGTGTTACTAGGGGGTTTGCTGGGTTTAGGTTCTCTACGTCTCCTAGTAGATCGGGCTTTTTTGAGATTATTAGGATCATTGCTAAGGAGATTCACACCAAGGGTGTGAAGTCTTTGATTCTGAACAGGGGGTGGAATTTAATCTTGTCTGGGTTAGTTAAGGATCCTGTTGGGTTGGAGGATCCTGTTTCATGAAGGGCTATGAGGTGGACGATCACTAGAGCAGCGATTGCTATTGGGGTGATGAAGTGTAGGGAGAAAAATCGATTTAAGGTTGGTTGGGAGACGGAGAAGTTTCCTCATAATCATTGTACGAGCTCGTTCCCAATTATCGGGATTGCTGAGAATAGGTTTGTGATTACTGTGGCCCCTCAGAATGACATTTGTCCTCATGGAAGGACATATCCTAGAAAGGCAGCTGCTATGGTGGCTACTATTAATGTGATTCCTGAGGATCAGACAGCTTTTTTTTTTGAGGGAGAACCGAAGTAAATTCCCCGGGCCGTGTGTATGTAGATTAGTACAAAGAATAGGGAGGCTCCGTTTATGTGCACGAATCGTGTTATTCATCCTCCGTTGACGTCTCGCATAATGTGAATCGTGGATGAGAAGGCTGTTTCTGTGTCTGCGGTGTAGTGCATTGAGATTAGTAGTCCTGATACGATTTGTAGTGTCAAAGTTATTCCTAATAAGAATCCTATGTTTCATAGGAATGAGATCGAGGACGGGGAGGGGAGGTCTAGAAGAGATGAATTCATAATTTTTGTTAACGGGATTTCTTTGATTTTTTGTGTTTTCATTAGAAAGATGATGATAGGGTTTGATTTGGGTTGTGGGCTTGTGTTGTTATGGCTACTAGCGTTACCATCAAGATTCTTGCCAAGATTAGTATCGTAGCATATGATGAGAATGATTTTATTGATGCTTGTGTTTTCTTTTGCATGAGCATTGGGGGGGTAATTAGAAGTAAAAGCAGGGGATATTTTTTTTTTTTCGTTTTGTTTGTTTCGTTCGCTGCGAGGGATGCTGTGTACATGAACAGAGTCATCATCCCTGACGAGAAGGTAAGGATTATTACTAGTGGGATTCATCTTCTTGTCAGGGTTTTGTATAGGTAAGGTGTAATGATGATTGAAGCAGCTATCAAAGATACGGCTAGTGAAATTGGGTTTATCGCGGAGGTGACTATAAGTAGTATTAGTGTCACTGTTGTTACTATGTTCCCTTGTTTCTTTTGATTTACAAGATCAACGTTCTTGGTAACTTTTGGGGATGTTTTGTCCATTTTATATGTGTGTCTTATTATGTTTTCTTTTTTCTTTTTATGGTTGGGTTCTATGTTATGTTCTTTTATCACTTTCATTACATGCTGCTTTTATTGGGTCTTGAGCTTGTTCTTCTTTCTGTTTTTGTTTTCTTTAGGTATGGGTTGTCTGGTTTTTTGGTTTCCTGGTGTTGTTTTGTTTTTTTGTTGGTTTTGGTTTGTATGGGAGGTTTCGGTATTTCTTTGGTTGTCTGTCTGGCTCGTTGTTGCGGGCGTGACTTTTGATTTGGAGGTTTTTTGGCATAAAGTTTTTGTTTTTTTCTTTTTTAGGGGGTGTTAGTGTTTTTTTTGACTGTGGCTTTTTGCTTGTTTTTTTGGGGTGGTTTTTGGTTTGGTTCGTTTTGGACGCTTTGGGGGGTTTCTTTGGTGGGTTAGTGTTTTTTGACTCCGTTTCTTTTACTCTTGTTTTTCTCAGGGTTTTTATTTATTTTTTATCTGTCTACGGTAGCCTTCAGGAGTATAACTTTTCTAATTTTTTTGGGGGTTTTGTTTTATGTCTTACTTTTATTTTTTTCTTGCTTTTTGTTAGCTTCTCTTTTCCTAACCTACTTGTTTTTTATCTTTCTTTTGAATTTATTTTCTTGGTTATATTCGTTTTCTTGTTGGGGTGGGGCTATAGGCCCGAGCGACGTCAGGCTTCTTTTTACATGGTTTTCTATACCTTGGTGGTTTCTTTTCCTTTTCTTATTTTTTTGTTTTCGGAGGGGTTTTACGGAGGCAGGCTGCTTTTTTTTTCTTATCTGGACTGATTTAGGTATTGGTGGTTTTTTTTGTTCTTGGTTTTTATGGTTAAACTTCCTGTCTTTGGGGTTCATCTTTGGCTACCTAAGGCACACGTGGAGGCTCCTGTGTCGGGTTCTATGGTCTTGGCTGGGGTTTTACTTAAGTTGGGTGGTTACGGATTTTTTCGGCTTTGTTCTTTTTCTGTTCCTTTTCTTTTTTCTTATTCTGGTTATATCTTCTCGGCTGGGTTATTGGGAGGTCTGGTTAGGTGTTTTTTTTGTCTTCGTCAGGTGGATCTTAAGTCTTTTGTAGCTTATTCTTCTGTTTGTCACATGGGTCTTGCCTTGGCGGGTATTTTTTCCTTTTGTTTTTTTGGCTGGTGGGGAGGGTGGTTTATGTTTTTTAGTCATGGCCTTTGTTCTTCTTGTTTGTTTTATATGCTTTATGTTTTCTACGAGCGTTTTTTTTCCCGTAGTATGTTCGTTCTTAAGGGTTCTCTTTTTTATGTTCCCTTGTTGGGGTTTTGGTGGTTTGTTTTTTGTGTATTAAATATGGGGGTACCTCCTTCTTTATCTTTTTTTTCTGAGGTCTTTATTCTTATCGGTTTAGGAAGAACGAATTTTTCTTCTATCTGGTTTGCGGGTCTGTTGATGTTTTTTGCTGGGGTTTATGGTATTTATTTGTATGTTACGGTTATACATGGAGGAAGTCTTTTCTCTTATGTTCCTTTTCTGTCTTTGGTTCGTGAGTATATAGTGTTTTTCTGTCATTTGTACCCTTCTTTGTTGATTGTTTTTTATTTGGGTACTTTTTTCTCTTGACTTGTGAGTTTTTATGAATTTTAAATTGTGGTTTTAAAGGTTTTTATGGTCAATTTTGTTTCTATTTTTTTTAGTGTTATCTGGTGTTTTTCTTTCCTTTTGTTTTTTCTTTTTTTATGTTTTTTTCGAGGGAGGCTTTGTGTTTGATTTGTTTTTTTTTACGTTTTGTGGTTTAGATTTTTCTTTCTCTTTTGTTTTTGATTTTCTTTCTCTAGGCTTTGGGGGGTGTGTGTCTTTGATTTCTTCTGTAGTTTTCTTTTATAGGTTATTTTATATGGAGGGGACTGTTGACTTTCGTCGTTTTCTCTGGCTCGTTTTTCTTTTTGTTGTTTCCATGTTCTTTCTAGTGTTTTCTGGTAATTTTTTTACTACGATGATTGGATGGGATGGGCTGGGGCTGACTTCTTTTTGTCTAGTTGTTTTTTATAATAATAGGGTTAGGTTGGACTCTGGGTTGATTACTGTCTTTAGTAACCGCGTAGGGGATGTATTTTTTCTTTTATCTTTTTTTTTGTTTCTTGAGAGTGGCCAGTGAGGTTTTGATTTGTTTTTTTCTTCTGTTCCTTTTTGGTTTCTAGTTTTTCTGTTTTTCGGTAGGATTACGAAGAGAGCTCAGGTCCCTTTTTCTGCTTGGTTGCCAGCCGCTATGGCGGCTCCTACTCCAGTTTCTTCTTTAGTCCATTCATCTACTTTGGTTACTGCTGGAGTTTTTGTTTTGATTCGTTACCATTACCTGTTTTTTTTTGGTGGGAGGTTTTTCTTGTTTTTTTCTTTGGGTACAATGTTGCTTGCTGGGTTCTGCGCTTGTATCGAAAAAGACTATAAGAAGGTTATTGCGATGTCTACATTATCTCAGCTTGGGATGATACTTTTTATTCTATCAGTAGGTTGTTGAGCCTTATCTTTCTTGCACATGGTAGTTCATGCTTTTTTCAAGAGTACTCTTTTTTTAAGAAGGGGCTCCATGATCTCTCAGTTAGGGGGCGGCCAGGATTCTCGATTTTATGGGGGGTTTTCTAGGTCCTCTGTTTCTTATGTCTACTTACTAGTTAGATGTTTCTCCCTGGCAGGTTTTCCTTTCGTTGTCGGTTTTTACTCTAAGGATTCTATTATCTCTTACTTTTCAGGGATGTGAGGGGGGGTTTGTTTTTTCATTTTTTTATTGGGGTGCATTTTTACTGTGGGGTATAGGTTCCGTTTGATCTATTCTGGTTTTTATAGTGTTTTTAATTATTCTTCTTCGGTTTCTTCTTCTGAGTCTGTTTTTTTTGTTTTTCCGGTGTTTTTTCTCTTTCTAATTTGTGTGTATGGTGGCTCTTTGCTTAGTTGGTTTTTTCTTTCTGGGCTTTCTGTGTTTTTGCGTGGGTTTGACTTATTTTGGGGTGTGATTTTGATCTTTTTAGGTTTGCTGTTTTTTGCTTTTTTGCGAGTCTCTTTTCATTTGTTGAATTTTTTTAGTAGAATTTCTTTCCTACGTTGAATTAGTTCGGGTGGGGTTTCTTCCTTTTTTCGTGGGATGGTTTTTTATCGGGGGGAGTCTTCTTGAATAGAGGTTGTCGGAGGAATAGGTTTTTTTGGTTTTCTTTTCCATCTCAGTAAACTTTTCTCCTTTTTCATCGGGTTGGGGTTTAAAACGATGATGGTTTTAGTTTTTGTATTGAGTTTATTTTTTCATATGTGTGCTGTTAGTCTTTCAGACGTTGGCTTTGAAGGAGCTAAATTTCTAGGCATGGTTTCTCTCTTTTTATCTCAACTTTGAAAAAGTTGTATTTTTTGAACACTATGAGAGTGTAGCTTTGGGCTTCTTGAAAGTTAGCGGCTTTCTTTTTCACTCTTTCAACGATTGGTAGTATCTACAAGGCTTAAACTTGTTGCATGTTTTATGCTACGTTGATGGTTGAAGCTTGACGCAATTACCTTCTTGCAAGGAAGATTTTTCATCCACTTTGACCAGTCAATTTTACCTTTTTTTCATTCGTAAATTAGTCCGATTAGAAGGATGGATAGGAACCCCAGGATCATTCCGGTGTTTGCGATTGATTTGTTTTCTATTGGGTATGAGAGTACTATTCTGATTTCTACGTCAAAAATTAAGAATAGGATGGCAACCAGGAAGAACTGGAATGAAAATGGCAGGTGCGATGGAGATATTATGTTGAATCCGCATTCGAATTGATTGGATTTTTCTTTGTATGAGTTCTCGTTTTTTTGTACTAGCTTTACGGCTGTCAAGAGGATTAGCACTAATAGTAAGGAAGTCGTTACCATTCTTGTTATTTTTATTTTCTGTTTTTCTTTCTAATTGGAAATTAGACGTACTTTTATACTAAAAAGAATAGGATCCTCATCAATATAGTATTGAGTAAAGAAATAGTCACACAACGTCTACGAAGTGTCAGTATCATGCAGCACACTCGAACCCTACTATGTGTTGTCTAGATGCGTTTAGTTTTAGGAATCGTAAGAGGGATACTGTTAGGAAGATCGATCCGATGATGACGTGAAGACCATGGAATCCTGTAGCTATGAAAAAGGTTGAGCCGAAGGCTGAATCTGATATGCAGAAAGGAGCTTCTACGTATTCGAATCCTTGAAATAGGGTAAAAACTATTCCTAGTGTGATAGTTAATGCGAGGGCTCTTGCGGCTCTGTCTTTCATTCTTTTTATTATGGCGTGGTGTGCCCATGTTACAGAAACTCCTGATGAGAGAAGAAGGATCGTGTTTAATAGGGGGATTCTTATCGGGTTAAATGAAATAATGGATATCGGGGGTCACATTTGTCCCAGTTCGATTGTCGGTGAAATTCTTCTGTGGAAGAACGCTCAGAAAAAGGAGACGAAGAAGCAGACCTCAGATAGGATGAATAGCACCATTCCTGTTTTTAGTCCGTTTATGACAATGTCGGAGTGGTTTCCTTGTGACGTCGACTCTCGATGGATATCTCGTCATCATATGTAAGAAATAGCTACAATGGTTATTAAGGATAAAGTTGAAGGGATGTAGTTTATGTGGTTGATTCAAGCTAGTCCTCTTAGTACTAAGCACAGTCCTGCGTTCGATGCTAGGATGGGTCATGGTCTTTGTTCTACTAGGTGGAAAGGGTTAAATTTTTTTAACATTTTTATCTAATTTCGGTTGTGTACAGTGTAATGAGTGTTATGAAAACGTAGGCTTGGATGCAGGCTACTGCTCCTTCGAGGATCGTCAAAATTAAAGGAGCTAACATAGATATTATTATGTGAGAAGCCTCTATTGTTATTAGAGCATTTCCTAGTAGGGATATGAGTAAGTGGCCCGCGATAAGGTTTGCGGTCAGCCGCACACACAGGGTGATGGGACGGATTAGGTTTCTAGTGATTTCGATTAGTACTATGAAATTTATCAATGGGATGGGAGTCCCTTGTGGGAGCAGGTGTGATAGCATGTGTTTTGTATTCTTTGCCCATCCGAATATTATGATGGATAGTCAGATCGTTAATGATAATGGTAAGGTAATGGGCAGGTGGGCTGTGGTTGAGAAATTTTGTGGGTAGAGGGCTACTAAATTTATTAGTAAGATTGTTACGAATATTAGAATTAGGATTCTTTCTGTTCCTTTTGATGGTTTTCCTAAAGAGTACGAGATCTCTTTTTTAAATTTATCAATTACTGCTTTTTGGACGATGTGGGGGGTGGCTGATTTTTTTCAGTTGTTGTTGATAACGAAAACAATCGGAACCAATAGGGTTGCTCATAGGAGGGAAAACGTTCTTGATGAAGGGTCAAAAATTGAGAACAAATTAGTTATCATTTTCACGAGACGTTTTTTCTTAATAAAGGTTTTGCTTGCGTTAAATTTTCGTTTTCTTTTGTGTGTACCAAGTTTCTTTTGATTGATAGTAGCAGTATTAACAGTATTGAAATTGGAACTATTCATATGATAGGTCTTATTTGTGGAATGTGAAGCCTTTGTACTTAACTTTGACATAGTTACGTTTACCTTAAACTGTGGCTTCAAGATTCTTTTATTATTTTAATGAATTCTTTAGGAGAGATGGCTTTGATTAAAATGGGCATGAAGGAATGGTTTGTTCCACAGATTTCTGAGCACTGTCCCGAGAATATACCAAGTCGTTTGGATGAAATGAAGGTTTGGTTGAGGCGCCCTGGTAGAGCGTCTACCTTCACTCCTATCGAGGGCACCGCCCATGAGTGAATGACATCTATGGATGACACTAAGACTCGGATTGAAGATAAGACTGGAATTCTTAGGTGATCTCTCGTTTTCAGTAGTCGATTTAGTTTAGAGTTTTCTATGAATCTTTCTACTTCTGTTCTTTTTAAGGAGGTGTATTCGTAGGTTCAATATCATTGGTGTCCATTTACTTTTACGGTCATTCTTGGGTTTTTAGTGTCTTCTATTAAGTATAATGTTTTTATGGATGGGAAAGCAATGAATAAAAGTAAAAAAGCTGGGAGGAGCGTTCAAATGGTTTCGATTTCTTGTCCTTCTATCATGAACTTGTTGAACAGTTTTGATCCTATTACAGATAAAATAATGTACATAGTTATGACAGTAATGAGAATTAAGACAATCATTGCGTGGTCATGGAAAAAGAGAAGCTGTTCTATGCTAGGAGAGGTTGAATCTTGAAAGGAAAGAGCTCTTCATTTTGGCATTAGTTGATTTTTCTAATTAATACTCTCTGGTTGAACGTGTGTTCTGGGATGGGGGTGGGATTTATTCATTCAATTGCAGTTCTTCTGTTTCTATAGAATAAAGGGCTTCGCGAGGAAGATAAGCCTTCTCATATGATTCATACAAATAGCACTACAGATACAAAGGACAAGAGGGATCCTAGCGAGGAAATTACATTTCAAGTAGCGAATGCGTCAGGGTAGTCAGAATAACGTCGGGGCATTCCGTTTAGCCCTAAGAAGTGCTGTGGAAAGAATGTCATATTTACTCCAATGAATATTGTAAAGAATTGTACTTTTAGTATTTTGGGATTTATTGTTATGTTAAATATCAGAGGGAATCAGTGGGTGCAACCCGCTATAATAGCAAATACTGCTCCTATAGATAGTACATAGTGGAAATGAGCTACTACATAGTAGGTGTCGTGAAGTACGATGTCAATAGATGAGTTTGACAGTACTACTCCGGTGAGACCTCCTACTGTAAATAAGAAAACGAATCCTAAGGATCATAACATGGGGGTATCGAATGACATATGAGCTCCGATTAGAGTAGCTAATCATCTGAAAACTTTTACTCCAGTCGGAATGGCAATAATTATGGTCGCTGCTGTAAAGTAAGCACGTGTGTCTACATCTATTCCCACGGTAAATATGTGATGTGCTCATACAATGAATCCCAGAAACCCAATTGATACTATTGCATAGATCATTCCCAAGGTACCAAATGGTTCTTTTTTACCTGAGTAAAATCTTACTGTGTGTGAAATTATACCGAATCCTGGCAGAATGAGAATGTAAACTTCTGGGTGTCCGAAGAATCAAAATAAGTGTTGATATAAGATCGGGTCTCCTCCTCCAGTGGGATCAAAGAAAGATGTGTTAAAGTTTCGATCAGTCAATAGTATGGTAATTGCTCCCGCTAATACCGGTAGAGATAGCAGTAAAAGAACTGCTGTGATTAGGACAGATCATACAAATAAAGGAATGGAGTCTAAGTTTATTGAGGAAGATCGTATGTTTATAATGGTAGTAATAAAATTGATTGCACCCAAGATTGAAGAGGCTCCGGCTAAGTGCAGTCTGAAAATAGCTAAGTCTACTGAGATTCCAGAATGGAATAAGTTTCCAGCTAATGGTGGGTAAACAGTCCATCCGGTACCGGCTCCTATTCCTGCAAATGCTGAGGAAGATAGGAGAGTTAGGGAGGGGGGTAGAAGCCAAAATCTTATATTGTTTATTCGTGGGAATGCCATGTCTTGTGCTCCAATTATGAGGGGTACTAGTCAATTTCCGAAACCTCCGATCATTACGGGTATTACTATGAAAAAGATTATTACGAAAGCATGAGCTGTAACGATGGTGTTATAGATCTGATCATTTTCTAATAGCGAGCCGGGTTGTCCTAGTTCTAGGCGAATTAAAGCTCTGAGTGAGGCTCCTAAGATTCCCGATCAGGTTCCAAAGATGAAGTATAAAGTTCCAATGTCCTTATGGTTAGTAGAGTAGATTCATCGCGTCGATATACACATACTTTTGGAGATCCCCGGGCCTGATCTCCAAAAGTATGTGTTTGACGTAGTGTTATAAGACCTTCCCGTTAATATAAAAATGTAATTTTAAAAGAATGTTTTGCTCA
>Ga0116226_10006161_pt1 | contig 10757 bp, 8 predicted proteins | sample S1TSphfallax_FD_89692 | JGI IMG/M metagenome (GOLD analysis project Ga0116226, IMG submission 89692) | Host-associated microbial communities from peat moss isolated from Minnesota, USA - S1T2_Fa - Sphagnum fallax MG | ecosystem: Host-associated > Plants > Peat moss > Unclassified | place: USA...
GATCCGCTGCTGGCGAAAATGATCGTCACCGGCAAGGACCGGACCGAAGCGATCGAGCGCCTGTCGCGAGCGCTCGGGCAGAGCGAGATCTGGGGCATCGAAACCAACCTCGCCTACCTCGCCCGAATCATCGATCTGCCGGCATTCCGCCAGGGCGAGATGGTGACGCGGACCTTGAACGCATTCGAGTTCGTCCCGCCGACCATCGATGTGCTGGTACCCGGCACAGCGTCGAGCGTGCAGGATTGGCCGGGTCGCCTCGGCTATTGGCATGTCGGCGTCCCGCCGAGCGGCCCGATGGATGATCAGAATTTCCGCATCTCCAACCAGATCGCCGGGAATCCGCAAGGATTTCCGGCACTTGAGCTGACCCTCAGCGGGCCGACGCTGCGGTTTAATGTCGATACAGTGCTGGCCCTTACGGGCGCGCGAATGGTGGCCACGCTCGACGGCGTGCCGATCGGCTATTATCAGCCAATCACCGTCAAGCGCGGCCAGGTGCTGGCACTGGGTGCGATCGATGGTCCCGGGCATCGGACATATCTCGCTGTGCGCAATGGCATCGATGCGCCGCTTTTTCTGGGCTCGCGCGCGACATTCGCGCTGGGCAAGTTTGGCGGTCCTGCGGTTGGTGTGCTCCGAACCGGCGACGTGCTGCGCATCGCGCCGACAGGGGCGGTGGCCGAACCCGCGGCTTATCATGAGCCGATCCCTGAACTGACCCACGACTGGTTGATCGAGGTACGCTATGGGCCGCATGGCGCGCCGGATTTCTTTCAGGGCAGCGATATCGAGACGCTGTTTGCGACGGATTACGAGGTCCATTACAACAGCGCCCGCACTGGTGTCCGGCTAATCGGACCCAAGCCTGACTGGGCACGCGCCGATGGCGGCGAGGCGGGCCTGCATCCGTCGAACCTCCACGACAACGCCTATGCGGTGGGATCGCTGGATTTCACCGGCGATATGCCGATCATTCTGGGGCCCGATGGACCCAGCCTGGGCGGCTTCGTCTGTCCGGTGGTGATCGCGCGAGATTCATTGTGGAAAACCGGTCAGTTACGGCCCGGTGATCGCGTGCGGTTCCGGCTCGAGGGCACGATCGAGAGTCCGATCCTGGAACGGCATCAAGCCGATGGGGTTGAGGTGCTGACGCGCCGGGCAGGGGATGCCAATCTGCTGATCGAGTTCGGCCCGATGGTGCTGGATTTTGGGATCAGGCTCCGGGTCCATTTGCTGCATCAGGCGCTGCTCGAGCGGGACATCTCGGGCATTATCGATCTGACTCCGGGGATCCGGTCGCTCCAGATCCATTACGATCCCGAGCTCATCTCTGAGGCACGGCTTCTCACCGTTGTGCCCGAGATCCAGGCCGGTCTGCCGCCGGTCGAAGATGTCGAGATCCCGAGCCGGATCGTCCATCTGCCGCTCTCGTGGGACGATCCTGACGCGCAGCTCGCCGCAGAGAAATATCAGGAGCTGGTACGGCCGGACGCGCCCTGGTGCCCATCCAACATCGAATTCATCCGCCGGATCAATGGGCTGGGGTCGATTGATGACGTGAAGCGGATTCTGTTCGATGCGCATTATTTGGTGCTGGGGCTGGGCGATGTCTATCTGGGCGCACCGGTGGCAACGCCGATCGATCCGCGCCATCGTCTGGTGACCACCAAATATAATCCGGCCCGCACCTGGACGCCGGAGAATGCGGTCGGCATTGGCGGTGCCTATCTGTGCATCTATGGCATGGAAGGGCCGGGCGGTTATCAGCTGGTCGGGCGGACCATCCAGATGTGGAATAGCTGGCGCAGCACGGACGAGTTCCAACCGGGATCGCCGTGGCTGCTGCGTTTCTTCGATCAGATCAAATTCTATCCGGTCAGTGGCGTCGAACTGGCCGAGGCACGGGCGGCATTTCCCTATGGTGAATATCCGATCCGGGTCGAGCAAACCAGCTTCAGCCTGCGCCGCCATCTGGCGTTTCTGGCCGAGCATGAAGCGGCGATCACCGCAGCGCGCGACCGGCAGCAAAGCGCATTCGATGCCGAACGGCAGCGTTGGACGGAGCAGGGGCTTAATCTCTTCGTCGATGACGGGATAATCGATACCGGTCCTGTTGCGGATCTGCCAGTGGGCGCCAGCGCGGTTGAGGCACCAATGCCAGGCAGTGTCTGGAAGATCGAAACGGAGGTCGGTGCGACCGTGGAAGCGGGGCAGTGCCTTGTTATCCTGGAGTCCATGAAGATGGAGATCGCAGTCAACGCACCGCTCGCTGGCCGCATCGTCGAAATCTGCTGTCAGGTAGGACGTGCCGTGCAGAATGGGCAACGCCTCTTCGTGATCCAAAGTGGAGTGGGCGCATGAGCCACGAGCGTCTATCGATCAATAAGCTGCACCGCGACTATGCTGCCGGTACCGCCACGCCGGTCAGCGTTATCGAGCAGGTGCTGGCGCGGGTCGACGCGTATGACGATCCGGCCGTATGGATTTATCGGGTGCCGGCGGAAACGGTGCGCGAGCGGGCGAGAGCGCTTATGGCGGATCCGACCGCGCACTTACTGCCGCTCTACGGTATTCCCTTTGCCGTAAAGGACAATATTGATGTCGCCGGCCTGTCCACCACGGCAGCCTGTCCAGCTTTTGCCTACACGCCTGAGCACTCGGCGACGGTCGTAGACCGGTTGCTCGCGGCCGGCGCGATTTTGATTGGCAAGACCAATCTCGATCAATTCGCGACTGGCCTAGTCGGCACCCGCTCGCCGCACGGCGCGCCGCGTTCGGTGTTCAATAAAGCTTATATTTCCGGTGGTTCAAGCTCCGGCTCAGCGGTTGCCGTAGCGGCTGGGCTGGTTGCCTTTGCGCTCGGCACCGATACGGCAGGCTCCGGCCGCGTGCCGGCTGCGTTCAATAATCTGGTCGGGTTGAAGCCGACCAAGGGGCTGATCAGTACATCGGGCGTGGTCCCTGCCTGCCGTTCGTTGGACTGTGTCAGTATTTTTGCCGAGGACGTTGCGGGAGCCTTGTGGGTTCTCGACGTGGCTGCCGGATTCGATGCATCAGATCCTTATTCGCGCAAGGATTCGCCCGTCTCCCTGCCGGCGGTTCAGAAATTGCGGGTCGGGGTTTTGAACCCCGAGGATCAGGAGTTTTTCGGCGATAGCGAAGCCGCGCGCCTCTATCACGTCTCTATCGAGCGGCTGATCGAGCTCGGCGCAGAGCCGGTCCCGTTCGACTTCGCGCCGTTCCGTTCCGTCGCCGCCTTACTCTATGAGGGGCCGTGGGTAGCGGAGCGGCTTGCAGCGATCCAGTCCTTCTTTGCCGCACATGCAGCAGAGATCGATCCTGTGGTTCGACAAATCATCGGCGGCGCGGACGGCAGGAGTGCAGTTGAAGCGTTCCAGGCGGAATATCGACTGCGCGCTCTGGCGCGGGAGGCCGCTGCCTGCTGGTCCCAGTTCGATGTCATGCTGCTGCCGACAACGCCAACAATCTACACGGTGGATGAGATCGCGGCCGATCGGATCGGCAATAACAGCCGGCTGGGGCTCTATACGAATTTCGTTAATCTGCTGGATTATGCGGCGATCGCGATCCCGGCGGGATTTCGTGACAATGGCTTGCCAGCTGGCGTGACGCTGATTGGTCCGGCCTTTTGCGATCAGGATCTGGCAAGTGTCGCGGCGAAAATGCCAGATCATCGCATCGAAATCGTCGTTGCCGGCGCGCATCTTTCGGGGTTGCCGCTCAACCATGAACTGACCTCGCTGGGCGGCCGACTGGTGAGGACCACACGCACGGCATCGCATTATCGGCTGATGGCACTCGCGGCGACCAATCCGCCAAAGCCGGGCTTGGTCGCCACACCTGGGTTTTCCGGGCCGGGCATCGAGGTTGAAATCTGGTCGCTCACGCCTGAAAATTTCGGCCGTTTCGTGCAAGGCATCCCCGCACCGATGGGGATCGGCAAGGTAACGCTCGCCGACGGTAGCGTCATTCCAGGCTTTATGTGTGAGGCCTTCGCGCTTGAGGGGAGCAAAGACATCACCGAGTTCGGTGGCTGGCGGGCCTATCTAGACGGCATAAGCCATTAAACTAGAAACATCTTTCCCTCCCCCTTGCGGGGAGGGTGGCGCGAAAGCGACGGGTGGGGGAATGTTGCCGCGTGGTTTGAAGCCGCTGGACTGCGCCTGAACCAACCGCGGCTGGGCCAACCAACCCCGCCCGTCGCTGGCGCGCCACCCTCCCCATAAAGGGGAGGGAGGAAAGGCAGTCACACCATTCCTTCTTCCAATACGACCCGTCTGCTGATCATCGCCGGACCGACCGCCAGCGGGAAGTCCGGTCTTGCGCTCAATCTGGCACGGCGGATCGGGGGCACGATCATTAATGCTGATTCGATGCAGGTCTATCGTGACCTCTCGATCATCACTGCACGGCCGGCGGTGGATGCTTTGGCAGAGGTCCCACATCTGCTCTATGGCGTGCTGGATGCCACCGATCTGGGCTCCGCGGCGTGGTGGGCGCAGCGGGCGCGCGACGCGATTGCGGCGATCACCGCGAGCGGGCGCGTGCCGATCCTGTGCGGGGGAACCGGGCTCTATATCCGTGCCTTGCTCCAGCCGATGGCGCCGATCCCGCCGATCCCGCAAGCGGTGCGGCAGGCTGCAAGGGCGTTGCATGCGGATATCGGTGGTCCCGAATTTCGCCAGGAATTGGCCAAGCTCGATCCAGAGGCGGCGGTACGGCTGCATGAAAGCGATAGTCAGCGGCTCATCCGCGCCTATGAGGTAGCCCTCGGCACCGGCAAAACACTCGGTGACTGGCAGCGTCTGGCGCCCAGGCCTAGCGATGAATTTGCTGCCCGGACGATCGTACTGCTGCCGCCGCGTGACCTGCTCTATCAGGCGATCGACCAAAGATTCATCCATATGGTGGCTTCCGGTGGGCTCGATGAGGTGGCAGCGATGGTTCAGCGCGAACTCGATCCTGCGCTGCCGATCATGAAGGCGCTTGGCGTGCCGGAATTGGCCCAATATTTAGCGGGAACGCTGGCTTTGCCAGACGCTATCGCGGCGGCGCAGGCCGCATCGCGACGCTATGCCAAGCGCCAATCGACCTGGTTTCGTCATCAGATGCCGGATGCTCGCTTCGTATTTGAGCAATATTCGGAACAAAACGCAGGGCTGCTTTGTCATAAAATTTGTGAAGATGCTTGACGATGGGTTTGCGGGGCTACTAGGTTCGGCTCGCTTTTGACCGCTGATGCGGCCCCGGAGAGAGTCAATGACGACCGAGACACAGGATACGGCCCCCCAAACGCTATCCGGCGCGGAGATCGTGCTGAAGGCGCTGGTCGATCAGGGCGTCGAGGTGATTTTCGGCTATCCCGGCGGCGCCGTGCTGCCGCTCTATGACGCGATCTTCCAGCAAAATCGGCTGCGCCACATTCTCGTGCGCCACGAGCAGGCAGCGGTCCATGCGGCTGAGGGCTATGCCCGCTCGACCGGCAAGGTCGGCGTGGTTCTGGTAACCAGCGGCCCGGGGGCGACCAATGCCGTTACGGGTCTTACCGATGCGCTGATGGACTCGATTCCGATCGTGTGTCTTACCGGTCAGGTGCCGACGCATCTCATCGGTAATGATGCATTCCAAGAGGCGGATACGACCGGCATTACGCGGCCCTGCACCAAGCATAATTATCTGGTGAAGGACGCTGATAAGCTCGCGCGCACCCTGCACGAGGCCTTTTATGTCGCGCGGAGCGGGCGGCCCGGTCCGGTCCTGATCGATCTTCCGAAAGATATTCTGGTTTCGCCCGCGCCCTATCTGCCGCCCGAGACCGTCGTCCATAAGACCTATAAGCCGCGGCGGGAGCCGGATCCGGCAGCGGTCGATCGTGCAGTTGAGCTACTGGCATCGGCTAAGAAGCCGATCATTTATGCAGGCGGCGGCGTGATCAATTCCGGGCCGGAGGCGAGCAGGCTGCTGACCCGGCTGGTGGATGAGACCGGGTTTCCCTGCACGCTGACGCTCATGGGTCTCGGTGCCGTACCGGCGGAAAATTCGCATTTCCTCGGCATGCTGGGCATGCACGGGACCTACGAAGCCAACAACGCGATGCATGATTGCGACGTGATGCTGGCGGTTGGCGCAAGGTTCGATGATCGGGTCACGGGCCGGGTCAATGCGTTCGCGCCCCATTCCAAGAAGATCCACATCGACATCGATCCGTCCTCGATCAACAAGAATGTTCGGGTCGATCTCGCCGTGATCGGTGATTGCGGTCGGGTACTGGAACTGATCCTGGAGCGCTGGGCAGCGCGCATTCAGACGAATGATCAGGCTGCATTGAAGCGGTGGTGGTCGCAGATTGAAACGTGGCGGGCGCGCAAAAGCCTCTCATACGACCACACAGACCGCGTGATTAAGCCGCAATATGCGATCGAGCGGCTTTACGCGCTGACCCAAGAGCGGGAGGTGTACATCACCACCGAAGTCGGTCAGCACCAGATGTGGGCGGCGCAATTTTTTCATTTCCACAAGCCCAATCGCTGGATGACGTCCGGCGGACTCGGGACGATGGGCTATGGCTTGCCGGCGGCGATGGGGGTTCAAATCGCGCACCCGGATGCGCTCGTCGTCGATATCGCCGGTGAAGCCTCGATCCTGATGAATATTCAGGAGATGTCGACGCTGTGCCAATACCGGCTGCCGGTGAAGATCTTCATCCTCAACAATCAATATATGGGCATGGTCCGGCAGTGGCAGGAATTGCTGCATGGTAGCCGCTATTCGGAAAGCTATTCGGAGGCGCTGCCTGATTTCGTCAAGCTGGCCGAAGCGTTCGGGGCGTCCGGGTTGCGCGCGACCAATGTCGGTGAACTCGACGGCGTGATCCAGCGCATGCTGGATATTCAAGGGCCGGTGATCGTCGATGTCGCGGTCGATCCGTCGGAGAATTGCTTCCCGATGATTCCGTCCGGTGCGGCCCACAACGAAATGCTACTCGGCCCCGGCGATCGGCCCGGTCAGGGCTCCGTCTCCGAAGAGGGCATGGTTCTGGTCTGACCGCCTATACCGACGCCGCCGACCCGATGTCCGAAGAGAAGCCTGATGTTTCAAGAACCTATCGAACGCCACACCATCGCCGTCCTGGTCGATAACGAGCCGGGCGTGCTGGCCCGCGTGATCGGCCTGTTTTCCGGCCGCGGATACAATATCGAAAGCCTGACGGTGGCCGAGGTCGATGCCGAGGCTGGGACGTCGCGTATCACGCTGGTGACCCGCGGCACCGCGATGGTGATCGAGCAGATCAAGGCGCAGCTGGCCCGTCTGGTACCGGTTCAGCGCGTGCGCGATCTCACCGCCGAAGGCCCCTGCGTCGAGCGCGAACTGGCGCTGGTCAAGGTGCTTGGCACCGGCGAGAAACGGGTCGAGGCGCTGCGCCTGGCCGATGTGTTCCGGGCGCGGCCCGTCGATACCACCAATGACAGTTTCGTGTTCGAAATCACCGGCCCTGCCGATAAGGTCGATGCCTTTATCACCCTAATGGTGCCGCTGGGCCTCGCGGAGATTGCGCGAACCGGCGTTGCCGCAATTGCCCGCGGGCGCACAACGGCGTAAGACGCCGCCTGACAAACAGAGGAAATCACCGAAAATGCGCGTCTATTACGATCACGATTCCGACGTCAATTTGATCAAGGGCAAGAAGGTTGCCGTGATCGGTTATGGCAGCCAGGGGCATGCCCATGCGCTTAATCTGAAAGACAGCGGCGTCAAGGATGTGATCGTCGGCTTGCGGCCAGGATCGGCCACAGCCAAAAAGGCGGAAGCCGCCGGCCTCAGCGTTTTGAGCGCGGCCGATGCCGCAAAGGTCGCGGATGTCGTGATGATCCTGACCCCGGATGAAGGTCAGGCGGAGTTGTGGGAACGGGATCTGAAGCCCAATCTCCGCGAGGGCACCGCGCTGGCGTTTGCACATGGGCTCAATGTCCATTTCAAGCTGATTGAGCCGCGCGCCGATCTCGACGTGTTCATGATCGCGCCGAAGGGCCCCGGTCATACCGTGCGTTCCGAGTATCTGCGCGGCGGCGGGGTGCCGTGCCTCGTGGCGGTCGAGCAGAACCCCTCGGGTAATGCGCTCGAAATCGCGCTGTCTTATGCATCAGCGATCGGCGGCGGCCGTGCGGGCGTGATCGAGACCAGCTTCCGCGAGGAATGCGAGACGGATCTCTTCGGTGAGCAGGCTGTGTTGTGCGGCGGTCTGACCGCGCTGATCCAGGCCGGGTTCGAGACGCTGGTCGAGGCGGGCTATGCGCCGGAAATGGCCTATTTCGAGTGTCTGCATGAGGTGAAGCTGATCGTCGACCTCATCTATGAGGGCGGCCTTGCCAATATGCGCTACTCGATCTCCAACACTGCAGAGTTCGGCGATTACGTCACCGGATCGCGGATCATCACGCCCGAGACCAAGGCCGAGATGAAGCGGGTCCTGGACGATATCCAGTCAGGTCGCTTTGCCCGCGACTGGGTCTTGGAAAACCGCGCCGGCCTGCCCAGCTTCAAGGCGATGCGCCGCCGTTCCGCCGAACATCCGATCGAACAGGTCGGCGAGAAGCTGCGTGCCATGATGCCGTGGATCGCCAAGAACAGGTTGGTCGATAAGACGAAAAACTAACATTCGGAGGAACCGCAGCCTTGCGGATCACCCGCTTTGATGCGCCGCTTGGCGCGGAAATCACCGGCATCGACCTTGGCGACAATGTCGATGCCGAGACTTTCCACGCGATCGAGGCGGCGCTTGCCGAGCACGCCGTGCTGGTGTTTCGTGATCAGCACGGCTTAATCCCCGACGCGCAGATCGCATTCAGCCGACGGTTTGGTCCGCTGCAGATTCATGTTCAGAAGCCATTCCGTTTGCCGGGTCATCCGGAGATTCTCGTCGTCTCGAACGAGATCGTCGACGGCCAGCCGATCGGACTGGGCGATGCCGGGCATTACTGGCACAGCGACTTATCTTATATGGCGCGACCCAGTCTGGGTTCGCTGCTGCATGCGCAGCGTGTGCCGGAGGGGGAGGGCGACACGCTGTTCGCCGATATGCGCGCCGCTTACGACGCGCTCGATCCAGCGCTTCAGCAACGGCTCATCGGGCTGACTGCCGAACACAGCTACGTGGCCCGCAATCAGCGGCAGGCGGCCCAAAATAGCAATCGGCCGCTGCTTGACGAGAGCGCCGCGGCGAGCGTCCCGCCGGTGGTCCACCCCGTCGTGCGCTTGCATCCGTTCAGCCAGCGCCCGGCGCTGTTCGTCAGCGAGGGCTTCACCACCCGGATCCTGGAGTTGCCGGCCGAAGAGAGTGCCGAGCTACTGACGAGTCTGTGGTCGCATGCGGTTGAACGGCGCTTCATTTTCCGCCATCGCTGGCAGCCACATGATCTCGTGTTTTGGGACAATCGCGCGGTGATCCATTTCGCGACCGGCTGTCGGCCGGAAATGGCACGCACGCTCTATCGCACGACGATCGAGGGTGACGTGCCGCTCGCATTTTCCCAAGGGGAGCTAAACCAATGACAGACTGGCGGCATAACGGGATCCGGGTCATCCGGGCCGGCGAACTTGATACGAATACCGCGCAGACACCGGGCATGAACCGCGCTGCGGCAATCACCCATGCCAAGGTTGGAGCCGAGAAGATCTGGGCCGGGACGGTCACTATCCACCCCAACGCCAAAACCGGCGCGCATCATCATGGCCACGTCGAAAGCGTCATTTATGTCCTGCGCGGCAAGGCGCGGATGCGTTGGGGCGAGCAGCTTGAATTCACGGCCGAAGCTGGTCCCGGCGATTTCATCTTCGTGCCGCCTTATGTGCCGCATCAGGAAATCAACGCCGATCCAGCCGAGCCGCTGGAGTGCGTGCTATGCCGGAGTGATCAGGAACCGGTAGTGGTCAATCTCTCGATCGAGCCGATCGAACCGCCGGAATCGGTGTTTTGGGTCGATCAGGGCCATCCGCATCCGCACGAGCATGACTGACGTCAATTACAGGTCGGCGCACCGGTCGAAACTTGCGTGGTCCAGGTCGGGAAAACCGCGCTAACTTTGAGCGGTTCCGTTTTCTTGGTTGAGGCTGTGAGCTTCCAGGTCGCCTTCTTGGCGTTGTAATCCGCCGTCCCCGACCAATCCCACCGGACGACACCGAGCGGGATTGCGATCGATGCGGCTACGTCGGCTTCCGCGGCGGCACGATCCGTCGGGAGGATCGGAACCCTAACGGCGAGTCCCGTAGGCAGGGAGGCTGCAGGCTCCTGCGCCTCGGCGCTCTGGCCGGATTGCGGCACGGCGATCAATAATGCGGGGGCGATTAACAGCAAACGAAATCGTCTCAGAATGCCGCGCATCACTCGCCCCCCAGCCGAGATTTATGATTAATAATTCATTATGCGCTGCTTCTGAAGCGGCAACTATGGCTTTGATGGATGGGGTGGATCGGCGACCTATGTTTTGTGGCGCGGGTTTGGCGTGCTGCGTTAGAGCAGATCGCGAGCAGACGGAATCGTCTGATCGCGTGAAGATGCTCGTCACATCAAAGATCTAGAGCGATTTGTGTGAGCCCGTGCGAACGCAAATCGCTCTAGGAGCGTGTCCCCGTATTAGCGAGGGTCGACGCGTATCGGCTGGTTTTCGTGATGCTTGGGCCGTTTGATCCCACTGTCGTTTGATCCCACTGGACGCGATGCTTTAGCCGTGATTCCA
>Ga0116226_10006163_pt1 | contig 10754 bp, 6 predicted proteins | sample S1TSphfallax_FD_89692 | JGI IMG/M metagenome (GOLD analysis project Ga0116226, IMG submission 89692) | Host-associated microbial communities from peat moss isolated from Minnesota, USA - S1T2_Fa - Sphagnum fallax MG | ecosystem: Host-associated > Plants > Peat moss > Unclassified | place: USA...
GCCCGCACCTCGAACTACTTCGATATCCGCGCGATCTGGCGGCCGGCGCTGCAGACCTGGTCGCTCGGCGTGGAGGAGCAGTTCTACATCTTCTTTCCGCCGCTCCTGTGGCTTCTCCACCGCAGGATGCCTCGCCGGCTCCCGGCGGTTCTGGGCTTGCTTGCGGCAGGCTCGTTTGCGCTCAGCATTGTAGGGGTGTTTCGCTTCCCCATCGCTACCTTCTTTTTGCCGTTCAGCCGTACGTGTGAACTGCTGCTGGGCGCGCTGCTCGCGCTGCCCGGAGTGCCTGTGCTCAAGTCACGCATCGCGCGCAACGTTCTGGCCTGGGCCGGGCTCGCGATGATCGCGGTTGCGGTCCACTTCTATTTCCCGGGGCTGCCCTTTCCCGGAGCGCTGGTGCTGCTGCCGTGCCTGGGGAGCGCGCTGCTGATCTGGACCGGGATGAGCCGGGCTGGGATCGGCCCCGCGCCATCACCGGCCGAGGCCCACACACTCACCCCGACGATCCCCGCCCGCCTGCTCGCCCTGCGCCCGGTCGTCTTCATCGGGCTCATCTCCTACTCGCTCTACCTGTGGCACTGGCCCATCATTCTCTTCCAGGCGATGGGCGCGCTGTGGGGCGATGGCCTGCCGCTCCGCGTAGCCAAGCTGATCACGCTGGCCGTCTCGCTCATCCTCGCCACGCTCTCCTGGCGGTTCGTCGAGCAGCCGTTTCGCGAGGGGCGCCTCAAGCTCGCCGGGCCGGGCGCCTTCCGCTTCGCGGCCGTCTCGATCGCGATCCTGACAGCGCTCGGCGCGACCATCGTCCGGACCCACGGCCTGCCGGGCCGCTTTCCCCCTGCCGTCGGCCGGGTCGCCGCCTATGTGAACGAGCCGATGAACTACCGCATCGACAGCTGCATGGTCATCAAGGCGAGCGAGTTCGAGCCCGGCGTCTGCCTGCGCATGGACCCCACCCGGCAGAACTGGCTGCTGGTCGGCGACAGCCACGCCGCCGCGCTCTGGCAGGGGCTGGTGCAGGCGCTGCCCCAGGTCAACTTTCTGCAGGACAACCGCGCCGCCTGCCACCCCGACCCGGCGCAGACAGACGGCGACTGCGGCATGCTGATGCAGCAGCTCTTCGGGCACTTCCTGCTCGAGCATCCGGTCGACCGGATCCTCGCGGTGGCGCGCTGGGCACCGGGCGATGTGGAGACCGTCGACCGGCTGGTGGCCTGGGCCCACGCGCACCACACGCCGGTCACGCTCATCGGCCCGGTGCAGGAGTATGACTCGCCGCTGCCCCGTCTGCTCGCCTTCTCGATCATGCGGCACGACCCGGGGCTCGCCTACCGGCACCGCGAGCCGCAGTCCTGGCCGACCGACCAGCTCTACGCCGAGTACGCGCGCACCCGCTGGCATATTCCGTATATCTCGCTGGTGGGGATGTTCTGCACGCCGGACGCGTGCCAGACGTATGTGGACGGGAGCGGCAGCGCGCCACTACTGCTCGATGAGGACCACTTCTCGAACGAGGCGTCGGTGATGGTGGGCCGGCGCATGGTGGATGAGCATCTGCTGCCTGCTGTGACGCGCGAGGTGAAGCAGGTTGGTCAGGCGCGATGAGTGCTGCGCTCCGTGCCGGACAGCCGCTCTGTTACTCAACAATCACCGTGATGAACTTGAGATTTGGGGAGTGGAATGACGCGCTTGCTGTTTCACTATGGATCACTTGACTTACTTATTCTCGACCGCGAGTGGTTACCCGATAACTAAAGACTTCTCGACACTTACCAGCAACCCCTTTATCAAAGTGAAGGCGCGCTAACTTAATGCGCTGGATAGAGGATGAGCCAAATGGTCGTGATGTTACTGGGACTCGTCCACACACTCCTGCATGAGTTAGGTCATGTGATTGCGGCGCTGCTGGCCGGCTCAAAGGTCAAGCGGGCCGGGATAAGCATGCGCGGCCTCTATGTGGTGCGCACGGCAGGCGCGACGCCCTGGCGCAACGCATGTGCAGCGCTGGGCGGCCCGGCAATCAACCTGCTCACCTGGGCTGTACTTAGCCTTTGTCATATGCGTTATGCATGGGTCGCCTTATTTATTGGCGGCTTTAACCTGATGCCCTTTCCACATTCCGATCTAAGGAAATGCCTTAGCTACTTAAGAGACGCCAAGCCCGCAGCCGCCCCGCAGATCGAGCCGGCGCACTTTGCTATCGCCGAAGGCAGCGAAGGTTGGCTCGAAGCGAGAGACGCCGCCTGACGCCCGGAAACTTATTACCGAAGAATTACGCGTGAGCCGGCGCTGATCGTCTAGCGTGGAAGCTACGATGAGCCCGTCCAGCCTGACCCCGGAGACCGCCGCAAGCGACAGCCATACCCTGCTGCAGGCTTCCTCCGGCCGGCTGAACATTGTGCTCGCGGTCTGGATGATCGTCTTCCACGTGCTCGCGATTGCGGCCTTCTTCTACTTCCGCTGGTCTTCGCTGGTGGTCTTCGCGGTGCTCTGGGTGCTGGCGCAGAACATCGGCATCGGCATGAGCTACCATCGGCAGCTCACGCATCGCGGTTACACCACTCCAAAGTGGGTCGAGTACGCGATGGCTCTCTGCGCCACGCTCGCGCTCGAGGGCGGACCGCTTTTCTGGGTCGCCGTCCATCGGCTCCACCACCAAAACACCGACAAGCCCGGCGACCCGCACTCGCCCCACGATGGCGCCTGGTGGTCGCACATGGGCTGGATGCTGTGGGGCTCGCTGCACAACCACAACCCGGCGCTCGCCCGCTACGCGCCCGACCTCTACAAGCAGCCGTTTTATGTCTGGCTGAGCCGCCTGCACTGGGTGCCGCTGACGCTGGTCGGCATCGGCCTCGCGTACTTCGGCGGCGCGGCGGGGCATCGCGGGCTGAGCTGGGTGCTGTGGGGCGTCTTTCTGCGGGTCACCCTCGGGCTGCATACGACCTGGCTGGTCAACTCGGCGACCCACATGTGGGGCTCGCGCCGGTTCGATACGCACGATGAGTCACGCAACAACTGGTGGGTGGCGCTGTTGAGCGGCGGCGAGGGCTGGCACAACAACCACCACGCGCACCCGGTCTCGGCCCGGCACGGCATGGCCTGGTATGAGCTGGACGTGAACTACTGGGGCATCCGGCTGCTCGGGCTGCTGGGGTTGGCGACCAAGATCAAGATCCTCGGCCCGGAGAATCATCCCGGGTCAAGCCAGGCGCGGATTCTTCACGGCTGAGGCGGTTCCGCCGCCTGCTCGTTCGGCTGGGCCGCTTGGGCCGCGCTGACAGGATGAGGCAGGACGCCGCCGATCAGGATCGCCGGGCTGGCCTGGGCGGGATGTTCCCGTCCCGGCCCGCGCTGCGCCGGGCTGGCCTGATCTGGGCTGGCTAGCGCCGCCCCGCCAGCGCCGGTTTCCCCGACCGCCAGAGTGAGCTTGCGGTCAAAGCCGATGCTCCCCGAGACAGGCAGGCTGTGGCCATTGGCTGTCGGCGCCAGCCGGCTCTGGATCAGCGTGAGCGCCTGGTTCGCGATAGCGCCGTTGGCGGTCCAGAGCGCGAAGTGCGCCAGAGGGGTCTGCGCACCGAGTCCGCCGCGCAGCCACTCGGCGTCAAACCGGCCGGTTGCGGAGGCAGCCAGCTGCTCCGGGCTCGTCCCGGCAAGCTGCACCTCTGACGAAACCGTAACCGACCCGGCGCCCCAGTTCTCATGGAAGAGCGCGCCCACAGCCGCCGCGCTCGCGTGGGTGAGCGTCGTCGAGAGCTCGTAGCTGGGCGCGCCGTTCACGAGCGTCACCGTGCCTTCTCCATGCAGAGCGCCACCGAGTGCCTGCGCATCGAGGCTGCGGATCGTGAGCTTGCCGGCATCGTTCGCGAGGACCGCGTCGGCGTTGCGCAGCGAGAGGCGTCCCAGGGTCAGCGTGGCGGCGTGCAGCGTACCGTCGAGCTCGGGCCAGTGTGCGGCGTCCGGGCCGGGCCGGTCGAAGATCTGATCGAGAAGTGGCTGGTTCGGATCGGCAGTCAGCAGGGCCGCGACCAGCTCGCCGGCATCGAGCGCGCCCACGCTTGCGCGAAACTGGGTGGCGCAGCTCGCGCGTCCCGCACAGTCGACCGGGTAGGTCGCGGCAAGCTGGATCGGGATTCCGTGATAGACCGCCGCGGGCGCCTTCCAGGCGATCTCGCCGGGAAGAAACGTCGCCTCCGCCGAGGGCAGCTGCACCGGCTCGTGAAGAAACGGCGGACGGTAGGAAGCGTTCTGCAGGCGCAGCCAGCCATCGGTGGTGGCAGCCGGCGAGGCTGGGTTCGGCGCGAGTTCACGCGCGCGGTTCGCCAGAGCATCCGGCGTTTTCCCGGCCGCAGGCGTTATCCCGGCCGCAGGCGTTATCACGGCCGCAGGCGCTTGTCCATCTGCTACGGATGGTCCCGCAGGGCCCGGCTGCCAGCCCCCGCTCCGGGTTACGTCAAACTGGGCCATGCCCTCCGGAGCGAGCCTGGTCAGCGCCGGGGGCAAGAGGTGCGTATGGCGGCCGAGCTCCTCCAGCCGCCCGATCGAAGCGCTGCCGGTGGCGTGGAGCAGATACCCCTGCGCGGTCAGCTGCGCGTTGACCTCAGCCGGCGTGGGGCCGCCCAGATCGAGCGGCGCGGTGGTGAGCTCAAGGGTGGAGACGCCGCTCGGCGCTGGGGTCGTCGCAGCCAGCCGCGCCTGAGCCAGCTTGAGCGGCGTGGCCAGCCCCGCGGCCTCGACCCGCAGCTCTGTCGCCTCGAGCATCCCTGCGTAGAGCGGCGCATCGCCCTCGCGCTTGGTGTAAAAGAGCATGCCGCTCAGCGCGCCGTCCAGATGAAAGGCGGGCGCAAAGTCGCTCCGGATCAGCCCGGCCGCGGCGAGAAGAAAGCTGGCCGGGAGCTGCTGGACGGTGAGCGCGAGCGTCGACTGCAGGCCTGCCTGCGGGTCTGGCTGCTTGTCTGGCTCGGGCGGCAGGCCGGCGGCCCCGGCAGCCCCGGACGTAGAAAGGCTGCCCGCGAGCAACAGTTGGCCCGAGCCGACCGGCCAGCGGCAGTGCAGGTCGCTGAGGGTCTGCGCGGCCCGGCTGTAGGAGGCGCGGCAGGTAGTATCGACCTCGAAGGGCTCATCCGGCGTGAACTCCTCCCGGTGCAGGTTCGCGATCAGCACGTGGCTCTTGATGGCGAGCTTGTCGAGGTCCCCGGCGACGTCGGCCGTCGCATGGAGGTCGCCGCGCCAGCCCGGGTCCTGCCCGAAGAGCAGCCGGCTCGCCTGCCCGAGGGGCGCATTCGCCCAGTCCCCATGGAGCGCGATCGGCATGCTGCCGAGGACGGTCGCCCGGTGCAGGCTTCCCTCGACCCGCAGGATGCCGGTGTCGGAGAGTCCGAGTTCGATGTCGGTGCGCACGGGCTGGCCATCGAGGCGCACCTGCCAGATCTCCGGCTCGGCGAGCCACATGGAGAGGTTCGCGTTGAGCAGCGAGTAGGGCAGCTTCTCGATCCCCTGCTTCACGTTGACGCGCGAGTCGGTGATCTCAATGTAGGGGAAGCGCGGCGCCGGGCCCGCCTGCCGCTGAGCCGTGGGCGCGTTCGGAACATGCGAGGCCTGGAGCAGGATCGCGCCGACGTTCCAGCGCCCCTGCTCGTTGCGCACCAGGTTGAGGCTGGCGTCGCTGAGTTCGACCCGGCTGATCTCGAGGTGACCGCGCCAGAGCGGACCGAAGCGGACCTCCGCTGTGACACTCGGCGCACGGAGCGCCGGCTCGGCGCCGAAGCCGGGGTTCTCATGCACGACCACGTCGGTCAGCACGAGGGCCGGCGCGGGCAGCAGGCGCAGGTTGAGCGAGCGCATGGTGACCTCGCGGCCCAGGCTGCGGCTCAGGCTGGCGGCGACCCGCTGCTTGTACCGGCCCAGGTTGATCATGGGCGGCAGCACAATCACGATCAGCAGCAGGAGGGCGAGCCCCAGGAGAGCCCGCTCGTTCCATCGCGCGCGTGGTCTGTTTTCGGCGGGCCTTATGACTTCTGGCGGCCCGGGGTTTCGGGCGGCAGAGAGGGGAAGCGGCTGGACAGGCGAACCGGAGACGGTCGAGCTGGCGACAGGCGGACCGGAGACGGGAGTGGCCTCGATCAGCGTGTGCGCCACCGGCTTCCGAGGCCATCCCGGCATACTATTTGATCAGGTGCAGCGTACGACGCCAGCGGGTCTGGTCGAAGAAGTGCAGAACGATGTGCTCAAACCAGGCCACCCGGTCGGCCCCGCTCGTCTTGTCGATCTGGTCTTCGCCGGTAATGAAGGACCAGTAGACGAAGAGCGGCCGCCCGACGATATTCTGCCGGGGGACGAAGCCCCAGAAGCGGCTGTCGAGCGAGTACGGGCGGTTGTCGCCCATGCAGAAGTAGTCGCCGTCCGGCACGACCAGGTCCTCGCCGGCGATGTGCTGAGGCAGCTCGAGCGCCCAGGTCGCGGTCAGATCATAGCCCTGCGAGGCCGGCACGGCCGGAAAGTCGTCGCGGTAGGGAGCATACCCGGCGTCGGTCGTCTTGACCGCCAGCGGTTCGACCTGCGCCTTGCCGTTGAGATAGACGACGCCGTTGCGCAGGTGGATCCGGTCCCCGGGGATGCCGACCACGCGCTTGACCAGGAACATGTTCGGCTCGCCCGGCTTGTAGAAGACGACGATGTCGCCCCGCCGGACGTTCCGGTAGTAGACGAACGGGGCCCAGTGGGTGGGCGGCGCAAGCGTGACGCGGTCGACCAGCACATGGTCGCCGATCAGCAAAGTATTGAGCATCGAGCCTGAAGGAATCTCGAAGTTCTGAAAGATGAAGGTCAGCGCAAACAGCCCGAGCGTCAGAACGCCGCAGATCGAAGCAAAGAACTCGAGCGGGGTCTCGTCCGCCGCCGCGGGCTGCTTCTTCTGCAAGGGAGTCTCCTCGAGGGTCTCTGGCATCCGTTCCGCTCTATCCTTCTTCAGGCCGCCGTCTTCGATCTGCTTCGCCCCGCCGGCCCGGCCTTCGCCGCTCCACGGCGGGCTTGGAATATCTAACGCACGATCCGGAACATGCGGTCCCAGCGAGCGAAGTCCACAAGGCTGTTCACCGGATCGTCATCGTGTCCAAGTTTATCATCCGGCAGCGTCGGCGTATCTGTGGCGGAGGGCTGGCGCAGCGAGAAGTAGATGACGAACGGCCGCCCGATCACGTTCGAGCGGGGCACAAAGCCCCAGTAGCGGCTGTCGCGGCTGTGATTGCGGTTGTCGCCGAGCACAAAGTAGTGCCCCGGCGGCACGACCAGCTCGCCATGCTGCAGGTTGGCCCGCATCTCCAGCCACCAGTGCGTGTCCACGCCCGGGTCCGTGTAGAGCCCGCTGGGGAACTGGTCGCGGAAGTTGTCCGGGTAGGCCTGCTCGTAGACCGCGTAGGGCTCCTTCAATGGCTCCCCGTTGCGCTCGACGACCCCGTTGACCAGGTGGATCCGGTCGCCGGGCAGGCCGATCACCCGCTTGACGACGTAGTCGGAGGGGTCGAGCGGGAAGCGGAAGACGATGATGTCGCCGCGCGCGACCTCGCGGTAGGGGAGCAGCCGGCCGAAGACGCCGGGGGGCGCGTAGATCATCTTGTTGACCAGCAGAAAATCGCCGACGAGCAGGGTGCGCTCCATCGACTCCGAGGGAATGCGGAAGGGCTGCACGACAAAGGTGAGCAGAAAGAGCGCGATCACGACCATGGTGACGAGCGAGCACGCCGCTTCGAGCATGGTCGGGAGCAGGTAGCGGGGGTGGCCGTCGCGGGGGTCCGGGGCGGTGCTTGAGGGCTGTGCCGGGGTGAGGTTCGAGGGCGTCCTGTCTGCCGGCGAAGCTTCGGGGGCGGAGACTTCAGGCGCGATGGCGGAGGTGAGCGCGGACCCGGGATGCTCGGTCATAGAACGCTCTTCGCGGTTGCAGCCTTCGAGAGCCGCTGCGGGAGGTGCCCAGGGTTGATTCCGGAGTTGGTCCCGGCGGGGCTAGTCCCGACGCGGCCTCCGAATGGGAGGCTGAGCGCCAGTTGGTCACCTTCCTCCGGATGGCCGGCTTCCGTCAGCGGCAGCTCAGCCTGGCGGCGCTGCGCCTTCGAGCCGGTCAGCTGTTCGTGGAGCGCCCGGGCGGCCTCCTGCTCCGCGCGCTTCTTGTTGCTGCCTTCGCCCCGCGCCGTGCCTAGGCTGGCCTGCACCTCGACCAGAAAGCGCTTGCGATGGTCGGGGCCGCTCTCGCCGAGCGTGGTGTACTCGGGCTGCCCGGCGCGGCGCGCCTGCAGAAGCTCCTGCAGCGCGGTCTTGTAGTCGCCGATCGCGCGACGCTCGCGCAGATCGCCCCGCAGCTCGTCCAGATACGGGTCCGAGACCGTTCGCTCGACAAAGTCCGCCGCGGCCGCCAGCCCGCCTTCGAGGTAAAGCGCGCCGATAAGCGCCTCCATGCAATTGGCCACGAGCACCGCCTTGCGGCGGCCGCCGTTGCGTTCCTCAGCCCGTCCCAGGCGGAGATACTCCCCCAGCTTCAACCCCAGGCCCACCTGGCCGAGGTGCCTGCGGCTCACCAGCGCCGCCCGCAGGCGCGTCAGCTCACCCTCGTGCAGCTCTGGGTATCGCCGGTAGAGAAGATCGGCCACGATCATCCCGACGATCGCATCCCCGAGAAACTCCAGCCGCTCATTGTCCGCAGATGCGCTCAGGGAGCCAGCCGCGTCGCCGGTCTGCTGGCCTGTCTGTTGAGCCGTTTGCATTTCGTGGCGAACCGAGCCGTGGGTGAGCGCCTGCTCCAGAAGCCGGGGATCGGTGAAGCGGTGTCCGAGCTTGGCTTCCAGATCGCTCAGCTCCGTCATCGCTCATCTCCCCTTCGCCGGACGGATGCTGCCTATGGTGAGACGGGCCGCCGCTCTCTCTGGACTCGATATGCCTGCTCTTCCCGGTGCGCCTGCTCTTACTTTAGTAGATGGCGCGGAGACGCGTCCAAGTACGGTGGTGCCCGAAAAAGCCCATCTTCCCGATCTGGAAGCTTAGGTTTTGACCGCAGGGGCTGCCTAGGGGTGCGGCTGAGACGCGTCCGGGGAGGGAACAGATCCGGATGCAGATCCGGAACCAGATCTGGGAACAGTTTCGGAAGCAGCGCCGCCAGACGGTCCGGCCGCCTCATTCCGGTGCGGCAGCGAGAACGGCTCGGCGATGCCCTTCTCGGCGGCGTTGCGGGTGTCCTGCTGGCCATCGCGCACAGCCAGCGCCGAGTGATACTCGGCCAGCGCCTCCTCGCGCTCGTCCTCCACATCGTGAATGCGCCCGAGGTAGATATGCGACCACGCGAGCAGGCGCGGGTCGCTGGCCAGCCGGATCGTCTCGGCAAAGTCGTTCGCAGCCGACTCCATGTCGCCCTTCATCAGCCAGGTCAGCGCGAGCAGGTAGTCCGCGCGAGCAGCGTCGCCGATGTGGTCCTTGAGCGCCTTCTGCGCGAGCGTACGCGCCCCGTCGGCGTCACCCTGCTTGAGCTTGGCCTCGGCCAGATCGAGCGAGCGCGTGCCCGGCTGCCGGATCACATCGCCCTCCCCCTGCTCGGCGAAGACCACATCGCGCGCGCGATGCACCTGCTGGTCGACGTCCATGCCGTAGACCATGGGGCCGATCGCCTCCTTCAGGCTCTCCGGAGAGCCCTCGAAGGCGCGCATCTGGTCGTAAAAGTACTGCGTGAGCACGTAGCCCTGGCGCATCGAAGCGTCGACCGAGCGCTGCCGCACGGCTGCGGCCTGCTGAACGGTAAGGTCATGCTCGCGCTGCACCCGGGGCAGGTTCTCGCGGCGCGTGTCGGCGGGAATCTTGAACTCGACCACGCCGGTCTCCATGGTGCGCGCCTCGATCGCCCGGATCATCGACTCGATCACCAGCGACACAATATCGGACCGGTAGGTGTAGTCGAGCGGCGCATCGCGGACCGTCTTGAGCAGGGGCAGCAGTCTGTCCATCGAGCTCGCGCGCGCATAGAGCAGCGGCTCGATCATGTAGTGCAGGTAGGTGTGGCGCACGTCCTGCATGCGGATCGACCCGTTGACCGGGGAGGCGACGACGACATAATCGGTGCCGTAGACGCGGGCATTGGTCTCGGCGGGCGAGAGCAACGGCTCGAGCACGACGAGAAAGCGCGAGCCGCTGTAGGTCGCGGCCGGCATCTTCAGGTAGACGTTCGTGTCGAGGATCATCCGCGTGAGCGGATCGTGCAGCTTCGCAACCTCCTCCTCGTAGACGGGGCGGTTGGCTACCCAGACCAGGTGCAGCTGCGCCGCAGTCACAAAGGTGCGCAGCAGCGGCAGCATCTCCTCCACCTGGGTCGAGTCGGGCGGCAGGTCCTGCTCGTCCACGCTCACGGTCAGGTCGGGCGGCGGGTTGAGGTAGAGCGCGAGCGAGACGTACTGGGCCAGGTCGCGCCGGGCCTCGGAGAGCCTGTGCTGCGAGATGAAGGTGCAGAGCTGGTCGCGCGCCTCACCTGCCGCGGCCGTCTGTCGCACCTGCCGCTCGACCTGCTCCCGGATGCGCAGCCGGATCGGGTCAGAGGTCTCGAGGCCGTTGTCGTAGCCGCAGGCGTTCAGCGCGACCGCGATGTCAAAGAGCGCTTCGCTTGACTCAAGCGAGACGGCCGGGCCGGCGGGGTCGATCAGCGCTGGCGGTTTCTGTGGGCGCGGCGTCTGCACGCTCAGCTTGGCGGCTGCCTTATCCGGCTTGGCGGGGGCGGTTTGCGCCGA
>Ga0116226_10006164_pt1 | contig 10754 bp, 6 predicted proteins | sample S1TSphfallax_FD_89692 | JGI IMG/M metagenome (GOLD analysis project Ga0116226, IMG submission 89692) | Host-associated microbial communities from peat moss isolated from Minnesota, USA - S1T2_Fa - Sphagnum fallax MG | ecosystem: Host-associated > Plants > Peat moss > Unclassified | place: USA...
ATACTTGGATGGAAATTGTAATGAAAGCTATCCAAATGAAAGGATGAAATAATCCATTAGTCGTAAGTTAGTCGTAGAGTAGTTGCAAGCGGCTTCAAATGCAAACAGTAGTTGTAGATATAATCAACAGTAGTTGTAAATGTCAAATAGTCGCAACTAGTCGCAAATTCGTTGGTTGCAAAATCACAGATTTCTACTAGTGTTAGTAGGTGGCAAAACAACAACGTCTAAAGTTCGTCCAACCTCTCACCTATTTATTTGTTGAGTTGAAAGCTTGAACATTATTGCTTGCCAAATAGGCTTGTTATTACAAGTTTTTGGCCAAGCTTCAAGATTTGTAGCTCAATTACAAGGTGTTGTACTTTCATTTGCAAAAAAAGGTTTGAGGAACACATTTGCGCACTTCACATAGAACAAATCTTGCCTCATCCAAAGTTGTCACCTTAAATTGAATCAAATCAATCCCTACTTGCACTGGCCATGTTGACGAGACAAGTGGCCTATTGACACAATACTTCTTTTTTATTCTTCCAACACAACGAATCAAATCATTTGCACAAAACCAAAACTTGTGACGAATTGGTGTAGACCCTTTGAAATCAAACCACAAACCACCATAGCGTGGACATGTATGCCATGAATTGTTTTTTTGGCAATGATTTTGGCGTAATAATGTTTCGTAGGGTCTCTTTGAGTTGCAAAATAATGAATATTTGATGATGGTGGGCACCTCTCAATTCTCCACACACCATCCCCTCACACACACTCTTGAACCTTCAATCCTTCAAAAGTCAAAACAAATGCCTCGTCCCTAACAATCCCACTAGACTTATTAGCATCAACATTTGAACCAACAAAACCACTTGGTGTTGCGTTAACTCTTGGTTGAGAAAAATTCATAGGATCATGCATGTGTGAATCACCCTTTAACCGTAGGGCTATGTTAGCACTCCATTTTGTGGATCCAAAAACTTCTTGACCTTCCAAATGAGGTATTTTAATAGTGAAGGAGGACTCATTGGGGTATGTAGTGATGGCATTGGCCATTTGAAACAAGTCACTAGATTGACTTGTTTATCATAGTTTCAATTCATCCATACCAAAAACCTTTCCACATCCTCCACCATTCAAGTATACCTTGTAAGATGCACTTTGTTTGAATGCCTTAACATAATCATCAAAAGTCGCAATGTAAAGGCATCCATCACTTTTCCCAAACTACTACAACCAAATATTATGGACTATTTTAGACAAGTTACAAGTTGGCATGTTAGCAAGCTCCTTCAAGTTGAACTTCTGTAATCAAAGGAAGACAAATCATATATTGGAATCATGAAAACAAGTAAACCACTTCACACAAAAATTCAAGGTGTCTCACATGTAATATGAAACCCCCCCAATTATCTCACATGGAAGTGTTAGAAACCCAACCAATTATTGAACTTGTGAATTGCACTTCTAGGATCATCCCTTGAAGAATACCACCAAGACCGAATTGCAGCATATCAAACATCTGCTTCTTCCAAAGATGTTGTGTCCTTGTATTTAAAACACAAGGCCTTGTGCCATTTTTGTAACTCTAGTGTAATCAATTGTTTTGTGTCTAAGAAATGACTAAATCCAATGGAACAAACAAGTTTGTTCCTTGTCAACCATCTTCACAGAGGCATCTCCAAAACTGTACATAATATGAACATCATTCCAATTGGCATGTGCACTATCCACCATGGACCCTTTGAAATTGGGGTTTACAAGACCAAACATAAACATCACCTAATTCAATTTTGTCCACATGACACATTGAGCTTCTATGGATTTAGATTGCATGTCATAAATTACAATGGTGAACACTTTGTAGTACACTAGGTCGTAAACATGACAAGCCATCCTAGTGACGACATTCTTCATTTTGCACATTAAAATTCCTGAACACACTTGAAATGATCAAACATCAACCAACAATTCTACAAATCACCACCAAGTTGCATGTGCCTCACCAAATCAACCCCACTTGTTGGCCCATAAAATGACATTTTCAACATAGACACAATTAACCCAACCATATCTAAGGAAACAACTATCTTGGATGTAGTCATAAGGACTCTTCGACTTAAGGAGAAGTATGTTATCCATGGGGTCTCTAGTACCAACCTATGCTTAAAGGATGTAATGAGGTTCTGAAAGTTGGGAGAATAGAAGGGTTGGAACTTGTCAATCACCTTGTCCAGTTTTCACCTTGAAGAATTTCCATAGGTCCTTTGCCATTTTCATTGAACAAATGATGTGCCAAGAAGGCTTTACTTGCATTTGAGGCAATTGTAGAGATTTTGGCATCAAAGGGTATGAAAAACCTGACCTTTTACCAAAACCTTGATTTCTTCCAAAGACTCCCTACACATACTTTCTACAATAGGGTGCTCATGCATGCTAAGGTGAATCGCAACTCTTGAAAAGGATTGAAGTTTGTGGATAACATAGTACATCCAACAAAGGTAGGTATTCACACACAAAAGGGCTTGCAACATAAAACTTGCACACAACTATACAGACAGGAGGTCCTAGTGCAAACTAGCTAGTTAGGGGAATTTGGGCAAAATCACCAATCCAACTTACTTCGTTTTGGATAGCAAAGTGTAGGAAATGTTCACAAGAATCATTATTGCAATGTAAGTGCCCTAAACACCTGGTGTTTTTAAATCCCAAACCAAAACTATTTTTGATGTTGGAGATTTTCACCTTGCACCAAACATGACCATTGTACTTATGGTCCATGCCTTGCATTTGTCCATAATCGCCAATTGGAAAATGGATGGGCAATAGTTCAAAAATGATGTCATCATTAAATGTGTTGGGCAAAAAGGAAACATATTGGACTTTGATTTTGTTGTAGTCCAATGACTTCAACTTGTTTGACAAATGTGGTGCAATATACATGGCTTTCAAATAGTCCATTATGGTTTCAAAGCTTTGACCTTAAACTTGATTAAGATTTGAAAGCATGTCCTCCACAATGTACACATTTGAAACTAGGGCCAAAAATGAGTCAAAACATTCACATTAGAACTCACAAGTAGGGAAACATCTTCATTAGAAGAGTCGTTGAAATCAATAAAGGTTGATGAAGGGAAATGCAAAGATGAATTGGAGTATCCTCCTTGTCTAGTGCTTCTTGCTTCACAACAAAAGTTTTGGGAGCCAAATTTGTCACAAATGCAGCTATCCATGGGGTCATGATTAAGCCTTGAAAACATTATATTAAATTGTCACCAACAATCCTATACCTCCCTACCTTGACATCCCAATGGACCCCATTAGGATTTGAAATAGACTCCTAATATATTGAACTTTTAACAACATTATTGCCATCATAAACATCAACTTTGGAGACATGAATAGAACCACATTAAAAGCCAAACATGTATGACAAATATTTTTCTAGTGACTTTTGCATTCCCAAAATCATCAACTAAGATTATAAGATCAACCTTGCCTTCAGCATAAAATGTTGCCATTGCTAATCATAGACTACAAATAGTTAGAAAGAAAAATAGAAGAATATAGAACTAAGAAGACGGTAACAAAGTTTTAAAACTACATAACCACAATTCATTTCACCACCACAAACATTGAACATGTTGAAATATATTGTGGGAAGAAGGTGAAAAAATAAATTCCAGTGACAACTAATCATAATTGTTATATGCGAGATTTTTTGGAATCCTTTGTAAGGTCATCCATAGACCATTCCAAAAAAAAATTGCCTCATTTTCAAGCCTAACTATGACATTTCAATCTTAATAACTATTTCCTTTTCTTCAATTTTTATTAACAACTATTTCTTACCTTTCTTCATAACTACTTCCACTTTATTATTATCTCATTTTTTCCCCTATCCATCGACATGTGTCTTTTCATTTACATGATATGAAGTCATTGGTAGTGCATAATGACGCATGGCGCAAAAAAATATAAGGATATTTTGTCACAACATATAGTTTATCAATGTAATGTCCCCTACAGTGTGAAAAGTTTCAACAAAACAAAAATAAAATAAAATAAAATATCAACAATTAACAAATAAGACCAATGAATAGGTTGGAATTAATCAACTCATAAATGCACATTGAATTAATCGTGTTAAATGAAAAAGGTAGGACAATGCACAAGACCTAATAAGATGTTAATGTGAGTACTACAAATTAGAACCTTCTAAATTACAATGTTATGCAAATGGTAAGTCCTTGCTATCACTATGTGAGCACCAAGGCTAGAGCCTAATGTCTACATAGTAATTCCTTGATAGCAAGGACTTAAGTTGTGTAACAATCAAGGTAATCAATGCCTTACGAAATAATTTTCTCCATTAGGAAATAATTCCTTCATTTTTAGAGATTTGCTTGGGTTACATCTTCCACCTTTACTATCTTAAAACCTTATGGTTATTTGCCCTAAGGAACATTTTGAACCCTCCAAATACACTAGTGATTTTCTCAAAAGTTGTTACATAATTGTATCATAGCCAGATGAACCATGACATAACTTCCAGAACAAATGTTCATACGTATAAATATGGAAATATCTAGGTATAGTGAATTCTAGGACAATTGAATGAAGAGATAGTTATTATTGTTCTGAGTACAGTCCAAGAATGTTATAATAGTCCTTCTTTTACATCCTTAGCCCACTTGTGAGTCATATTGACATAACCATGTCTGGTAATTTCAGTTTTTAAGAGTTACATCAGGGATACTCAAGTGTGGTAAGGTTATTAGGGGTTTTTAGCAACTTCATGTTAAAATAAGGAATGATGAATGCACATGGTTATGTTGGGGGGGAGGGGGTGTTTTCTTTTTTTAAATATGTTATTGGTGAATAAGGTGTTAGGTTAATATTTTTTTTTTCAACAAAAAGCTAATAACTATAGTTTCAAAACTTCAGTTGTGTAATTAGGGGTGAAAAATCTCCAAAGGGTTGGGCATAGAAGTAGACACCAAAATTCATGGTGTTTAGCAAAACATTGGTCTTGTTCTAGTATTTAGTGAATAACAAAGACATTTGATATTCATGAAGCAGTTGAGGGGGGTGTCAATGAAAGGTCCAATAAAGTTAAAAACAAGTTTCAAGCTTTATAAACATAAGATTAATTTGAAACAACTTAACAATTAAATAAACAGGGTGATAGGGTGGCAATGGCAACATGAATTTCTAAATGAATGAAACTTTTATTTAGATTATGGATAAGTTCAACGAGGAGTTACAATTACATGTTGAGTCTTGGGCTATGCCACAATGATAGTTCATAACTATAGGAAATCCAAGATGCATCAAATGGTGCGAACTAGGTAGTATGCTTTGTTATTAAGAGCTAGTTGGCGAATCGGACCATGCAACCAATGATAATGTCCAACATCGGGAATTGAAGACCATGCAAAAATAAAAGTGTTTTCAGTCTCATAACAACCTTCATAGATAGTCTTAGGTTCATCACCAGAAACGGGGTCACCTTGCAACAAAATCACCAGGGTGCGAAAGTTCGGAAAAATGTGATAATACCAAGCTCAGGGGGGATCAACTTCAAGACAAACGTGCACTTCTTGTGGTTCAAGGTCTTCATCATGAGGATGTTGTGTGAACGTCAAATCTAAAAATGATTCCGGAGCCGCTTGTTCATTCATTTATGTAGTTTGAGGCTCATAAGACATAGGCATATGTGATGCCATAATTTCGAGGAAAGGAAAAGAGATCTTTAATCAAAATCAAATTGACAATGAATGTGTGAAGGACTTGTTACATCGAAATGCGCGATTATAATTTATAGGTCAAGGAAAAGGAAGGAAATGTGTAAGTAATGGCTTAAAACCATGGTAAAGTAAAACCTTAATATCAAAGGAAAAAATGAAGGTTTAAGTAAAATTTCTTGGGGGGAAAGTGAGAAGAGGTGAAAAGGTGTTTTTCCTTCTCCTTCCATTGACCACCAAACATTGGAACCTTCCATTGGCCACCAAGTTGGGATCTTCTTTCGCCTCCTTCCTTCTCCTTCTCTTTAAAAGGGTGAATTCAGATCATTTGGGGCTTTCTTTTTGGACATAATTTTCGATTCAAATCTTGACAATACTTGTTCCCACAACCTTTTTGAGTAGGAAAAGAATGATTAGTCTTGGTAGATGGTAGGAATAAGGAGAGTAAAATGGAGGTTTGTAGTAATTTTTAAAAAATAGAAGTGAGTAGGGATAGTGTTGGGAGCTTAAAATCTTAGAGAAATTTCACAAACCCTCTCAGATTTGGTAGCATAACTTCTTAGTGGTTTGGGTGTAGAACTTAGGATTTAATAGTAAGGTGCGCCTTGTAGTTAACTTTTTAATGAACTAAGGCAAGTTAAATTTGAATAACGTATGTGATAAGAATAATATTTTAAGTGATTAATGGTCTGCAGCCAAGTCGAACTTACTACCTTCGTAAAAACCTCTCAGGTTTGGTAACATAAATTTTTACTAGTTTGGGTGCAAAACTTAAGATTTGGTAAGAAGGTGTGGCTTGTAATTAATTTTTTAATAAACTAAGGCAAGTTAAATTTGAGTAATGTATGTGTTAGGAATAATATTTCAAATGATTGGTGGTTTGTAACCAAGTTGAACTTCTTACCTTCATAAAACCCTTTTGGGTTTGGTAACACAACTTATTACTTGTCTAACTACAGAGCTTGAAATTTGGTAAGCAAATGCGCCTTATAATTACCTTTTCTTAATGAGCTTAAACATGCTAGATTTGGATAATGCATGTAGTAGAAATAATATTTTAAGTGACTGAGGTCTGCTACCAAGTTGAACATGGTGTTGAACCCTTAAAAGTTGGTTTAAGTAAATGCCAATTTAACATAAAATTCTAGGATTTAGAGTGTTTGAGCTTATAAATAAATCTATCAATTCTAAATTGTAAGTGATGCATAGGAGGTAAGCTACTTGGTTTCACGTACTAATGCAATTTAACATCTAAAATACACTTACATTTTTCCTTCATCAATAGCTTATGACTTTCAAGTATAGTCACCTCATCAAACTGGGAGTAGAAGGATAGAAAGTCGCCTCACACCACTCCAATCCATAAAATAAGATAGAGTATGTTTGGTGGTAGTGAGAACCTTCAAGAATAAAACTAATGGCTAATGTACTTTCTAGCCTCATTGTTTTGGAAAAGATTCTAAGAAACAAAGAGGGGTACATTGAAGTTAATCTAAAAATAAAGGAGAATGAAAGGCACATCAAGACTGTAAGGATAGGGACAAGATATGGATATAGTCTCAATGGAACTTCATCTAAAGAAGAATATTTATTTTAAAAGTCCAATACAAATTATTAGTTGAAGGAAACCAAATAATTCTCTACATGAAACAGACTTTAAAGGAGGTCACTTAAATCAATAACGACATTTTAAAAATATGAAATGGGTTAAACAATCAAGAAATGATTTATGATGTAAAATTATCGGAAGGCATTTGGAAAAATAGAGGTAACAAACCTAGGCATGATGTAAAATGATTTGGCCAGGAAAGAAAGGTAAGCCCAGGAAGGATTAAATTCAATTTTTTATGTTAGATGTGAAAATATGAAAAATTACAATGTATCCATCGTAAAATTGCACTCCAATTTTTAAACCCATGGTTATATAAAAAATAAATTATTAAATATTACCTTTAATTTAAGAAGGAAAAGAAAATTTGGTAAATGGATTAGTGGCACCAATATTTATAGCAAAAGTAAAAATGAAATAATAACATATGGATAGAAGATGCCACCAAAGACATATTTATTATAATCACATATACGAGAAAAAAACAAGAACGACTAACTATGACCAATTAGGACTTCACAAATACTTAGGAATATGTTCATAATTTTTTGGGGTTATTGTTAACATGAAACAAATAAGGTGAATATGTATAGAAATTAAACATTTTCAGCAAAATGTTTCTTAGGTCAGTAGCTAAAAACACTTAATCATCTTAACAATGTAATATAACAAGCAATAATTCTTCACAATTGTTATATTAATGAGTTAAATGGAAGTGTAGTTGGTTGATTCTTGGAATTTCGTTTTTATTGTCCAAAACATCCATTACCAAGTGTCTATAATGTAATTGAATGGTGGCAGAATAATATTGAATTGTCAAAATTACAACAAGGGACATAATTTGCTATAAGTAAAGATGATAATAACTATTACATAATCCATTTAATGATTAGGATTACTCCCAATAGACACATTGAAAAATGAGTTGTCCTAACACATAGAAAACTAGTTTGAATCGATAATCATTAGGTATACATTAGTTGAACGGTCATGGGTGTAGGAAAAATTGGGAAATGACGACATCCTTTAGAAAAGAAAATATAAAAGGCATAGAGTGGATGCAAATGAAACATTTTTTAGATGCAAAGGGCTAGTGAGCTTTTGACCATAATGCAACACAAGAGTAGAAAAAGGTGTGGTAACAAGTGGACTCATATCAAAACGAAACAACAAAAGCTAACAATGGCGTCGAAGAAAACAAGGAAACATGCATTGCAAGTTCCTAGACAAGAGATGTTATGTCTTTTCCTAAAGTGGAATGGAGATGTGTTGTGTTGTATTTTAACAATTTTCATATCTTTTTTAATACATTTTTTACACAATTGTGAAGGATATAGAAGTATAAGGAAGAGGAAAAGAGCTTGATTTCTTTCAAGGGTCAAAGGAGGGAGGAATCATTTGAGGTAAGTTTTTTTGTATTATTGGCCCAAATGCATTACAATGTGAATGAAAGTACACTAATTGAGAAGATTTCACAAGTTTTAACTAGTGGATTACTATCATCAAAGAAGGAGGTAAAGGTGGGCTATGGTGAAGATTCAAGGGATGATGACAATAGCATACAAGAAAAAATCCGCATCCTTCAGTAAGTGTTAGCATAGTTAGGTTTAAAAAGGGAATTTTTCCTTAACATAAATTGTGTTCACAGTTTAAGGTTTATGGTTTCTTCATAAATCAATTTCATAATGTTTATACATCAATTTATGATTGCATTTGTGAAGGTTGGATAATTCAAAGTAGTTCAATATTTGTACAACTCAACTAGATCAATTCGAAACGCAATTAAAAAATTTCTCAAGCAAGGTTTCAGTTAGTTCCTTAATTTTCAACACAATTCAATTTTGACTGAAATAATTAGTCAAAGCAAAAAAAGGATAAAATTCTTGTTTTAGTTTTTAATTGTGAGTGGAGTAAAACCTTTACAAACAAATTGTTTGCCTTTTTTTAAGGTTTCATTAAGGAGAGTTAGGGTTTGAAACCACACATGTATATAAGTGTTCATTTTTAGGAGAATATTTTTTTGTGTAGGAAGAAGGAGAAGGCTTGGAGACCCCAAGAGCTCTCAACACACCTTAAGAGGAGAGCAACAAGTTTGAGGTAAAAACTTGGAACTCCAAACTTGCTTTGTTTTCAAGTTTTTATCTATACAAAAATCTGAGCGCAAGCTTGGATTTGATTTCAAGAAAACTTGAGCTTGAATCCAAACTTGAGTTTGGATTTTAAGGTGATGGCGAATTAGCCAAAAAGAAGAAGAAAAAAAAAGCCAAGCTTGAGCCCAAGTCCAAAGATGGAGCTTGGCCCAAGCTCAACTCCATTTTGGAAAAAAAAAAAAAAAGTTGAGCTCCAGTTCAGCTCTTTTGTTTTTGCTCAATTTGAATTTCTCTCAACATTGAAAAAAACTTGGATGGGGAAAAAACAAATGTTGAGCTTGGGCTAGGCTCCAAATTGGGAGTTGGGCCCAAGCTTAACCTTTTTTTGTTTTTACAATTTGAACGTCTTTTAGCATCAAGACAAGTTTGGGTGGAGCAAAGAAAAATCAAGTTCTAGTTCGGTTTCAATTTCAAGGCCAAACTAGAGTTCAATTTTATTCTCTTTGTTCCATCCGAGCTTTTCTCAGTGCCAAAAGAAACTCAATTGGAGCAAAGATAATATGTAAAACTTGGGCTTGGCTCCAAATTCAGAGTCGGGCCCAATCTTAACAATTTTGTTTTTCATCTGAGTTTTTTTTAATGCCAAGAGAAGCTTCAATGGAGCAAAAAAAAACCAAGTTAAAATTTGATTCCATTTTTTTTTGCTCTTGTAGAACTTCTTTCGACGCTGAAACAAGCTTGGAAGGAGCTCAAAGAGCCCAACTAAACCCCAAAGAGTACCTTGGGTGCTTAGCTCCTATTTTTTCCTTTGCTTAACCTTTTTAGCTCAACTTTTTTTAACGAAAGAATGTTGAACTTTCTTGTGTCTACTTTTGTAAAACATATCTTGCAAAGATATCTTTTTCACAAGGATTATGGAGATGCTTGAGGTATTGGATGCATTGGGTATCCTTTTGTTTACAAAATTTGGATTGCTTTCATAAATGTTTTGAGCATTTACAACATTCTAAATTTTTCATGTAGACTTCCCAAGTGGTGCCATATGTAGATTCCTTGTCCTTCAATAGGACTATTCAAGCCATTCAAAGCCAAATCAAGTTCAACAACTCTAAAATCCTTAACAAACACAAGATGGTGCCAAAGAACAAAGCTCAGATGGCTATTCCTGTCATGGCCTAGGATATTTTTGGATACTTTGGGATACTTTTGGCAATATCATGGCCTAGGATATTTTGGGACTAGTATGGTTCAGGGTTATAAAAGGAGATAGTCTGGGGAACAACTCTTCAGCAGATCAACACCAGTTGATGGATTAAT
>Ga0116226_10006165_pt1 | contig 10754 bp, 8 predicted proteins | sample S1TSphfallax_FD_89692 | JGI IMG/M metagenome (GOLD analysis project Ga0116226, IMG submission 89692) | Host-associated microbial communities from peat moss isolated from Minnesota, USA - S1T2_Fa - Sphagnum fallax MG | ecosystem: Host-associated > Plants > Peat moss > Unclassified | place: USA...
ATGCGCAGCTGGCCATGGTCACCTCGAAGTGTTACAATGGGCCCGCGATAATGGTTGCCCTTGGGACGAAACTACTTGCGCATACGCAGCTAGAGGTGGCCACCTGGAAGTGTTACAGTGGGCCCGCGCTAATGGTTGCCCATATCCTTCGGACTTAGCAATTGAATTATGACTAGTGTCTTCAGGTGGTAGAAGTTCGAGCTCATAGTTTACTCGTCGCCGCCTAATTGAATACTCTTTTTGTAGAAAGTAAGATGGAGCTATTGATTGGTGATGCGCTTAGGATTATCCTAGGGTTAGTAGGAGTAGATGCACCTTGCCGACTGGTGTGCAGACGGTTCCGTGACCTGGCCACTTCCATCTCACTAGTAGTAACGAGTCCGGCTATTCTGAAGTATGCAATTGAGGATAGTTACACTCTCAGCACTCGCACGTCTCACGCAGCTGCTAAGTATGGTCATCTTGGTACACTCAAGTGGGCCCGCGCTAACGGTTGTCCGTGGGATGAAACTACTTGCGAATATGCGGCTAGCTCTGGTCACCTCGAAGTGTTACAGTGGGCCCGTGCTAATGGTTGCCCGTGTCCTTCGGACATAATAATATTGGGATGAGCGACTTATGGGTAGTGATTGTGTGAGAGATTTTTTTTCACGTCCCATCACGAAATGAGTTGGCGAGAGAGATTGTGACTGAGCTCCGTATTTTTATCTTGAATCATATCTCCTCAGAAAAATTGAAATTAACAGTCATCGATGTTGGCCGTCCCAATTATGAGCACTGCGGTATCGTACGACCCGTTCCACTTCCTGTTCCGGGTAGAGATTGCTGGCAGCACCGTCGATGTAGTCCATGCCACTAGGGATGCATCCTGGGCAGTTGCATGTGCTGCGGACGCTATCGCGAATCTAATTGCATCGACGTGGACCGTTTGTGACAAGGAGTTGGTGATCGCAGAACATCATGTCCGTTTCGGTAAAATCATCATCTCACATCACTACGCGAAGAGTCTCAGCAACGCCCTGAAGGAATACTACAGTGACGCTGGGCCCCGACTGCCCAGTGCGAACGGTTGGAAGGCAAGCTTCTCGGTACAAATCCTGAAAATCAACGTGTTCCGAGGCCGTTACGACAACGTGTATCTAGTAGATTACCAACACATCCATGAAGCTCACAATCAATCAATTCACTGTGTCGATCCGAGTCACATTCCGGAGTCTCACCGTGCGGACTTCCTCAAGGCCCTCGAGTATGCGAGGCGGCGTTTGGGGATCGATCATCTCATCTCCAATCTCACCCCCAACCCCACCAATGAGGCAACCATTCAGTGTAAGAATGCCATTATTCCGTCCATCACCACAACATCCACCAAGGAGGCAATAACATCCACCAAGGAGGCAATAACATCCGCCAAGGAGGCAATAACATCCGCCAAGGAGGCAACAACATCCGCCATTCCGTTACTTTGGCACTCCTGTGGAATCAAGACCATGGTATATCTCCGATTCGCCATCGTCTCAAAGGTTCTCCTAATAAGATATGAGTGTGATAAACTCAAATATCTTGTGGAATACACGCCTAATTATGTTACTGTACACGAGTCTGCGGTGGTAGTCCCGACCACATGCGAAGGTGCACTTATGCGCATCCCCGCCAACTTGTATGAAGATGCAGTTCAGTATTTCAGCATGCGCATACGCCACGCCACAACTTGCGGAATTCTTGATGTTGGGTATTATAGGGGTAGACTCTCCCTGATTTATAACGGAGACGTGTTCTCGTATGAGCTGACCGTCGCGGAGATGGCGTTGCTCGCCACAGCGCTGGCATCACCGTACACGCAAACGACAAACATTTGGTGGCATGAGGGAGCGGGCCTAACCATCATGATTGCAGGGGGGTGGATCTGGATTCCTGTAGAGCTGTTCAGCGAACTGGAGAGTATTATGATAACTGAAAGATGTTTCGACGTTTAAGTGACGAGTAAAGTCTCATTCGCTGTTTGTTGCGGAGGGGGAGGCGAGTTCATCTACTATTGATGGGCCGACAACGGAGGTGTTTGTTTTTACCCATGAGTGCATATTATCTCCCCGGCCTCCATTTAAAGACGAGTCAAAATTGAACAGCGTACTGGTCACCATATCATGGCTACGGTTACAGTAGTACGGGCCGGGACCATAGAGTACCCAGAGAGACGGGAATTTGTGACAGAACGGAGACCGGAGCCACCAGGCGAGGTCACGTTTATGCCCACGAGTGTCTACGAATGGACCCGCCGTCTTAACGGAACATATGCTACATTCTTCTACCTCTTCGGTAGCCTAGTGTGTGGAAGAAAGGTCTGCATCGTCTGTACACAAGTTCCAATATGGACGACTGTCGCAGTGCCAGCTGGTGTGTCGGTCGCGGATTTCCGGAGAGTCCTGAGAAATGTTGCCACTAGTGACAAAATGTACTTGGCAGGGATGAACGAGTGCCGGTTGTTGCCCTTCAAGGGTTTCCGCACCGAGCCAGCGGACTGGATCCGAGTCAGCTTCAACACTTCGTATGACAGAAAAAAGTTCATCGACTACTGTGACTTTTCCGGCAAGACTGACATACCTAGATACGAAATAGTGGACGATGACGACACCTTGTACCCGATGGTGGCCAGAACACTCGGATTCCCCACGGGCAAATGGTGTAGGTGCATAGGGGCGGCTGAGACGGACCCCACACAAGTTGATGTGAGGAACGTAGACTCTGTCTGGACAGTTCCCATGAGTGGGCTTAAGCCGTCGACATGGCCTGATGTAGATCGTACCCTCCTAGTGACTTGGGATATTGAGACCCATTCTGTGACCCTCACTGGCGACGCACCCGGCCCCAAAGATCAGTTCGTCATCATATCCATAGGTGCAACCGCTCACTTCAAGGAGACATCGGAGACCCTAGTTACCTGGTGTGGTAGCATTATGGAGACATCGGCACACCCTAAGCAGGCGATAGGTCTTCGTAATTATATCGCAATTTGCGGTACAGAACGGGAACTCATTGCCGAATATATTAGGTTCCTCCTGGCAATCCGTCCAGATGTACTGCAGGCCTTCAATGGTGGTGGTTATGATTGGCCACTACTCCGGGAGAAGTGTGCTACCTACCGATTGCTCGACGATCTGTATAATGCCCTGAGCTGCGTGATGCGGCCAGAAACTGATGTGTACAAACACTGTTTCAAGCGAGAGAAGGTCAAAATCTCGCCAGAGGAGCGAGCAACAATGCTGTCTGCACAGTTTCCGGGTGTTCTCGACACCGACACTATGGTTGTGTTCAAGCAGGAATATCCGACTGCAGAAGTGGGAAGGGGTCAGTCCTTAAACCACTATCTGAAGCTCAACGGACTCGAGTCTAAAGAGGACATGTATTACAAGAGGTTACATAGGATCTATGAGCTGAGCCGGGAGGTTCAAGCATGTAGGTGTGAGACGGGCGTGTGTCCATTCCGTGCGATAATCGGTGAATACTACACCAAGTGGGTGGAGAGCCCATCGGAACAAATTCCCCTGACTGTCGGATCGTGCCGTGACCATGTCAAGATACAAGTGTCGCTGCTCCTCTACTATAACACAATTGATTGTCTCCGCACTCAGCAACTGTTCAGTGTCCGAACTGTTATCAGTGACCGGCGAGCCTTCGCCGACTACAGTTTCACCAGTGTCTATGACGCGTTCTATAGGGCTAATGGTGTCAAGGTGCAGAACCTAGTCGGGCACTACTGCGCCGCTAATGGATTCGCCTACTCCAATCGCAGCTCGAAGACCTCTGTTAAACACAAGTATCCAGGTGCGATCGTCTTCAAACCGGAAAAGGGACTCCACAATGAGGATCCGACCACTGCACTGGATGCCAGTTCGCTGTATCCATCCGAACAGAGAGCGTTCAACATCTCGCCGGACAAAACGGTGATCGTGAAGTCTGATACTACAGTAGATCCCGAACAAATCGTCAAAGGTCGCAACGAGGTGCAACGGCTCCTCAGCATTGGCTACACTTTGGCTAAGATTAACTTCAAAACACTCAGCGGAGTAGAGGTAGAGGCATACACTGTCCGACACAATGGCAACCACACTCTCAGTCACATCGGTCAAACGATAGTCGATGGCTATGAGCGAGTCGATGGTAAGTTCACGAAGCGCCCAGACGGATCCAGAGTACCCCGACGGGGGCGTCCTTGTCTCCCCGGAGAGTCTATGGGTATTATGCCATACTTCCTCGACATATTGTTCCGAGTGAGGGCGGGCATCAAAAAGCGCTTCGGTCCACTCACCAAACTTCGCGAACGGTATGCGAAACTTAAAGAGGCGAACGGAAGCCGAGATCCCATGACTTACCTCACACCTAAAGACTTCGAGGGGACGCTTCTGCTGATTGGCAGTAGCTACGAACTTGTCGACACCACTTGGGCGAAGGTGAATTCAGACCAGAAGGCAGTGAAGATCCTGATGAATACTGTCTATGGCGCCAGTGGTAACTACAAATCGCCACTCTACATGTTACCAGTGGCTGGTGGCACTACTATGTTTGGAAGAGACACCATCACCGAGGTGTACCGATATTGTACTGAGCTCGGATTCCGGGTGCGATACGGAGATTCGGTGACCGGAGAGACTCCGATACCCATACTTCATTCGTCTCGTGTCAAGTACGTGAAGATTAGCGACCTCACATCCAATTGGTTTCCGCGACCAGATGGTAAGGAGACAGCTCAAGTCTCATGTCGGGTCTGGTGTGAGTCCGGTTGGACACCCATACTCAGAGTTGTCCGGCACAGAACCACTAAGATGATCTTTAGAGTCACGACTGGCAAGGGCAGTGTCTGCGTCACTGAAGACCATTCGTTACTCGACTGGCGGGCTCGCAAGGTAGCTCCGAGGGACCTCACAATCTTCTCCAGACTCTTGCATGCCAAACTTCCGATCGAAGACGCTGTTTGGTGGTGTGACCTCACATCACTCCATGCATCTAGACTCAATCGTTGGTTGTCAAATCGCGAAGGGCAAATCAGCTTCGCCACGGAAACTGAGTTAGAGGCGGCAAATTTAGTGTTGGCATTGGATTCATATGGTGTTCCTAATGTGTACCGGGAGGGAGTCGTAACTGCTGGGGTCGGAGGCTCAGACCATGTAGAGAAGGTCGAGTACCTAGGGGTAACCAACGACTACGTATATGATCTTGAGACGGCCACTCATCACTTTGCCGCGGGGGTCGGCCGACTCGTGGTCCATAACACGGACTCCAACTATCTCGGCTGTCCTGAGAGACTGTTTGGTGTTGTGAAAACTCTCCACAAACACCATGTCGCCTACCTGGAGACCGTGCGGCAGCATTTGGGCCTCGAGCCGGGTCCACATCCCAAATGCTATGTGGACTCAGACCGAGTGGCAGTTTCGGACTTGTACCGAAGTGTGGACACTGCTTGGACGCAAAAACTGCGTGCCGGTACGCCGCATCACTGCTACCAAGAGGACGAAACTGCATGGACCGAAGCTGTCCGCTGGCTGGAAACAGCACCTTCGGAGTCTCGATTGGAGGCACTTAGGTCTCGCGAACGCGAAGACTATTGGACCAAGATGGTGCAGATAACCAGAGCAGAAATTGAACGGCTGAGGGTCGATGTCAATGATCGGCTAGTAGAGTTCACCGGAACAGAGTACATTAGTATGGCCTACGAGGAGGTGCTGCATCCGGCAGTACTGACTGGCAAAAAGAAATACTTCGGATTTGCCCATCTAGCAAACGAGAATTTCCACCCCAGGGACTCGGACTTGTTCGTAAAGGGTGTGGATATCATTAAGCAGGGTCAGACACAGCTGGCTAAGGATTATGGGTACTCGACCATTCAAGAGATCCTCTCCGTTGACAACTATAGGGGAATCCTGGACATAATCCATGACAAACTTCGAGACCTAGTGACGCGTAAGTTTGATACTAGTGTCTTCGTTAAACAGTCGAAATATAAGCTGCCGCGTGACGACAAACCAGGAAATGTGACTGTCCAACGGTTCATCAAGCGAATGCGCGAGACTAAGGCACGCTACGAGCGAGCCGGTGACCATTCCAGAGCTGCCCTCTATGCGATACCAGATGTAGGTGACCGGTTTAAATATGTGGTGGTGGAACACCCAGTGGAGTACGACTATCGTGGTAATAAGATTGACAAGAGTTCTGTAGCAGAAAAGATGGAATTCTTGACAGTCTATGAGGCATCACAGGGGGAACTCAAGATCGATTTCAGCTATTATATGGAGTCAGCAGTGTTCGGGATCTTCGCCCGGTTCATCAGCTACATTCCCGAATTTGAACCTGCGGGTAACTATGACCTCGACGATAAGGATGAATATAAAATCTACGATACTAAGCTAATTGGGGCCGCCAAAAAGTACATTGGAGAGTACTGCGAATGGCTAACTGCTGGGGCCGCCAAACCAGTGGTCGCTGATGGCACACGATTCAAGCGACTCTATCGGCACATCCGGTCTGTCGTCGCGGCGAGGTCCGCAGAGCTCTACGGAGGGCTTGCCTCATATTACCTTTATTGGCTGGACTGGGAGGAGCTACCACAATCGACTATAGTATTTCCGGGAAGGGACCCCTTCGAGTTCCGGATTCTCTCATCACTGTTTGAAATGGCATTCACACCCGTTCGTAAGTCAAAACCAGTGGACATAGTGACTGCTCAGAGAATTGTGATGAACATGCTGAAGCCCAGGATCTTACGACTGGAAGACCAGGTGGTGTCTTTAATTAGGGATCTTAATGATGTTACTAAGCGGGTCAGAGACTCATTGGCCGGTTTCACTATCTATATGAGAAGGTGCCGTGAGTGGAACGATGATGCGTTCGACCGGGAAGTCAATGAGACCGCACTGTTGTCTTCAGAGGAACTGGAAACGGTGAAGACATTTGTTGAACTTGCCACACGACTGGTTGCACTTTACAGTCTGAGAAACACATATGCCCGATCTATGGGATCGTTGTGATGTGGATGGTATGATCATCATCCACCCAGCCCACACTCGATGCCCCCAACTCACAGCACTATGAGGGAACATAGAAGGAGACTCAAGAACAGAAATTTCGGTAAACACTATTTAAGTAATCATCACTGTTGTCAAGTTATTTCTCTGGCACTTACACTCCATTTTTTCTGATTATTTTTACTTCTGGGACGATATATATATCTCTAGACGCGTATGCCACCGACCGAATTAAATGCGCATTCTGTTATCATTGGTCTGCTCATTGTGACTGTGTTTATCCTCATTGCGGACAAGTTCCGATGTGCCCGTAATGCGACCAATGGGGCTGACGCCAAGGTGATAATCAGTAGACAATATGACTGTAATGACGGCGCTGGGGGTTCTGCCACAGTTAAAGTAGTCAAGAAAGTTAAGGCTGATGATTTACCTGATCCCGAGCCCAACTTGGATGATGCACATAGGGCTTGCATTGGCGACAATGTCGAGTATTTCGAGACCTGCCAACCGGCCTCCGATGAGACTGCCAAAGCACTCGACTGTGCATGCGACCCGAGCACTGGTTTCCCCTTTGCTCAAAACGCATATGGTGCCCCCGGTCTTGACTACAATACTTTCGTAATGAGCCAGGGTGTGGATAGCCAGGTAGTGGCGAACCATGCGGAGTTCGTTAAGGACCGCCAAAATATTAACGCACAGGGCGGAGAGTTCACAGGTCGCACCTGGACCCCCCATGGTGAGATTGAGGGTGGGTCATATGGAAGTCGCTGGTGGGGCATTCGTGGGCCACCCATGGCGGTTCCCGTTGCCAACCCCACGATGCAAAACGAGCTGGACCCAGACAATTACAGGTACAAACGGGTTTGTTTCTGAGAGACTTAATCTCGCTCTGTGGTGCAAAAAATATTTTTTGGCACGCATCAATCCATCTCCGAGGCCAGCCTTTACAACACTCACGCCCAAATCACATCCGCACGAGAGGGAGGATTCCTTATAAAGGGTACTATGAGATCTGATTTGCAACCATCCATCCCCAATGCGAAGCCCGATTACTAAGGGCAACCATTAGCGCGAGCCCATTGTAACAATTCGAGGTGACCATTCTCTGCCGCATGTGTGCAAGTCCACTCGTCCCACGGGCAGCCATTAACGCGAGCCCATTGTAACACTTCGAGATGACCATTCCTTGCTGCCCATGAGCAAGTCCGCGCGTCCCAGGGACAACCATTAGCGCGGGCCCACTGTAACACTTCGAGATGACCATTCTTTGCTGCGTATGCGCAAGTCAAGTTGTTCCAAGGGCAACCATTAGCGCGGGCCCACTGTAACACTTCGAGGTGACCATTACTTGCCGCATATATGCAAACCCATGTGTTCCACGGGCACCCATTAGCGCGGGCCCATTGTAACACTTTGATGTGACCACTTTTAGCTGCGTATGAGCAAACCAACGTGCCCCAAGGGCAACCATTAGCGCGGGCCCACTGTAACACTTCGAGGTGACCAGAGCTAGCCGCACATTCGCACGTAGTTTTATTCCACGGACAACCGTTAGCGCGGGCCCATTGTAACACTTCGAGGTGACCACCTTTAGCTGCGTATGAGCAAGTATTTTCGTCCCAGGGGCAACCATTAGCGCGGACCCACTGTAACACTTCGAGGTGACCACTTTTAGCTGCAGATCTGCAAGTATTTTCGTCCCAGGGGCAGCCATTAGCACGGGCCCACTTGAGAGTCTCAAGACGACCATACTTAGCAGCTGCGTGGGACGTGGAAAGTCTAAAAGAGTAATGATTCTCGATTGCATACTTCAGAATAGCTGGACTCGTTACTACTAGTGTCCTACGAACGGCCAGATCACGGAACCGTCTACACACCAGTCGGCAAGGTGCATCTACTCCTACTAACCCTAGGATGATTCTAAGCGCATCACCGATCAATAGCTCCATCTTACTCTCTTACTCTCTTACAAAAAGAGTATTCAATTAGGTGGCGACTATACTGGATTGAGAGATTCTTGGGCTCTAACTTTTGCCGCCCGAAATCACTAATCATTAATTGCAAATCCCATTGCTAAGCCCGAAGGATAAGGGCAACCATTATCGCGGGCCCACTGTAACGCTTCAAAGTGACCATTGCCTGCTGCATATGCGCAAGTCAACTCGTTCCAAGGGCAACCATTAGCACGGGCCCACTGTAACGCTTCGAGGTGACCACTAGCTGCTGCATATGCGCAAGTAGTTTCGTCCCAAGGGCAACCATTAATGTGGGCCCATTGTAACACTTCGAGGTGACCGTTCTCTGCTGCACGTGTGCAAGTCCACGTGTCCCAATGGCAACCCTTAGCGCGAGCCCACTGTAACACTTCGAGGTAACCACCTCTAGCTGCATATGTGCAAATATTTTCGTCCCACGGGCAACCATTAGCGCGGGCCCACTGTAACACTTTCAGGTGACCACCCTTAGCTGCGTATGTGCAAGTAGTTTCGTCCCAAGGGCAACCATTAGCGCGGGCCCATTGTAACACTTCGAGGTGACCACTATATGCTGCATATGCGCAAGTATTTTCATCCCAAGAACAACCATTGGCGCGGGCCCATTGTAACACTTCGAGGTGACCACCTTTAGCTGCATATCTACAAGTATTCTCGTCCCACGGGCACCCATTAGCTCGAGCCCATTGTAACACTTCGAGGTGAGTATTACTTGCTGCGTATGTGCAAGTATTTTCGTCCCAGGGGCAACCATTAGCGCGGGCCCACTGTAACGCTTCGAGGTGACCACCTTTAGCCGCCTCTAAGCAAGTCCACTCGTCCCACCGGCAACCATTAGTGCGGGCCCACTGTAACACTTCGAGGTGACCATTACTTGCCGCATATATGCAAACCCATGTGTTCCACAGGCAACCATTAGCTCGAGCCCATTGTAACACTTCGAGGTGACCAGAGCTAGCCGCACGTTCGCAAGTAGTTTCATCCCACGGACAACCATTAGCGCGGGCCCATTGTAACACTTCGAGGTGACCATTCTCTGCTGCTAATGCGCAAGTCCATTTGTTCCAAGGGCAACTGTTATCGCGGGCCCACTTGAGTGTCTCAAGACGACCATACTTAGCAGCTGCGTGAGACGTGGAAAGTCTGATAGAGTAACGATCCGCGATTGCATACTTCAGAATATCTGGACTCGTTACTATTAGTGTCCTACGAGTGGCCAGGTCACGGAACCGTCTGCACACCAGTCGGCAAGGTGCATCTACTCCTACTAACCCTAAGATGATCCTAAGCACATCACCAATCAATAGCTCCATCTTACTCTCTACAAAAAGAGTATTCAATTAGGCGGCGACTAGACTGGATTGAGAGATTCTTGGACTCTAACTTTTGCCGCCAGACAACACTAGTCATAATTCAATGCTACGTCCCAGGGCAACCATTAGTGCGGGCCCATCGTAACACTTCGAGGTGACCACTAGCTGTTGCGCGTGTGCAAGTATTTTCATCCCATGGGCAACCGTTCGAGCGGGCCCATTGTAACACTTCGAGGTGACCATTCTCTGCTGCGTATGCGCAAATCCAGATGTCCCAAGGGCAACCATTAGCGCGGGCCCATTGTAACACTTCGAGATGACCATTCCTTGCTGCCCATGAGCAAGTATTTTCGTCCCAGGGGCAACCGTTAGCGCGGGCCCACTGTAACACTTCGAGGTGACCATTTTCTGCTGCACGTGTGCAAACCCATGTG
>Ga0116226_10006166_pt1 | contig 10754 bp, 6 predicted proteins | sample S1TSphfallax_FD_89692 | JGI IMG/M metagenome (GOLD analysis project Ga0116226, IMG submission 89692) | Host-associated microbial communities from peat moss isolated from Minnesota, USA - S1T2_Fa - Sphagnum fallax MG | ecosystem: Host-associated > Plants > Peat moss > Unclassified | place: USA...
AGTGAAAGGAAAAATGGTTAAGAAAGATAGCAAGGTGTGTAGAGGGCATGGGTAAAAAAAGATTAATTTAATAAACTTTATTGGCATTGACCTTTTTGTCACTAACTTTTGTGCATAATTGCCTTTGATCTTTTGAGACATAGGGTAAAAGTACACAAGGGTGGATCAAAAGTTGCAAATCAAAGTCCCTTTCCTTTGTCTGGTGAATGAATTATAAGGCCAATGAATTGGTTTGACTTGCACATAGGTTCAAATGATGTTAAAATTAACAATTTTTTTGAAATCCAAGTTTGGGCCACCATTTTAAACTCATTTAAAAACATTTTAATTTAACATCAATCTTAATATGAAAAAGACCTTGCCATTTAAAACTTTTTTGAATGAAATATTATTCAATAACGTCACAATTAAAGTAATTTCTTACTTGATTTTTTAATCTTAAATGTCATGTCCCAAAGTTTCAAAGACATTGTACAAACACATTGTGAAATAAAAGTCGATATTCAAATTTAAATGAACTGACATAGTTGTTATTAAAATCCATTTATGATTGACCATTTGTTATTTTGTTGTGTTTTTTTCATTGTTGAAAGAGTTCATGTGTTAGCTTCACATAAACAAGTCATTTTTTGTGATATACAATAAGGGTTTAAAGTTCTATGCAACATTGAAAAAAAACTGTCACTAGGGTAGTCCATTTTGTCTAGTGTAATTTGCAACTACCCTACATGTGATTTATGTGGCAAAAAACCATGATTCTTTAAATTCCAAATTGATAAGAATTGATTCGAACAAATAAAATCCATGACTAGTGGTGAAGTAACAAATTCGCAAATTTATTTAGGGGTTTCATTTATTTTTCCTAGTTTTTAGGGTTTGATATTTGTTTTGTTGTGATTCTTTTTCTTTTGTACCCTATTGCTTGTTTTTAACATTTATCTTTTGTGCACTATTGCTACTCTTTGTCTTTTGTGCATTGTTGGAATGTATCATTGCCTACCTTTCATACACCATTGTTTCAAGGTCTTATATTTGTACGTATTAAAATGAAAGCAATCTAAAGAACACAAACAATGGAGTAGCAAGTAACTTTTGGAGTTCAACAAAAATGTAACAATGCATTATGAAGAAAAATTGAAGAGGTAGTGCCAAGGACCACCACTATTTGAAGGTGGTGTTCAACCACAAAATCCTTGTTTTTTTGTTTGAACAAGTTATGTTATGTGTTTTTTTTAAATCTTAGTTTGAAGGACAACGTGGTTTTGAATCTTTTTTTTACATTTGAACTTTTACATATAAACCATGAATATGCAATTGATTCATATGTTTGTCTTTATGTAACCATACAAAAATGATATGATAAAAAGTATTTAAAACACCTTGTTTAACAACATTTTACCAATTTCTACTAATTTTAAATTTTCATTTTATCTTTATAGAATGATAAAAATGACGCTTAACCCACATGCATTTTTAATGAATTTTTTCTTACAATTTAAAAATATTATAATCATTAACATCATTGTAACATAATGTATTGAACATTTATTTATCATCTAATATGAACATCATGCCTTTTAAACAAATTGAATGTGGAATTTCTCATTAAAATTCATATTTCTTAGTCTTTTTGCTATGTTACAATCTTTGTGACAAGCTCTTGCAAGTTAGAAATGTACTCCAATCAATCATCACAATGTTCAAATTTTCATGAATTTCACAACATAATGAAAGTTTAGGATGTTATTGACCTTTAATTACATAATTTTATCATAAAATTTCCTCCAAATATCTAAAAAGGCATTAAAAAATGCCTTGTAGTGAAAATTGTCAAATTGTGATGCCTTTTTGTGTACATTGTACCATGGAAACACCCTTCACAAGTTGATAACAACTAAAGAGGTTCCAAGGTGTGCAAAAGCTTTTGCACTTCTCAAGCTTCAATCACAAATGTATTTTTGCCAACATTTGTAAATTCTAAATTCAAGAAGTGTTGTTTTGATGGTTTTTAGGTCTATGCATTTAACAAGTGAATTCTTGGAGTTCTACAAAAAGTTAGCAATGTATTTTGGAAAAACACTAAAAAGGTAGCACCAATGATTCTCTGCAACTATCCTTTATGTTAAGGGGTGAAATTGTGGCCCCCAATCGTTACCCTTCTTCCAGGGTGTAAGGCCAGGGGACAAGGTTGACACCTAATTACTTCATGTAAAAAACTATCCTCCTTTTTCTTATTTTACTACACCTATTCAAGTAGTAAGTAAAAGGTCATACAAATGGAAATGGGGAAGGTAAGGGTGTATTGTTTAAGACCAAACCTACCTTTATATCAAAATTTTGATCCAAGGAATAGAAGGTAGATTGAAAAGAGGGCAAGATGAGAAAGAAGGAAAACCTAAGAACAATGGTTTATAGTACCTTCAACATCTTTCGAATATTGCCTAGGGGTTTGTAGACCTTTTTAATGTTATTATCCTTCCCTTCTTTATGCCTGCAAGTTTTCTAGTGGCTTTGCTTGCCACATGTAGCCCTCGACTTCCCTCTTTTGTGGCCCTTTCATCTGCAACCCATTGTTGTACCCCTTGATTTCCACCACCATGGATTGGCTGCTACCTTCTTATGGTAGCCAATAGCTTAGGGCTCTAGGGACTACCTAGGAATCAGCCCCCTTACTTTCTGTCCTAAAAGAGATGTAGAGATATTAATTAAAGGAAGCATCTACTTTTATCACAAAAACAACTTTACTTTCCACATTTATTAGGAATCAAAGTTTTATATGAAACTCGAGTCCTTCAACCATCTTCCATTAAAATCACACATAAAGTACCTCTTTTTCCATTCCTCTCCTTTACTTTCCAAGTCCATTTCCTCCATCTTCGAAAAGTTTCTAATGAAATTTCTTTCTCTTCCCCCTTATTCTATTCCCCTTTCCCCCCAATCGCACACAAGGCCTTCATTGACCCGTAGAAAAATAAGGCTTTTATCCTAATCCCTTTATAAAAATCTCCTAGATGACTAGGTGAATTACCCCCAACCATTCACTAACCTGAATTATTTAATCCCACTAACTTCACCCCTACGGTAAGGGTGTTGAGAATTCAAGCTCAACTAGTTAGGGTTCATTAGTTACTGGACTAAGAAAGTAACTAGGTTACTTTCACAAGGTTGAATTACTTTCTTTACTTATTTTAATTTGGTTATTTTTGGTTTGGTCTTTTAGTTAAATACCTTGGTGTTGATGGTTTGGCTCTCTTTTTTTCATTGCACAAGTTTGTGTATTTCATATGACAGGAACCTTGAGGAATTCTTGATGTTATGTTCCATGTTGTGAGCATCATGTTTTAGTTTCCTTTCAATAAAAATTTATGTTCGCACTTGAGTAGATCTCCTATTTGTTAACATGGTATAAAAGCTTAGGTTGTTTGATGAGAAAATTGAAAGAGATCTAAAGCTAGAAAGTCTCTAGAACTAAAGCTTGAGAGTCTCTAATAACTAGGAGTTTGTCAAGTGCAAAAGAGAAACGAGGAAAGGAAAGAATGTGAAAAAAAATAAAAGAAAAGGAAAAAGGTGAAAGGAGATCAACACATTAAAGGTTGTGGAAGTTAGATCTTTAAATCTAGATCTAGATCTAGTATGAAAATATATTGGAGTGAAACTTGTAGAGATTATAAAAGAATATAAAACGCTTCTATTCTCAAAATTCCAAAAGAAAAGGATATGTTTTGTGAGAGTTATGAGCTTTTGAAGATTCTATGTCAAATCTGGTTTTTTGGTCATATCTTCTTTGTTTGAGCATTTTTGGATCTACAACTTTAGGATCTTATAGATAAAAAAAGACTATATATGTGAAAGAAATTTCATGTCATTTGAATATGTGTTCAAAGAGATCTAACTTTTTAAAGTTTTAACCTCAGTTTTGAAGTCAGTTTCTTTTGAAAGTGATAACTCTTTGTGATCATCATTAATAGAGCTAAAATTTTGAATAGAAATAGAAGACATATATTTAATTTGCCTCTCAAAATCTCAAAGATTTCGGAGTTGTTGAGAGCTAGTTGTAAGTCATTTTGTGTTCAAGTCCTAGTTTGAAGTGATTTCAAAGAAGTAACAAGATCTCTTATTTTATGAAGTTAAATGAGTTGAAATTTTAAGAGATGGTAGTAGACATAGTTTTTCATGTTTCACCAAAATTTCAAATTGATCCAAGGTCATATGTGAGCACTGTAGCTTTGTAAAGTTATTATGACAGAAGTTTACATTAAGAAAACATCAAAACAAATTTTGAAGTGCAACAAATACAACTTGGGAGAACTTGAAGGAAGGAGTTTGAAGATTGGGATGCGCAAATACATTATCAAGACCTTCATACAAAAGTTTGGTATGTAATTATGTACCTAATACCATAGAAAATATTATACGAGATAAGTACATATATGTCAAACCTATGTATAGTATATAATTTCAAATAATACTCAAGACATACATACATATGCAAGGTTCATCTTGTCCAACCCTAACCTTAATCCTAGAAACCTAAGGAAGGAAATAAAATCATTTTTTGAAACAAATCATTTGTAAAACTCCAAAAAGACATTGAGTGTTGCCTTGAAAAATGGGGGATGGTTTCTTTCAAATTAGAATTGAAAAATTAGATAAAAATAATTTCCAAGTGTGGAAATTTAGGATTATGAATTTTTTGATGGGAAAAGACGATTGGGAGTCATAATTGGTGATGATAAAGAACCTTCTCTCCTAGAAAACCCCACACAACAACAAATTCAAGCCAACAAAACTTGGCATGAAAAAACAAAGAAAATTTTATATTGGCTTTCTGTGAGTGTATCTAATTCCATGATTGTGCATATTCAAGATGGAAAATCAGCCAAGCAAGCTTAGGATACATTGGTGAAAATGTATAGCACCAATACACAAGCTTGCAAAATGCAATTAAATTAAAAGTTGCATAATCTACAGAAAAACAAGATGAACATCAATGACTATTCTACAAAGGTGAAAAACCTTACAAATGTTTTTGCATTTATAGGAGCCCATGTAGATGATGATGATCTAATGGTTGTGATTTTGAATGGACTTGGAAAAGACTATAGTTAATTCCATACTTCAATTGCAATTTGAAAAACATTTTCCAATTTCCAAGATTTATAACACTATAGTGAAGAGATGAGAATTGTTCATATTTCATCCAATGGAAGATCATAAGAAAGTGATTTTTACTCAAATACTAATAGAGGTAGAGGTAGAGATGGTAAAACTTCATTTCGAAAACACCAGGGTTTATGGAAACTAGTGATGACATTACACATCCCATCACACAAATTGGCAAGGTGCCATTGTCCATGTAAGATGGGCAAACAAAGTACTTGAAAAGTGCATTTTATGTTCTAACCATAACAAAAAAATTAATCTCGATAGGCCAGATGGTGGAACAAGGTTTACAAGTGACATTCAACCCCAATGGATGTTTTGTGGAAGACATGAAGAACCAAGGCAAATTGATTGCATAAGGGGAAAGGAATAGACAAATGTTCACCTTGGATGTGAATATGCTGGAGGTGAATTCCATGTTATTCACACATGGAAAAGGAGTTGGAGACATTGGAATTTGGCACAAGTGAGTTGGCCATGTTAATCTCCAATGTTTTAAGTTGATGGAAAAATAAAATCTTGTTGGAAATCTTCTTAAATTTGGAACAGAAGAATTGATGTCAGAAGTTTGTCTAACATGTCAATTGGGGAAGCAAGCTAGGCTTCCATTCTTAGTTCAAATAACTCATGTAAGTTCCAACCTTTGGAAATGATCCATTCAAATGTGTGGACCACAAAGACAGAATCCATTAGAGGATGCAAGTATTGCATGAGTTTCATTGATGACCACACAAGGAAGGTAAAGGTTTACTTGATGAAACACAAAGGTGAAATGCTTCAACATTTTTGGAAGTTTAAAACAATGGTGGAGAAGGAAAAGGGTGTGAGCATCAAATGCTTAAGGTCCGATGGAAGGGGAAAGTATTTTTCAAATGAATTCAATGAATACTTGAAAGAACATGGAATTTAAAGAAAATACTCATGTAGTTATTCCCCATAGCAAAATGGAGTTGCTGAAAGGAATAACATGCACATTGCAGAAATAAAATGTGTCATGTTGAATGAGAAAAATTTGCCAAATTAGTTTTGGGCTAAAACGGTAGCTACTATAGTCAATATCATGAATTGAACACCCACAACGGTAGTTCATGGCATGACATTTGAAGAAAAATTCACAAGCAAGAAACCAGATGTCTCACACCTCAGAGTGTTCAATTACATTACATACGTGCATGTTCTTGATGGAAAGAGATCAAACTAGACCCAAAAGTTGATAAGTGTATTTTCATTGGATATTCCTTAGAACAAAAAGGATATAGATGCTTCAACCCTTCCATTTGAAAGTTACAAATGAGTACAGATGTTGTGTTTGATGAGATGATTGGTTGGTACTCACCATAGAAGATAGCATAAGATGGAGAAGCTAAAAATGGTGATGTTTCATCAAACGTGGAACAATAATCACAATGTATTAGTGGACCACAAAAGTTTTCAATTAGTGGGTCTAGTAGCACTCCATGGAAAGGAGGATTAAGATCTTTAAACATTGAACATGGTAATTCTCAAACATCATTTAGAAATTATCATGTAAATGGTCAATCAAGTGATTCAAAGAAGAGCGTGGGTTAAAAATCAAGAATTAGTTACTATTCCCAGAGCTCAGATAGCCAAGAAAGCTTTGAAAACACTTGACAACAACATTAGAATATGAAGATTCACACGAGTTAAATACCTTGTACAAATACTCACATATGATGGCTTTGTAGCTCATCATTACGCATACATGGTGAGAGTTATATAAGAGGTTGAACCCACTTATTTTAAACAAGCGGTTAGAAACCCTAAGTGGGACAATGCCATGGATGAAGAGATGGCGGCGTCGGATGCTAATGCTATTTAGGAATTGGTAGCTTTACCAAAGGACAAAAAATTAATTGAGTGCAAATGGGTGTACAAAATCAAACACAATGTAGATGGATTTGTGAATAGATATAAAGCAAGATTAGCTACCAAAGGTTATGCCCAAACTTATGGCATAGACTATGAGGAGACCTATAGTCTAGTTGCCAAAATGACAACTGTAAGAACAATCATTGCTATGGCAGTAGCAAAAGGATGGTCTTTACATCAAATGGATGTAAAGAATGTTTTTCTTCATAAAGATTTATAGGAAAAAATGTACATGAAACAACCACTAGGTTATGTGGACCAAACACATCTTAATTTGGTTTGTAGGTTGAAGAAAGCTTTGTATGGTTTGAAGCAAACACCTTGAGCTTGGTTAAACAAGATAGGTTAATATCTTGTGACAAGTGGATTTCAAACATCCAATGCAGATTTTTCATTATATGTGAAAAAGATAGATCATGGGATTGTAATCATAATCATGTATGTCGATGACTTGATTATCACAAGAGATAGTGATGTAGACATCTTTGATTTGAAGAAGTTTTTGAAGCAAAAGTTTGAGATGAAGGATTTGGGAAATTGTGTTACTTCTTTAACATTGAGGTAATGCACTCCCTTAAAAGGATATGGTTACTACAAAAACAATATGCCTTAAACAAATTGTTTGAATATGGGATGACGGGTTGTAAACTCATTTCAATTCCATTGGAGCAAAATGTGAAGTTATGTGCAGATGAAGGAGACCCTGTGGAAGATACCATTATGTATAGATGCATAGTGGAGAGTTTGATTTACATGACCATCACAAGGCCATATTGAGTTATGTAGTTGGAGTGGTGAGTCAATTCATGTAAACACCACGAAATCCACATTTGGATGTAATGAGGCACATATTGAAGTATATAAAACATACTTTGCAGTGTGGAATTTTTTATGAAGCCAAGAGCCAGTTACAAGTATATGGATACATGGATGCTAATTAGGCTGGCAATGTTTCAAATAGAAGATCAACCAATGGTTTCATGTTTTCTTTTGGAAGTGGTGTTACTAGTTGGAGTAGTAAGAAACAACCAATAATTGCACTATAAAGCACGAAGGCAGAATATAGAGGCGCAACAATTGTTGCATGTGAAGTAATTTGGTTACAAAAACTAGTCTCAAATTTGGGATAATCAGTGGATGCTCCTATTGTTATTTATTGTGATAACATTAATAGCATACTACTTGCTAACAACCCAATCTATCATGCTAGGACAAAACACATTGAAGTGCACTACCACTTTATTAGAGAAAAATTTCTAGCAAAATAAATCAACCTTATTCATGTCAGTATTGAATATCAAGTTGTTGACATTTTCACAAAAACTTTAAGTACATAAGCTAAAGAAGTTTAGAAAAATGTTTGGTGTACTAGAAGTGGGTTTGAACTTGAGGGGGAGTGTTGAGAATTCAAGCTCAACTAGTTAGGTTTCATTAGTTACTGGAATAGGAAAGTAACAAGGTTGAATTATTTTCTTTACTTATTTTTGTCTGGTTATTTATGGTTTGGTTTTTAAGTTAAATACCTTAATGTCGATGGTTTGATTTTTTTTTTCATTGCACAAGTTTGTGTATTTCATGTGACAAGAACCTTGAAGAGTTCTTGATGTTATGTTCCATATTGTGAGCATCATGTTTTAGTTTCCTTTCAATAAAGATTTGTTAAAACATGTTGTTAAGCTTCATAGGTACAAGGGAAGATCTAAAACTAAACATTGAAAATGAAAATTTTGTTAAAGATAATTCACAATTAGTGGAATTAAGATCAAAGCTCACCATATAAATGCCAAATACAAACAAATTACAAGATGTTAAATAAAATGCTAATAGTTCCAACTTTTGAAAAAGAAGGTAGTGATTTATAACCCATGTTTTTGTCCATCCTTATGCAATTTGTTCAACAAGGATCAAAGACAAGAGGGACACCACATGTTGGTTCCAATGTTTTGCACCTATAATAGGGACACTACATGTTAGTTCTAATGCTCTTACACCTGGAAGCTAAGGAAGAGTGGGCCAACAACTTGGTGTGGCTTGGTGAATTGCCTAAAGGGAAAAAACTTGAATGTTAAATTCAACAATGCATCTACAAATGTAACTTCACATTTTGTCTAGTTGACACATTTGCATGGAGGTCAATGATCAAAGTAGTGGCTTTAATGAATGATAAATTTGATGGACTTAAAAGAGTTGTGGTTCAAGTGCAAGGTTTGTAAGTTTATTAAAGTGGAGGCTATGAAATGGGACAAGTATGTTTATTGAGAATCTTGGGCAAAATATGGTCGTTTCATCATGATGGATGGTTGGAATGATATGAATGAATGAAACATCATCAAATGTGTATTTGGTTTTTCTTGTAAATGCACAATTTTTTTAAGGGCAATTGATTCATCAAAAAAAATCTTTAAATCACCCTTTACAACTATTTATATCCATGGTCACATTTAATATGCCATAATAGATGTAGTGCCCATGATTGTGGTACAAGTTGTGATTAACAATGCAAACAATTGTGATTTTATGGGTAGGATGATTATTGTTAAGTACCCACACATTGTGTAGAGCCTTTGTGTTACACATTGTTTTGCCTCATGGTTGTGGACATTAGAAAATTTGATTGGGTGAAAGAAGTGTCAAATGTTGTAAGAAGTGAGCAAAAACATTCTTGGGTGGTATCACTAAGAATGTCACACCTTGATTTTCCTGGGCCTATCAAAATTTTAAAAATCATAAGAAACATGTAAATAAATATTTTCATAATTTTTCAAAAATGGGTATACATTTTAAGTTCGATAGATTTTAAAATTTCAATAATATCAAAATTATTGTGTATTTTGATGTTCTTAATCATAAGAAAAAGTTTTAAGAATGTAACGCTAGTTCATTTCTTTGAATTTTTTTGATTAAGAACACAAATTTAAAACATTATTTGAGATGTTTCTAGAATTTTTTTCCTAAGGTAAGTCAATTTATTTTCAGATTTTTATTATGAAATTAACTGATTAAATATAATTTATTTATGAATTTTCAAATTTAAGGTTATCAATTTTTGAAAAATTAATTCAAATTAGAAATAAAAAATTTAGATTTTTTTTTAATATTTCAAAATAAAATTCAAACCATATATTAATCCATACAATTAATAAACATGAGAATTTTTTATATAATTGTAAAAACATTTAAAATAAAAGATGTAAAATAATTTACCCATTTTTGGTTTTAAAAATATTCCTTGAGGTGGGTTTTAGCAGTACCACCCAAGAATCCTTTTGCCCAAGTATGATGGCATTTGTAACCATAAAAAAACCCCAAGTTACTAACATTTTACATATGATCGATGGAGATTTATAACCTAATTTTCAACCACCCAATATGCTATGATGTTTATATTGTTAGAATGGATGGGGAAGGTTCATAGAAATTTGAGGCAAATCGATGTCTCAAATTCTTGGTATGAATTAAGAAACCACGAAGTTCACATCAAGCTGAAACTTCTATTATTATTTCTTGGCACAGGTGAGGGACAAAAATATACACAAGGGAAAAAAGTTTCAATGTTTTATGTGAATAGGATAAAGCCCTAGGATGGGGGCATCTCAAAAAAATAAGGAGCCTAGGACAAGGCGAGCCCAACATTGCATTTTGGGAATGTACCCACCCATGGGCAAAATTTCATGAACCAAACATATGTAAATCAAGAGACA
>Ga0116226_10006168_pt1 | contig 10753 bp, 9 predicted proteins | sample S1TSphfallax_FD_89692 | JGI IMG/M metagenome (GOLD analysis project Ga0116226, IMG submission 89692) | Host-associated microbial communities from peat moss isolated from Minnesota, USA - S1T2_Fa - Sphagnum fallax MG | ecosystem: Host-associated > Plants > Peat moss > Unclassified | place: USA...
CATAGGGGGTGATCTCGCCGTCGATCAGGTGGGTGCGTTCCTCGAACGGCGCCGTCTGGTGCTCGAAGGCGACCACGCCCATGCAGGGCGCGATCACCACGTCGAAGGCGCCAAACAGCGCGCCCCACTTGCGGCGCACGGACAATTGGCCGTCCAGGGCGGCCATCCAGGCGTGGGCGTCCATCAGGTCCGGCTGTCTGGGCGCGCCCCGGGTCATGGCGGTCATCAACAGGCCCGCATAGACCCCGTGGGCGGCGGCCAGGTCGGGCAGCAGGTCGCTCTCCCACGCCACGACCACGCCGGCCGCCTCAAGGTTCCCGGCCAGGCGCTCCAGGGCGGCGACGATCTCGGCATCGACCTTCGCCAGGGGATGACACGTGATCATCAGCACCCGGAAGTCCGCCAGCCGGGCCTGGCGGGGCGGCGGCAGGGCCAGGCGATAGCCGGTCGCCTCCTCGTCCGCCGGGCCGGCGGTGATGTCCAAGGCCAGCACAAGGTCGGCGACGCTCCGGGCCATCGGCCCGACCACGTTCAGCGGCGGGGGAACCCCGTCGGTCCCGGGCGGGGCGTGGCCGCGTGGGGGCACGAGGCCGTAGCTGGGCTTGTGGCCAAGGACGCCGCAGAACGCGGAGGGAACCCGGATCGAGCCGCCGATGTCGGAGCCGAACTCCAGCGGAACCATCCCGCTGGCCAGGGCCGCGGCGCCGCCGCCGGAGGAGCCGCCGGGCGTGCGGGCGGGATCAAGGGGATGGTTGGTGCGGCCATACACCGGGTTGGCGCTCTGCCAGTCGGCCAGGAACGGCGGCACATTGGTCTTGCCCAGGATCACCGCGCCGGCGCCCTTCAACCGGGCGACCGCGGTGGCGTCGGTGGGCGCGATCCAGTCCTTGAACAGCGGCGATCCCCAGGTGGTGGGCAGGCCCGCGACGTTGAACGCCTCCTTCACCGTGATCGGCACGCCCAGCAGCGGGCGTCGCTCGCCCCGCGCCAGGGCGGCGTCGGCCGCCTTCGCCGCCTCCCGGGCGCGATCGAAGTCGCGCACGACCACCGCGTTGATCGGTCCGTCCAGGGCGTCGATCCGGGCGACCGCCGCCTCGAACAGTTCCAGCGCGCTTACCGTCCGGTCGGCCAGGGCGGCGGCCAGTTGCCCGGCCCCGGCGGTCGCATAGTCATCGATCCCGACCTTGGCCATCGCGCGCGCTCTCCCTGGCGCGACCAAACCACCTGGGCGGGAGGTTGTCCAGGCGGGGCGACGGCTCCCTGGGCGCGACGCCCCCTCAGTCACCCTGTGGGTGACAGCTCCCCCGTTTCACGGGGGAGCAGCAAGGTTCTCGCACCTCCCCCGCCCGCGGGGGAGGTGGCGGGCCGAAGGCCCGACGGAGGGGGCGTGGCCGCGTATCGTGATCGCGCCCACTCTTCCCAGACGCCGCCGCAAGTCGCATAGGGAGGGGATGGAAATCCACGCCGACATCCCCATCCTCGCGGCCATGGGCCAGGGCCTGAAGGGTGTGTGCCCGCACTGCGGCAAGGGGCGGCTGTTCTATCGCTACCTGAAGGTCTCGCACGACTGTCCGGCCTGCGGCCACGACCTGGACCAGTATCCGTCGGACGACGGACCGGCCTATTTCACGATCCTGCTGGTCGGGCATCTGGTGGTCGCGCCGATGCTGCTGTTTCCGTTCATCTGGAAGACGCCGGCGGCGGTGATCGTGCCCGCGACGCTGATCCCGCTGGCCGGATTCACCCTGCTGCTGTTGCCCCGGGTCAAGGGCGCGGTGATCGGGCTGCTCTATGCGCTGCGGGTGCGCCGCGCCGACGCGGCCCTGCATACCGCCGACCGCCTGGAATAGACGCGCGCGCCATGCGTCACGACTTCGCCTCCGACAATGTCGCGGGGGCCATGCCGGAAGTGATCGACGCGATCGTCCGGTTCAACGGCGGGTTCGAGGCCGGCTATGGGGCCGACGGCGTCAGCGCCCGGGCCGGCGACCTGATCCGCGCGCTGCTGGACGTCGACGCGGAAGTCTGGTTCGCCGCCAGCGGCACCGCCGCCAACGCCCTGGCCCTGGCCGCCCTGGCCGCGCCGCACGAGGCGGTGATCGCCCACCAGTTCAGCCACATCGCCACCGACGAGACCGGCGCGCCGGGATTCTTCGGGGCGGGCGTGGGGATCATCGGCCTGCCCGGCCCCTCGGGGCGGATCGACCCCGTCGCCCTGACCGGCGCCCTGGAGGCTCCGGACAGCGCCCACCACCAGTCGCCCGCCGCCCTGTCGCTGACCCAGGCGACGGAATTCGGCGCGGTCTATTCCGAGCCGGCGCTGGCGGCGCTGACCGCCTCGGCCCGCGCGCGGGGATTGAAGATCCATACGGACGGCGCGCGTCTGGCCAACGCGGTCGCCGCCGGGTTTGATCCCAGGACGCCGGCGCGCCTGGGCGTCGATGTGCTGGTGCTGGGCGGGACCAAGGCCGGCGCCACCCCGACCGAGGCGATCGTCCTGATCGACAAGACGCTGAACCGCCGCTTCGGCGCCCGCCTGAAGCACGCCGGCCAGCTGGTCTCCAAGGCCCGCCATCTGGCCGCGCCCTGGATCGGGATGCTGGAATCGGGCGCCTGGGCCGCGCGCGCCGGCCACGCCAACGCGATGGCGCGGCGCCTGGCCGACAAGATGCCGTTCCCGCTGAACCATCCGGTGGAAGCCAACGGCGTCTTCGTGGCGATGGACGATGCGGCCCTTGAACGCCTGAGGGCCGCCGGCTGGTCCGCGTCCCGGTTCATCGACGGGTCGGTCCGGTTCATGTGCTCCTGGGCGACGACGGCCGAAGCCGTCGATCAGCTGGCGGCGGCGCTCAGGCGCATCATCTGAGCGCCCCACCGCGAACGGCCGCCGGTCAGCCAAAGCAGGCCGAGGAGGCTGATCGCCCCCAGCGCGACGTCCAGGGCGGCGAGCTGCGGCGCGGTCTGGGTGAACAGCCCCGGGCTGCCCCGCAGCACATCGGAAGCGGAGACCACCACCACCGCCGCGAACAGGTTGTTGACCAAGTGTACGCCATAGGTGAACGCGATCCCGCCCGCGCGCATCGCCACCCGCGCGGTGACGATCCCGAACAGCACGGCATTGGCCGCCTGCGGCCAGCCGTTGGGGACGTGCAGCGCCCCGAACACCAGCCCGCTCAGGATCGCCGCCGGCCAGGGCCGCTTGACGGCCAGCCAAAACGCCTGGGTCAGATAGCCGCGAAACACATATTCCTCGGTAAAGGTCTGCACCCCCAGGCCCAACAGAGCGGAGATCGCCAGGACCCCCGTGGCGCCCGACAGCGAGACCCTGAACGCATGCGGCGCGACGGCGAACTCGATCAGGGCGCTGACGATCAGCGCGCCCAGCCAAATCCCGGCGCCCAGGGCGAACAGCCGCCAGGACCAGGGCCCGACCACATCCCCCAGCCGCTTGCGATGAACCAGGCGAACCGCGACGATGAACGCCAGCAGGAACAGGCCGAACACCAGCACGCAGTTGCCGATGTAGAACACCGCCGGATCGCGCGCGGGGATGACCAGATCGGTCTTCCAGTCACGCGGCATCAGCCCTGACAGCGTCAGCGGCAACGCGACCGCGATCACGCCCAGCAGCCACAGACCGAGCGCCAGGACGATGGCGAGCGGATAGCGCCACCAGGCGGTCCGGCCCCGCGCCGCATGTTCGGTGAAGATCGTCATCGCCCGCCGTTAGATCACCGGCCGAACGACCGGTCCAGCCGGCGGCTGGGAGCGCCCTATCCCGCCATCGCCGCGAGGCGTTTCACCATGCTCTCCAGGCGGCCCTGGATGATCGCCTCGGCCTCGGCGACGATGCGGCTGATCAGCTCGGCGCAGGTGGGGACGTCGTGGATCAGGCCCTGGATCTGGCCGGCCGACCAGATGCCGTGATCGGGATCGCCGGTCTCATAGACCAGCTTGCCGCGGGTTCCGGCGACCAGCTCGCGGACGTCCTCGAACTTGGCGCCCTCGCGCTCCAGCGCCACGACCTGCTGGCTGACCGCGTTCTTGGCGACGCGGCTGGTGTTGCGCATCGTGCGGAAGATCAGGTCGGTGGCCCGCTCGTCGTTCGCCACCATCTGCTGCTTGATGTTGTCGTGGATCGGCGCCTCCTTCGTCGCCATGAAGCGGGTGCCCATGTTGATCCCCTCCGCGCCCAGCGCCAGGGCCGCGACCAGGCCGCGGGCGTCGCCGAAGCCGCCGGAGGCGATCATCGGGATCTTGATCTTGTCGGCCGCCGCGGGGATCAGGATCAGGCCCGGCACATCGTCCTCGCCCGGGTGGCCGGCGCATTCGAAGCCGTCGATGGAGATCGCGTCGACCCCCATCCGCTCCGCCGACAGGCCGTGCCGGACCGAGGTGCATTTGTGGATCACCTTGACCCCGAATTTCTTGAAATCGTCGACATGCTCCTGCGGCTTGTAGCCGGCGGTCTCGACGATCTTCACGCCGCTTTCGATGATCGCCGCGCGGTATTCGGCGTAGGGCGGCGGCTTGATCGCCGGCAGGATCGTCAGGTTCACGCCGAACGGCTTGTCGGTCAGGTCCCGGCAGCGGGCGATCTCCTTGGCCAGATCCTCAGGGGTCGGCTGGGTGAGGGCGGTGATGAAGCCCAGGCCCCCGGCGTTGGCCACCGCCGAAACGAGCGAGGCGCGGCCCACCCACTGCATGCCGCCCTGGGCGATCGGGTGTTCGACGCCGAACATCTCGGTGAAACGGGTCTTGAGCATGGGGCCTCCCTCGAGGGCGATGGCGATCGTGTCTTGACCGCCATCACGCACGCCTGTCGCCGCGTCACGCAAGCGCCGATGCGCTCATGGCGGGCGCGGTCCCTCCGCCGGCGCCAGGCCGCCCTCCGGCAGGTGGCAGGCGAAGCGCGCGCCGACGGCGGGGGGCGCGCTTTCCACCTCGACCCAGCCGCCGTGGGCCTCGATCAGCGCCTTGACCAGGGCCAGGCCCTGGCCGGCGCCGGCGTCCTCCTGGCCGGTGAAACGATCGAAGATGTGGGCCTGGACGTGATAGGGGATGGCGGCGCCGGTGTCGCCGACCTCCAGGCAGACCTCGCCCTCGGTCCGCCGGGCGGCCACGCCGACGCGCCCGCCGGCCGCGGCGCGGCGCAGCGCCGTCTCGATCAGATGGTCCAGCACCCGGGCCAGGGCGCCGGCGTCGGCCTGGATGACGCCAAGATCCTCGCCCAGCCGGGTCTCCAGCTCCACCGCGTGGGCGCCCGCCCGGGCGCTGGACCGGGCGACGGCCGCGTCCAACAGGCTCGCCACGTCGGTCGGCGCCAGGGTCAGGGTCAGGTCGCCGGCGTCGACCTCGGCGAGGGTCAGGATGTCCTCCACCGATCGGGCCAGGTCGGCGGCGGCGGCCCGAACGTCCCGCAGCCAATCCCGTCCCCGGGGGCTCAAACCGGTCTCGGCGGTGGCCAGCAGCTCGGCGTAGCCGACGACGGTGGTCAGCGGCGTGCGCAGTTGATGCGAGACGCCGCCGACGAAATCGCGCTTCAGCCGTTCGGCCAGCTTCAGGGCGCCCTCGCGTTCGCGCAGCGCCCGCTCCAGGCGCCGCTCGCCGGTGATGTCGGTGAAGCTGACCAGGGTGGCGCCGTCCGGCAGCGGCTGGGAGCGCCAGGCCAGCCATCGCCCGTCGGCGATGCGCGCCTCGCCGGCGGCGGCGGCGCGCGCGGCGGGATCGGGGTCGGCGACGCGGCCCTTCAGCGTCCGCCAGAACAGCCGGTCGGGCAGGCGCGTCACGCAGACATCGGCGATATCGTCGAACGCCGGCTCGCCGGCCAGGGCCTCCGGCGGCAGGGACCACAGGCGCTGAAACGCCTCGTTTCGCAGCTTCAGCCGGGCGTCCGATCCGAACACCGCCACCGCGTCGGTCAGCTTGTCCAGCGTCGCCTGGCGGACCTGAACCAGCTGATTGAGCCGGCTCTTCAGGCGCAACTCCGGCGTGAGGTCGCTGAACAGCAGGATCAGGCCGCCGCCGGGATCGGCCAGGGCGCGCATCCGCAGCGTCCTGTCGCCAGCGATCCGCCAGATCGCCTCGGGCCGCCGGGCCGGATCGTCATGAAGCGCCAGCTCCTCGGCCTTGAAGCGCGCGTAGTCCGCCGCCTCCGGCAGCCGCCGGCGCTGGCGAAGGCGGTCGAGCCAGGCGCCCTGGGTCGGCCCCCGGGCCAGCCAGCCGGGATCCAGGTCCCAAAGGCGGGCGAAGGCGGCGTTGTGATAGCAGAGCCGGCGGTCGGCGCCGAACACCGCCGCCGCCTCGGCCAGGGCGTCCAGGATCACCTCCAGGGCCGCGGCCCGCGGCGAGGCAGACGGGGCGTCGGCTGCCCACAGCGCGACCAGGGCCAGGGCGCCCGCCGCGCGGCCGCTGAGGCGGATGGTCCCGCCAGGTCCCCGAATCACCGCGTCGAACGGCGCGCCCGCCGCGTTCAGCGCCCGCAGGCCGGCGTCAACCACCCCGTCCCGCCGCGCCAGGGCCGCGAGCAGCCCCCGCGCGTCGCCCGCGGCGGCGACCTCACCGACGGCCGCCGCGCAGGCCGCCAGGGCGCCGTCCCCGGCGATCAGCCTGGCCCCATCGTCGTCCAGCGCGATCAGCGCCCGGTCGAAGGCGTCGGCGGAGGCCCGCAGCCAGGCGCCGGCCGCCCCTGACGCGGGCGCGTCTTCCCCGCCGGCGCCCGGCGTGGCAGTCTGATCGCCGTCAAGTTCGGGGAGGACGCCCATGCCGCAAACTCATACCCTGGTGGCCATTGTCACGATTCTGGCCCTGGTGCTCTATTTCGTGATGGCCATTCGCGTCGGCCTGGGGCGGGCGAAATACGGCGTCCCCGCGCCGGCGATCGCCGGCAACCCGGACTTCGAGCGGCTGTTTCGTGTCCAGGCCAACACCCTGGAGTGGCTGCCGATCTTTCTGCCGGCGCTGTGGCTGTTCGCGATCTACTGGAACGACCGGGTCGCGGCGGTGATCGGCGTCGTCTGGATCGTCGGCCGCGTCGTCTACATGACCGGCTACGCCCGGGCGGCGGGGGCCCGGGGCCCCGGTTTCGCGATCCAGGCTCTGGCGACGTTCGCCCTGCTGCTAGGCGCCCTGGGCAAGGCGGTCTGGGCGGCGATCGTGGTTGGCGTCTAAGCCTGGGCGTTTGAGCCGGACGGTCTTTACGAGCCGGCCCGCGCCATGAGAAACGTCCGTCCCTAGAGGGACATCATTGGCGACCGGCGTGACGGGGACGCGGCGCGAGGATCTTCACGACCCATGACCAAGACAATCGCCGCCGCCGGAACGCTTGGGCTGGCGCTCGCCTTCGGCCTGGGGCTCGCCGCCTGCGAGACGGCGACCCCCTATCAGCCGCTGCAACACGGGACCCACGTCTCCGGCGGATTCTCCGACCAGAGGCTGGACGACGACCACTTCCGCGTCATGTTCAAGGGCAACACCGTGACCTCCCGGGCGACCGTGGAGTCCTATCTGCTCTACCGCTCGGCCCAGATCACCGTCGACCATGGCTATGACTGGTTCGAGACCGAGGGCCGCCATACCCATGGCGAGAAGGAGACCTGGGTCGATCCCTATGGTCCGGGCTATGGCTGGGGCTATTTCCGACCCTATTGGCGGGTCTATGGTCCCGGCTACGGCTGGCGCGGCTGGGGTCCGTGGGGCCCCGGCTATGAGATCAGCACCGTCGAGAAGTTCGAGGCGTCGACTGAGATCACCCTTCACCACGGCCCCAAGCCGGCGGGCGATCCCCGCGCGCTGGACGCCCGCGAGGTCATGACCAACCTGGGACCCAAGCTCCAGCACCCGAAAGCCTGAGGCGGCGGCCCCGAGCCGCGCCCCAAGTCAAACAGGGCGCCCTCGTCCCACCCGGTTCGTCGAGTTTTTCCTGGAGATAGGTTGGTAATCAGAAAGCTTGGACCAGGTTGACGCTGGGTTCCTGTCGATGGCGTCCAACGCCCCCTCAGTCGCCCTTTGGGCGCCAGCTCCCCCGTTTCACGGGGGAGCAGCAACGGCCACTCGCTCCTCCCCCGCTTGCGGGGGAGGTGGCCGGCCGAAGGCCGGACGGAGGGGGCGTCGGACACCGCTACCGGGGCTGCATCCGGATCGCGCCGTCGAGGCGGACGTCCTCGCCGTTGAAATAGCCGTTGGTGACCATGGTCAGGGCCAGCTGGGCGTATTCCTCGGCGGCGCCCAGGCGCTTGGGGAAGGGGACGGAGGCGGCCAGGGCCTCCTTCACCTGCGGCGGGGCGCCGTTCATCAGCGGGGTGGAGAAGATCCCCGGCAGGATCGTGTTGACGCGGATCCCCTCGCTGGCGAGGTCGCGGGCGATGGGCAGGGTCATGCCCACCACCCCGCCCTTCGACGCCGAATAGGCCGCCTGGCCCATCTGCCCGTCCTCGGCCGCCACGGAGGCGGTGTTGACGATCGCGCCGCGCTCGCCGTCCTCCAGCGGCTCCAGGGTCAGCATGCCGGCGGCGCTCTTGGCGATGCAGCGGAAGGTGCCGACCAGGTTGATCTGGATGATCAGGTTGAAGGCGTCGAGGGGGAAATGCTTGATCTCGCCGGTCTTGCGGTCGCGCCCGGCGGTCTTGGCGGCGTTGCCGGTGCCGGCGCAGTTGATCAGGATCCGCTCCTGGCCATGCGCCGCCCGGGCCTTGGCGAAGGCGGCGTCGACATCCGAATCCGAGGTGACGTTACAGGCGCAGAACACGCCGCCGACCTCGGCCGCGACGGCCTCGCCCTTGGCCGCGTTCATGTCGAAGATCGCGACCTTCACGCCCTGGGCCGCCAGGGCCCGGACCGTGGCCTCGCCCAGGCCCGAGGCGCCGCCGGTGACCACCGCGGCGATCGAGGAATCCAGTTTCATCGGGGTCTCATCCTTGTTGTCATCGCGGCATAGGCGTTTCCTGGCGCGGTTCCCGCCGCCATACCCCCATCCCGCGCGGGCCAAAAGCATCACCCAGCGTCAACGCCGCCGCCGGCCACGCGCCTATCGAGGCGCCGGCTCGCTCCAGGCGTCCGGGTCCGCCTCCGCCCCGATGTAGGCGAGGCCCGAGGCGATCGAGACCAGTTCGCCGCCGCCCTCCAGCTTCGCGGCGCCAAAGCGGGCCTCGAACAGGCGCCGGACCGCCGGCACGAACGAGGTGCCGCCGGTGAGAAACACCCGGTCCACGTCCTCCGGCCCCAGGCCGGCGCGGGCCAGCGCCTCCCCCACCGCGGCGTCCATCGCCGCCAGTTCCGGCGCGATCCAGCCGTCGAACTCGGTCCGGCGCACGCTCGCCTCGATCCGCACCGAGCCGGCCTCGAACAGGAACCTCGCCTCCTCCCGCGCCGACAGCGCCTCCTTCAGCCGGGAGACGGCCTGGTAGAGGCGATAGCCGTGGTTGTCGTCCAGCACCTCGACCAGCGCCGCCAGCTTCTCCGGCTCCAGCGCCGTGCGCACCAGGCCCCGGATGTCGCGCATGTCGCGGGAGGCGCGCAGCAGGGCCAGCTGCTCCCACCGGGCGAAGGCGGTGAAGTAGCGGTTCGGGATCGGCAGCACATGGTCGAAGGCCTTGTAGGCGGACCCCCGGCCCAGGCGCGGCGAGACCAGATGATCGATGATCCGATAGTCGAAGGCGTCGCCGGCCAGGCCCACACCGGCGTTGGCGAGCGGCGTGGCGCGGATGCCCTCCGCTCCGACATGAAAGCGCAGGATCGAGAAATCGCTGGTGCCGCCGCCGAAATCGCCGACCAGCACCGTGGCGTCCGCCTTCAGCGTGCGGGCGAAGAAGAACGCCGCGGCGACCGGCTCATAGGCGTAGCGGACGTTGTCGAAGCCCAGCCGCGCGAACGCGGTCTGGTAGCGCGCCAGGGCCAGGGCCGGATCGGGACGAAGGCCGGCGAAGTTCACCGGCCGCCCGACGATGCACAGCGGCCCGCCCGCCGGCCAGGCGCCGCCGGCGTGCTCGCGCAGGCGCAGCAGGAAGGCCGACAGCAGGTCCGGGAACTCGTAGCGCCGGCCCAGAATCCGCGTTTCCTGGAACAGGGGGCTCGCGGCATAGCTCTTGAACGACTGGATGAAGCGCGTCTCCAGCGGCTCTTCCACATAGGCCTCGATCGCCCAGGGCCCGGCCTGGATCACCCGGCGGGCGGCGGGCGTGTCGGCCGCCTCGCCCTCGGCGGCGTGGAAGCTCAGCGCAGATCGAAACGCGACAACCTCGCCCGCCGGCGCGGCGAAGGCGATCAGCCGCGCCTCCCCCTCCGGCCCGAGCGTCGAGATCACCGTGTTGGTGGTGCCAAAATCGATCCCGATCACGCCGGGAGCCATACCCATACTCCGCCCCGCGTCAGTCCGGGGCGGCGCCGTCCCGGGGGCCCTCGTAGGCGGCCATCTGGGCCATCATCAGGATCTTGCTGACCGAGGCCGACAGCGGGCAGATCTGCACCGGCTTCGACAGGCCCACCAGGATCGGCCCGACCACCGTCGCCGAGCCCAGGGAGGCCAGCAGCTTGGTCGAGATCGAGGCCGAGTGGATCGCCGGCATGATCAGCACATTGGCCGGCCCGGTCAGGCGCATGAACGGATAGTTGCCGCGGGTCTCCGGCTCCAACGCCAGTTCGGGGGGCATCTCGCCCTCATATTCGAAATCCAGGCCCTCCATGTCGTCCAGCGTCGCCACCGCCTCGCGCACCTTTTCCGCCCGCTCGCCCATCGGATTGCCGTACGAGGAATAGG
>Ga0116226_10006169_pt1 | contig 10753 bp, 9 predicted proteins | sample S1TSphfallax_FD_89692 | JGI IMG/M metagenome (GOLD analysis project Ga0116226, IMG submission 89692) | Host-associated microbial communities from peat moss isolated from Minnesota, USA - S1T2_Fa - Sphagnum fallax MG | ecosystem: Host-associated > Plants > Peat moss > Unclassified | place: USA...
CAAGGTTAAATTGAGCTTGTGTCAAAGTTGCAACAATAGGATCACATTATATTAAATTTGCAATCAAATTAGTAGTTACAAATTGTATCAGAACTATAATAACAGGGTAAAACTTAGATCATATCAGATTTGTAGTTATAACAATAGCGACAAGTGATAATAGAATTACAATCACAAAAACAAATAACAACCCAACAATAAACAACTGCATAATTATTAATAGAGGCATCAAAAGAGCAACAATAGACTTTGTATATAATAGAGATTCAAATAGTGCTTCAATATGAAGTATAAACAAAGTAGATTATAGTACAGACAGAACAAATTATAGTACAGACAAATTAGATTTCTAAATCATAGGATTAGAAACAACAGTAGATTTAACTTTCTTAACACATTTTTCATCTAGAATTCCAGGATGTAATGCAGAGTATGGATGGGGTAATGTTAAGGGAGTAATTACTCATGGTAATTATTAGTTAGTATATTTTTATTTACCTATTTATTGTTTTATAATTACCAACTAGATTACATAGTTTTTATCACCATTTGAATTTGAATAGAACATTGGATTGTTTTTGTTGAATAATATCTTTGGAGAAAAGGGAGAAATGAGTATATTGTATGATTGTAGAACATGGAGTTTTAATAAAATATGAGAAAAAAACACTTGATTTTTGGAAAAGTTTTGTTTCATAGCCAAAATTTATTGTTTTGATGTTTTTTTCCATCATACTTTCATTATTGGATTTTAATTTTGAAACTAGTTCTAAGTGAATTTGAATGAGTAGACTTTGTTAGTATTGGTTTTATTATATTTTAGTCCAAATTTTAGACCGTAATATAGGATTATAATTGCTATATTTACCAGCTATACTTATGTTGGATAAACCTATGTTAATTATTATCATGTTAGTTATACCTATGTTGGTTATTTTTATGTTGGTTATACTTAGGTTGGTTAAACATATGTTGATTATATTTAGATTAGTTTAAACTATGGTGGATATACTTATGTTGGCCATATGTGGGTTAGTTAAACCTATGTTGGTTATTCTTATGTTGGTTATACCATCACTAAAAAAATATAATAAACTTGAACTTTTGTTATTTACCAATGCATTAGGTAGACAAGCTAATGTCCAAACACATAAGAATTCAAAGCTCTACAAAATTCAAAGGAGGGCTCCTTTGTTTATGGTGTCCCAAAAAAAGTCGAAGATTTTTTCTTGGTGCATTCATAACACAAAAACTTATCTAAAACGGATAAAAAATGAAAAAGTTATGGTCCTTAACGCACCCCCAAGCTCCTTGATGGACTCAATTACGAGTCCAAAGGTGAAGATAACAAAAGGAAAAGGAGTTGGGGTGTGCTCCCTGGCTCATAACACTTCGGGGGTAGAGGGGCATGTTGGAACTCCAAGATGGGACTAGGAAGATTGACAAGCAATTTAATCACTCACACGGACCTGCACAAACCAAACAACCAATTGCTTAATGCGTAGTTGAAGCACTTTGGTGCACGGACGAGCCATGGGCAAACCCGGACTCACAAGATTCACCATGGCTTAGATTTAAAGGAAGCCACCACCTTCCCCCTTATAGTATACTCTATGCCTGGCCATGGGACTAGCACCCAAATGTCATTTTGTCCCGGGACTACAAGTGGGAGTCCCAAAATTCCCAAAGTTGGGACTCCTGTGACTTTGGGGGCCCATAATTTTGTGTGCAGACCTCCAATTGAGATGAGGTCTAAAGCAAAGTTGTAGCCCTTGTCGAAATCTTTATATTGGTATGTGGCACGCCACCTTCACACAAGGAAATTGGGGCAACTCCTGACTTTTAATGGTCGGGAGTCAAACTGCCAATTTGACTTTTGGCCTTTCTTTTGGCCATAACTTGTGTTTTAAATGTCAAAATGGGTCACGCGAGCCCATTCTACACATTTAAGTCTCAAAAGATTTCCATTGATATAAGAAAATCCTCAATCCAATGGGTTTTGACCCCTAAAATTGCTCTTTAAAGATTCAGAAGTCCATCGAGACTCTAACTCCCAAAGTGGGAGCTCACTTGGGAGTGTGAGGGTTCATTCCCTCACACTTTCTTGCACTCCTGAGAGCACGAGATGTGACTCCTGGGCTTCTCTCTTGGCCCTCACCCTTGCAAGCCCTTGCCTTGGTCGTGAGCCTAAGGCTAGGGTTGCGATAACCCTTCTAAATGTGCATGATCAAAAAGTCGAAAAAATGCCAAACCCAACATTAGGAAAATGTTCTAAAAACACCTAATTTTAGTCCTCTTATGTTGTTTTTTTGCTTGTAGAATTGAATGATGAATTATAAAGCTTAAGGCGCTCTCATAACACTTTAGATCACTCAATTTGAATAGGAGATGAGAAAGTTATGAGTTTTAGAAGTAGGAGGTGTTGCGACCCTAACCTTGGGCTCACAACTAAGGTAAGGGCTCGGAAAGGTGTGGGCCAAAAATGCAACCAGGGAGTCATATTCACACTCCTGGGAATGCGAAAAAGTGTGAGGGAATGAGCCCACACATTCCCAAATGGATTCCCACTTTGGGAGTTGGAGACCCAATGGACTTCCAAATCTTCAGAGAGCGATTGTAGGAGTCAAAACTCATTGGATTGAACAATTCCTTATACCATTGGAAAGCTATTGGAATGTAAATGTCTGGAATGGGGCTCGCATGTCTTATTTGAATATTTAAAACACAAGTTATGGTCAAAAGAAAAACCGAGAATCAAAGTGCTAATTTGACTTTTGATCACTAAAAGTTAGGAATCATCTTGATTTACTTGTGTAAGTGGCGTGCCACATATTGTTGGAAAGATATTGACAAGGGCTACAGTTTTGCTTCAAATTTCACTTCAATCAGAAGTCTTTATCAAACATTATGGGCTTCCAAAGTTTCGGGAATCTCAATTTCAAAATTTTTGGGAGTCCTTGGAAAAATGACATTTGAGTGTAGCCCCCATGGCTAATCATAGAGAAGACTATAAAGGGGAAGGTGGTGGTATCCCCCAAGTCCAAGTCATGGTGAGTTTTGTGATTTTATGTATGCCCATGGCTCATTCGTGCACCAAAAATGTTCTAACTATGAACTAACCAACTTATTGTTTGATTTGTACAAGCTCATATGAATAATTGACCCACTTGTCATTCATCCTAATCCCCATCTTGGAGCTCTAGCATGCCCTTTTTACCCCTGACGTGCTACAAACTAGGGAGTGTACCCTAATTCCTTTTGCTATTTCACTTTCAAACTTACATTTGAGTCTTTTAAGGAATTTGGGGGTGCGTCAAGTTATAAGAAACTAGGTTGCAAGTTGTAAAAACTACTGGTATATAGTAATGGAATATAAGATTAAAGACTTAACATAAAAATTCAAAAAAACAATTTAGTTTTAATGATTATGTTTTGTGCTTTCCAAAGGGAAATAAGTCACACCTAAAGAAGTTTATTGAGAAATGGTTTTGACTATACATAATGCAATATGTGTTATCGAATAACATTGTGTTATTAGTGACAATTGAGAAGTTTGAGACTAATTTTATGCTAGTCAATGTGAATAAACTCAAACTTTACAAATACATGGAATTTGAAATTTAGAAACAAAAATAATAGATGTCAACGTATTGGGAACAAAGAGCAAGTGGACTTTAGGCAAAGGATTATGATACGAAGGTGGAAGATGAAGATTGTGTAACAAAGAAACCATAGATCTAGGGTAATGAAGAATAATAGATGGAAGATCCTGAGGTCAACATTATATTAACTTTGGAAATATAAATGACAATCAAATCCTTGAACAATAATTATAGAAATGAAGGCTTTAGGATACATAAATATGAAGTTGGTATATCAAGGGTATTGGTTAAATTAATAGAGGAATTCGCACAATCATTAGATTTATCGATAGAATTAATAGAATTATTGATATAATCAATAGATGAATTGACATATTCAACAGATGAATCAACATAGTCAACATATGAATTGACACAATCAATAAAAGGCATATAGGGCGAACAAGGTGGAGTTAGTATAGTTAATGTAGGAAGATTAGGGATGTAGAATAAACAAAAGATGAAATTTGAAACATTCATCCACATTTATGATGTGAAGTGCTTCCATGTGGTTGGATGAAAGCATGCTAAAGTATACCAAAAAAATAGTCCACCCAAGTAAAAAAACACAAATTTGTGACAAGTAGATTAGAAAATAGGTGATGCCTTTTGAAATTGTCCTTTTGAACTACATGAAGGCATCAAATGTGATATGTTGAAGTGTTTGAAAGTTGTAAAAATTGTTTTAACCTTTTAAATAACCTACTTTCAATCTACTTTACAAAATTTGCAAGTTTGTCCAATTGTGAGAAAGTATATTGAAAGTAGGTAAAAAAACTTTAATTTGGAAATTTCACTCATATGTTGCATTTTGAAAGGTTTCGGGGCATGATTTAATGAATTATGCACATGCAATGCACTTTAAATCATATCAAAAAACATGTTTTGGATGCCAAAAATGAGTTTATGGAAAATTTACTTTTGAAAGGCTTCATATTGTCATAATCCAAAAATTCAACTTCCAAAAAATATGTATCAAGGTGCATAATGGTTCAAACATTGGTAACACATCATTTGAATAATTTGATTTGGAAAATGTGTAATATCAGCCAAAGTAGTAAACTTGCAATAAACAAATAAATTAATGAAAGTAATAACATACATTAAGAATGACTATATATGGTTTATTTAATGTGATAAGCACCTCCCAAAATTTATGGCATGATAAAAATGTTTAAAATGCAAAAGATTCCAAATCTATTTTTACTTATTGGTAGGGATGACCAATTGGTATACTTTACCATGCTTACACCATGTTGTACAAGGTACACAAAAAAATGGTAGTGATGCATTGTAATAATTTTGAGGATGAGGCATTAATTAAAAAACGGTGGCCATTCTAAAAAAAATGAATGAGACATGTGGGAAGCTCAAAGACAAAAATAAACAGAAGAATTGTTGAAAGTTGTTTTCATTTGTTATTAGAAGTTGTGAACATTTTTGAAATTCTAGAGTTCATAGAAGCATGAGTGCAGAGAGTGCAATTGAAAAATTGTAGAGAGTAACAAAGGAAAATGAAGTGCAGAAGAGTGAGCATAGATGAAGATAAGAAGAGGAAGCATATTTATTGAAAATAATAGAAGCAAAAGAGGAGTTGAGAGGAGTAGAATATGTTGGAGTGTTGAATATGCAATTGTTGGTTGTGAAGTTGTTGCCACATTCACCATCATCTTTAAAGTGCAAAGAAGGCAAAACATACAATGAGAAGATGCAATTTGCGGAGATGATAATTTATGATGTATACCTAAATGGAACATTTGTAATGTAGTTTTTGTGTAGACATATAAGAAGTTGGAGTGAAAGTAATCAAGTAAGACCATGAACTACATTAATGGACTCGGTGTACATTAAAGAATCAGAAGAAGGTGAAGTTGTGGAACAACAATCTATTGGAGGCACAAGTAATGTAGAAGGATGCAAGGCAGGAGGACGTTACTAAGGTGAGCATGCAACCATCAACAAAAGTGTAGACATGTTGACAAAAGTGCAACCAAGGGTGATAGAGATCAATATGAACATGCTAGGGGCTACAAAGGCAAAAAGGGGCACAACCATCATGGACAAAGCCACATTTTTAGATAAAGGTATTCGTATTCTAGATCCTGGCCGATTTATGTGGATATAGACGAAACATAATTACGATAAGCATGTTGAAAGGATGGAGAATTGGAAGGACATTAGTGACGAGGAAGAATGGGCTTCTATGGTAGGGCTTGTTACTTTATTTCTGATGAATTGGGGAGCACTAATGTTAGATGTCATGTTGGAATTTTTAAACAAATTATCAAGGCCACAAATATATATTTTGGGTATCAGGACAAGGTGTATGTCATTAACAAACAAATTAGAGTTTGTGCAAAAGGGTATATAGAAGACCCAAAAGGGTAGGTTAATAAGTCAATAACATTGTAAGCATTACATAATTGTAGAATTGCACCCATAAATTTTGTAGTAGATCAGTGGAATGTAAAAAGTATGGGTTTGCCATACTTTATCAAATATCTTGCATTCATATCTGTTATTTATTAGAGAGAAAAGGTGACATATTTTAGTAATAAAAATGCCATCACATTGATGAGAAAAAAAAAAGGGGAAGAAGGTGGATTGGGTACAGCTTATATATAATAGTTTATGTAGTGAGCTTGATTAATGGTATAAGTATGTCAAGGAGAATAAGGGGGATAAGAAGGACACCTGTTAATCAGTTTTGATACTGGTAAAAAAACTTTAAATATCTATTTGTCCACCAAAAATAAAATCACAAAAAACACAGGCCAAGGTTAAGAGAACTAGAGAGGAGATGCAGTCAACATTGGAAAATAAAGGGAAGGCTATAACAAAATCTCCAAGAAGTGCTTTCAAAAGGAAGAACAGAGTTGAGGAAGGTGGAGCCTCAAAATCAAGAGTTAAGAAGGAACATGAAAGCATAAAAACATGGGCATAGAAAATGATGAGGGGGAGAGTGGCACCCTCTATAGTGCTAACATTGGTACAAGCAAGTAGGCAGACTGTAAGGTACCACATATGTCATCTCCATAGGAGAGACAACTAAAGGAACATAACCAAAAATTAAGAGGGAACATGACATAAGGTTTTTAGAGAGTGAGGAACATCTACAAATGGAAGGGGACATATATGAAGATTGGATGGACACCATGTCCACAACAACAATAACAACAAACACAAGGAGGTCTACAAGCTATTGAATTGGAGACGAAAAGAGTGGAAACATAACCTCATTTAGTAGTGTTTAGACCACCAAAACTATAGGTACCAATTAGTGAAACATGATCTGCAAAGGGACAACCATTTGGGGTCCAACCACTTTATTAGGAATCACACGTGCCCCCTTAGACTACTATTTTATTCTTAGAATCTTTTTATAATCTTTTTAATACATCTTTCAAAAAAATTAAAGCTTTTAAATTTTTTCTTAATACTATTATGTTAAAGTGTATATTAAAAAATATCCAAAAAGTGTCTTTAAAAAATATTTTCAAATTGTGCTTTTAGTGTCAAAATTGCGTTAAACTCCTTTCATGTAACTTTTAAGCAATGGTTACAAGAGATTAAAATTCCTTACACATATTTTTCATTCATTATATTGATTCCAAGTTTTTATGACATGTACATATATATATTTACAATAAAATTTTATAAAAACAATTTATTTATTATTATTTTTTAATTTTTTACAATCCAAATTCAAAAAATTAAGCAATGGTTACAATTGTTTTTGGTAAATGTTAGTATGACTTCACCCTTTGAGTTTCGAATGGGGAGTAAATTAGTACATGATATGGGATCTTTTATATAAGGATTAAAAAATCTTACGACACAAACAAGTACACAAAAATTTGTGGAAGTGGTGGTTATAGAAGTAATGCAAGTAAATAAGGTAGCTAAATTGTTTCAGACCATGGCAATTGTGAGTCTAAATATGGGGAATTTGAATTTAGAGGTGAGTAGTTTGAAAAACAAATTGGCCATGAAGGAGGAGGAGAGTCTTATACATGGAATTGGACAAGGAGAAGGATTTCTAGAAGGAATATAAACATAACATAGAAATTTGGAGGAAAAATAAGATAGAGAATGAGCAAAAGATCAAAGCGTTCTTACAAAAATAATAGGATGAGAATAAGGAGCTTAAGATTAAGACATTCCTAATGAAATCACAGGCTAAAGAATTATAGGAGTTGAAGAAAACAACTAAAGCCTGGGAAACTATAGAAAGAAAATGGGCAAAGGCCAATTGTTTCATTACAAACAATAATAGGAAGCTATGGGTAGTCATGTGGAAGCATTAATTAAGGAGAAGAAGGAGAAGGAGAATGTCTTGATAGGATTGGAATTGATGAATTTAAAGAATATTTTTCTGCTTAATTTTAAAAAACTCAAAATAAGGATAACAAAGGTTGGAAAAAAGAAGTTGGCGGAGGAAAATAAGGAGTATAGGAGGAATTTACAACAATTGTAAGCACATTTGGAAACTATAAATGACTAGAGGAAGAGTTTGGACCCAACTAGTGTATAGAAAAGGTTAAGGATTATGAACAAATGTTATAATATTACACTCTAATGAGGACAAAGAACAAGATGAATGGTTTTGATACAGAGTTTAAAGAATGGTGGGAAGTTGCAAAGGAGTTGGAGAAGAATCTAGTTCAACATAAAGTTGATGAGAAGAACCTCAAGTATAAGTTGGAAATACATCAAAAAAAATTTCCAAAATTTCCAAATTTTGTAAAGGCATTGGGCTAATTTGAGGAGATTGAAGCAGAACCTAATAGGACAACTTAAGAGGAGGAACTGCAAACTGAAGAACCACATGACCTCAAAGGAGGGGGCCATGTAAAGAAAAAACCACTGACATCCCAAGAACAAGAACACATGGAAATTATTCTAGCAATAGAAATAGAGCTATCAAAATACAACCCTTGGAAGTAGAATCATAGAGTGAGTTAATGGAGGAGGAGGTCAAAACTATAGATTTAGAGGTGGGTACAAAATCATTAGTTTTTGTACAAGTTGAAACTATAGTGGAAAAGCCAAAAGCCTAGAAGGTTGCATAATGTTTTCATTTCATTTTTTGGCATTTCACAAGGATGTCGGGGACAAAATCCAAAGTATAGGAAGGTTAATGTTAAGGGGGTAAGCTAATTACATTGTTTTGGATGAACAAGGCATTTAGGATATGGATTGATCATTAAACATTATAGGTTTGAATTTTGAATTCTTGTTTAGTTTTGAATCATGTTGATGTGACTTGGGGACTACCCAAAGATGGGAGTTTTGGGAAAAGGATTTCATTCTTAGACATACAATTTTGGAGTAAGGAAATAAATGTAAATACTTTGTAGCAAAAAACCATAATTTTTTTTTTGACATACCATAGATTTTATTTTGTTATTTTGATTTTATTTCAATAAAACATGGAATTTTGTTATATTTTGATTGAAGTTTTTAGTACATTAGAGAAGTACAAACTTCTATAATGATTTTCATTTTCATATTCAAGACATTATTGTCTGAATTTTATGTGTTATTAAAAATATAGTGAATGAATTGTAATTTTGTTTTTGAATTTGTTTACATCGTATTTTGAAGTGCATATTTTAGTTATATGAAATAACCATGAATCTAGTGTTTTAATGTACAAAAGTAGGCGTGTTTAAAATCAAGGCATGAATTGTGAATGTATGCATATTTTAGTGCAAATTTATTGTTACAGTAAAAGTGGAATAGTTTTGTAGGAATTAATCCACATCTACCAACAACTATTATGCAACTATCTCTTGGGTATTATAATTAGTGTGCAATTATCCCTTTAGAAGTACGGTGTACAAATAAATAAATCAGCACATCAAAAAATTAGTTAATTGTATTATAGTTACAAGTGAGTTGAAAATAGGTCTTCTATATGGTGATTAGTACACATTATAAATACATATGTAATCAATCATGTTTGATTTTTTTAGGAATTGCATTATAATTGCATGTGGCAACTAGTTTTCAATTATGATTCCCATTGATACAATTAGTATAGCGATTAGTGCGCCACTACTAAAAAACTAATATTCAACTATGTTATGATTATAATACAACTACTTATAATTTAATAGAAATGCATATTCATCATTTATTTTTATCTTCATCATTTTGAGTGATTTAAAATGTTATGGGAGTGCTACCTCAAGATTTAGAAATCATCTTCATTTGAAATGTAAAGGAAAGGAGTAATGATAAAATAACAAGAAAATAAATAAGCTTTCCAACTTACAAAACACATTTTTTTCTTTTTCTTTTTTTTCTTTGGACCCTTCATAGTTTCAAACCTCATAACTTTATTATTTCTTGTTCATTTAAAACGATTTAAAGTGTTATAATAGTGTCACTTGAAGTGCTACAAATAATCTTGGAACTCCAATAGAAATAAAGGAACATATAAGGTTTTTTTTAGGTGTTTGGTAACTACTTTTTGATATGGACATGCATCTAACTAAACTTAGACTATGCTTCCAAAAGTGCAAAGAATTTGAGATAAGTTTAAACCTAGATAAATGTGCATTTATGTTATTTTCAAGGATGATATTGGGATTTATGATTTCCAAGGAGTGTAAATTAACAAACCCCAAGAAAATCCAAACCATAGTTCAAATGCATGTCCCAATAAATCCACAACAAATTCATGTATTCAATAACATGGCTCGGTTTTATAACCATTTTATCAAAAAAAATTCATTTATCATGGTTCCAATTACCAAACCCATGAAGAAGACAACAAATTTTATGGATCCAAGCTATGTGCTAGGTAGTTTGGGAGTTGACAGAACATAAGTACATAGAAGCACCTATTTTTATATCTCTTAATTGGGATATAAAATTTCATGTCCATACATATGCATCATTTTTAGATGTAAGTGCCATGTTAACATACAACTTGATAGGAAAGCATGATCAACAAGTAGTTTATGTTTTTTGACTATTACATATTGCAAAGGGAAACTACAATATCACAAATTGTGAAGCCTTAGCCATGTTATTTGCACTTCAAAAGTTTAGGGATTACCTACTAGGTAATAAGTTTGTGTAAATTATTTAGACCATACGGA
>Ga0116226_10006170_pt1 | contig 10752 bp, 7 predicted proteins | sample S1TSphfallax_FD_89692 | JGI IMG/M metagenome (GOLD analysis project Ga0116226, IMG submission 89692) | Host-associated microbial communities from peat moss isolated from Minnesota, USA - S1T2_Fa - Sphagnum fallax MG | ecosystem: Host-associated > Plants > Peat moss > Unclassified | place: USA...
GGTGGGGTGGGGGGGGGTGGGGGTGGGGTGTGTGGGGGGTGGTTGGGGGGGGGGGGGGGGGGGGGGTGGGGGGGGGGGGGGGGGGGGGGGGGGGGTGGGGGGGGGTTTGTGAATCTAATAGGTGGGTAAGTGGGAAAAGGAGTCGAGGGTTTAGTAGGTAGGTGAGAAGGGGTCGAGGGGTGGTTCTTAGTTGGTAGGTAGGGCCAAGTAGGCAGGTAGTATGTAGCTGGCTAGCTGAGGTCAGAGTTAGGGGAAAAGAAAGCAAGGGTCAGTACCAAAAGGGTGAACAATGATCAACACACATTCAGCCACTGGATGAGGTTTCTCCGAGTGCTTTACAGACAGGTAATCATCCTGTCAGCTAGTAAGTAGGTATTACAAAAACCAGGAATTTAGGTCAGGGTTTGCTGAACAGCAGTTCTTTTTTATTGGCACGATGGTTTGCACTTTGCACTATGAAGTTTTCATTTCTCCATGACTCGAGCATACAGATTTCAAAGACAGAGAGATCACAGCACCTTCCTAACTTAGTCCAAGAGGGGACATGCCATGGAACCCCTTACATCAATTCTCAGACTCAGGTCACTAAAATTTGTTCTTTCCTTCAATATTAGATGTTTCACACTTCATTCATTTCTAGTACCACAAGAACACTATGGACAGCTGGGATGAGCAAACAATACGCCTGTACTCACTATCTGCAAGCACATTCTTGACTCTTGAGGTTACCAGTTTCTCTTTCTTCTTTTCCAAAACTCCCTTCCAATTGCTTTACTCTTAAGGGATGAACTACATTCACCAGTATTTGGTCTGCCTTCCCCATTCACAACCCTGTACATTTGGGCGAAATGACAACCATGTTGGGAAGCCTCTTGGACAGAAGATGGTGGTTGAGATTGATTCTTTGTTCCCATGCCTTAGAATTTTTTGGTGAAGGATTTTGCTACACCTATGTTGGTATACCTATGTTGCAGCCGTGTTGGAATACCCATTCCCAGGGTGCACCATGGCCAAAAATGTCACATAATGTAGCACATGAGCACGAGGATTGATACCAGGATATCTATAACACATGTAGCTTTCTTATCTCAGCCTACTGCCCCACATAATCCCCCCATTGGTGAAAGTGTATAAAAGAATAAAATATACATTGTTAAATCAAGCCTCTTTGGTTCATGTCGTTTTCAATGGCTGTTCCTTGCACAAGGAACAATAATTGGGAATGCAGTGAACCAAAAAGCCTCTCGATGAATGCAATGAACCAAAAAAGCTCATGGGGAATGTAGTGAACCAAAAACTTTCTTGGGGAACAGTCATTGAGAACAGAACGGACCAAAAGGCTTAATGTCATCCACAATCTTCTGTCCAAGTAACTTCCCAGCATGGTTGTCATTTTGCCCTTGTCCCTATTATGTAGCCTACACATATTGTCGATATTACTCACCATTTATTTTACCCCCCTATTCCTTCAAGGGGCAATTCCTTCACAACTGGGCCCTCTGAAGCACTGCACATTCACATTATTACATAACATCTCACCAACATTACAGCTAATTTTTTAATTTAAAAATGCCAGTTTTTTAGTTTGCCAAAGAGTCAATGTTTTTGCTGGAAAAAAAGCACGTTTTGCAGTGAAAATTTCTTTTTCAATTCTTTTCTTGAAAGAAAAAAAAATAGAAACAAATTGCCCCAAAAAATCACTAATTAGAGCATGTTCTTGAACTCCATTCCTTCATATTTAGTGCTATTCTTTCACATTAAGTATGTGCCAGGCTCTGAAAACAATACTTGTGATTTGGGTAGGTCTTTGAAGTTCACAAGGTTCTTTTTAGCCCTACTTGCCGCCCTTTAAAAACTGACCCCCTTGTGTGTTCCCTGGGGACAAATGCACACTACAATCTCAATAATATATTAATGTACTGCTAGGAAATATAGGCCAGTGACTGAACACTTAGAGTGTCAGTCAGCTCTAGATCTTTCAATCTGCCTCCTTTGTTTCAAGTTTCTGAAGATAAAGTGGAGAGGAGTAGAGGGTGCACCCCACACCCTTTAAATCACTTAAATTGAGTCCAAATTGAGCAAGTTATGCCTCTCTAAAGATCTGGTGATAGAAAATGAGAGAAAAAAAAGTTTTCAAACAAATGAAAGCCCATGAAAGTTTATTTGTTCCCCTAAAACCAAACAATGATATCCTTATTGTCCTCATCATCAAAATAGATGAAATTTTCAACAACCATTAACTTCACAATGACCAGTCAATTTTGAACATGTGGTCACAATCTTCACAAAAACTAGGGTTAGAAATTAATGATTACGTATTTAAAAGCCCTAGTTCACCAAACCCATGGCAGGTTTGTGGTCATGGGTTTTCTTGGATAGTTGTCACCAGGAAAAGGGACAATAGTGGGTGCCAATTTTCTTGGACATTCATCACTAGGAAGCGTGGGTTTTGGGTTTTCTTGGAAATTCATCACCAAGAAGCATGGGTTTTTGGAAATTCGTCACTAGGAAGAAGCAAGAAAAAACATTGGTTTTCTTGTATGTTCATCACCAAGAAGCGAGTCACATGGCTTGAAGCAGCTTCATCACCAAGAAGAGGTGGGTTTGTGGTGTTTGTCATTAGGAAGAAATGCATCATTAGCAAGTAACATGTCACCAAGAAGAAAACAATGTCATGAAGAAAAAGGCATGTCACTTGGAACAACATGGCACCAAGAAGAGGCGAGCTTGCATCATCAAGAAGAAGATGCACCTAAGTTGCATGTCCATCATTGTAGACTATTATAGTTGTATGGACATGTTCTTGAAACTTTCACTTGGAAGTTCCATCATTGTTGTAATCTACATTCACATGAAGAAATCTTATTCTTTTTCCACTACCCAAATTTATTAGGTTTTCAATGAAATGGAACAAAATTGATTAATATGCAACTTGTATGGTTTTGCTAAAAAATAATTAGTTGATTTAAACATTTTTAGTGAAATATTTTTTAGTCGTTTTGAATAGTCACATGCTACATTACATAAGTTTTAATTAAAAATTTACATGGATATATGAGTCCTAAGTTAATATGACGTGGAATAAATCGCCACATCATCATACAATTTTTTTCAATTTTGTTTTGTTTTGTTCTTTTCTTTTCTTTTCTTTTCAGATAATGGAGTAACGAATTATAATTTTTTTCAAAACATGCTATGAAAAAATTAGACGTTGTGGAATTTTATTTTATTTTTTCTGATTTTGTCAAAAAAAAATTTGACATCATTAGCATTTTGCATTTGCTACAAGACACATTGATGCACACATTCATCAAGGTTTGAACCCAACATTTCATGGAGGCACACCAAGGTTTTAACCACCAAACTTCAAATTTTTATTAATATAAATAAACAGTTTAAATTTATTATGTTTGGCACGGAATTATTTAGGAAATTCACATTTTAACATTTTTTTCCAAATTTATTTAAATGCTACAAATGAAAACATCATCTTGAAGCTTATTTAATAATTTATATATATATATACTTCTAAAATATTAAATATAAAATGAAAAAAAAAACACCAAAAAAACCCATTTCTTTTTGTTATTAGTCTTTTGGGCATGTTCTTGAAACTTTAACCTCAAAATTATTGTGTTGCTATAGCGTATTTTGGTATTCTGGACATGTTTTTAAAACTTTGAGTTTGAAGCTCCATTGTTGATGTAATCTATTTTGGTCTTTTGGCCTTTTGGGTGTTTTTGAAGTGTTATTTCAACATTTTGGTTGTGCTTTTTGTATTCTTGAAATCCATTTTGGCCATCCTAACTTTAGGTTTTGTTTTTTTTAGTGTTATTGTGGTTTTTTCTTAATAAGTTCAAACTTCCACTTGTGCTTTTGAAATCCACATTGGCCTTCGTGATTTTTTTTCCATGTTTTTTATATGTTTATACTTTGGTTTTAGTTTCAATGATCTTAGATCATGTTCTCCTTTGGTGGTGACCATATGAATTTCTCATATTTAGTCATTAAAAGGTAAATAACTTTATTACTCAATGCCTTTTTACTTACTACTTAGCCTATGCCTATTGCTTAACCTTTTGTTGAACCCAAGTTATGCATCCAAGATTGGCACCCATGTACTTGCACAAATTTGTTCACATGCTTGCCTAAAAGTTATCATCAAGGCATATTCATGATCAAGGTACCCAAAAGGACAATCTAACAAAAAAAAGAACTGCAAAAATATTATTTTAATTTTTTATTACATTTTTAATTTCATGATTATAAGGGATTGGCATATGACTATAACTAATATGATGTCATGTTAATTTATGTTTAAATATATATATAATATAGATGTCATTTTGAGTCCTTTTAAATAATTTGAATCCTTGTCTTAATTGCAATTTTCATCTTAAAGGAATCAAAAGGAATATATTAAACAATGCAATTGACTTCAGTTTTCGTTAATGGATAAGTAATGCATACATTTATGTTTGGCAATGTTCACATAATTTATTTGATTAAATAATATACGATATAAGAATTTTGAAAGGGCAACAAGGAAAATGATTCCTTTTCTTATCCATTTGGTTGATTTTTTGTATTCATTAGGTTTAGAATTTGTGCCCCCAAGTGTCGACAAAATGTGCAAAAACATTTCATGTACAAAAAAGATGTTAAGTTGTATATAAAAGTGTATGTACCCATTTTCTACATTTTTTGTTTTTAACCAATATATATATGCATAATTACATACAAATGTGAAAAATCACCACCACCATGAAAAGTATCATAATTTGAATTATTCAATATTTTTCACTTAAATTTATTCCATTTAGATTTTATATTTGGAAGATAGCAAAAAAACAATCCTTGGGTCCTGTAATCAAAAAGTGGTACCCTAATTGAGAATATGCCCATCAACTTCTTTAATAACTATTGGAGTCCAAGGTGTAGTAAATTGTGCGCTAACATGTTTTTCAACAATTTTGATAGGTGATTTATTTACTATAATCCCCAAATTGGTTTATTTATTTGGCTCGTTTATCCTCTTTTTCCTTTTTTCCCCCTTCTCCAGTTTCCTTTGCAATTGCCTTGTTTAAGGTTTTTCCCTTTAAAATATTAAAATATTAAATAGTAATCATAAAATGTGATTAAAAATAATCAATTAATGGCTCCTTTCCCCTTGTGTGTTTTGTAATTAAATGAGGCAATGAGAAAAAATTATCCAATTGGGTAAATGCAAGCTATAATGGTTCATTTTTTGCGTGCTTATGGACTTTTTACAGAGTGTATTTTATTCAAATGCCATAAACACATGGTAAAATCATCAATTTGAAAAAAATAAATTATAAATTATGATTTCCAACTTGAACAAGAATATTTATTAAGGGGTGAAATTCAATAAACATACACCAACCATATAGTAATGGACTTTCTAAGTGGACACATGGACTATAATTTGGGTTTTGAATTAACATTCAAATGCATTTTTTGTTATGATTTCGTCTCAATATTTTTTTTAAGGATTCAATATATGATACATGATTGGAAAATAAATATGGATTAAAATTTACAACAAAAAATTTAATCAACAAATAATTATGGACTTTTGAATGACCAAATTTGGGCCTTATTTTCAAAAATCCCAATCTTGATCATTTTTTGTTGGATTGATATTTTTTTCCGTTAACATGTTTAATATATATTTTTCTAAATGGGTAGCCTTTCATATGTATTTTATTAATTGATTAATCACCACATATGGCCCCTTCAACATTGATTTTTAACATTTTTTTTCTATTTTAGTGTTATTTGTCCATGTATATGGACTTTTGGGATTGGGACTCTTGTCACTTTTGAGCCATTTTCGTTTGCATCTACCCAACTTCATTGCTTCTTGTGTTAAATTTGGAGGATTTTGGGTTTCCTACACAATTTAAGAGTAACTTCATCTAGTTTTAGAATCTCTTTTAACTACTTTTCTATCACGATAACGCTTTGAGGCATGTCTACATAATAATTTTGGTCAATTTCTAACTTATTGGTTGGATGATCTTTTGGTGTTGTTTGATGCATTATTGTTTTAACTGTATGAAAAAAAATTCCATCAACAGATTCTTAAGCCCATTTCCATGGTTGTTAATGTTTGTTGTAATGTAAATTTATGAAGGTCATGTCTTGTTGTCCATTACCTTGGGGTTGAAAGGCCAAATACATGTAATCTTGAACCCAACCTTGATGTTGTTCTTTGTGAGAGATTGATTTATGGCCTAGTCTACCCATCCAATAAAAATGATATTATTTAGTTCCATGTGACTGTTTTTAAACATAGCTACATCTTTAACTTTTAATGGTTATAGAATATGTGATGTATGAAATGGTAAAGTAATCATGCCTAACCCAAATTCTTGTGCATGTTTTATTGTTTTTAGGGTAACATGATTGCCATGCCCATCCAAAACTAACAAATGTTCATTGGTAAAAAACATTCCACTTGGAATAAACTTCTTAAAGAAAGCTAAGAATTCCTTGAACAAAAAGGAAGTCATCCAAATTGATGCACCCCCAAGCTTTTTGATGGACCCAATTGTGAGTCCAAAGGTGAAAACAACGGAAGGGGGAGTTAGGGCACGCTCCTTGGCTTACAGCACTTCGGGGGTAGAGGGGCATGTTGGAGCTCCAGGATGGGGACTAGGAAGATTAACAAGTAAATCAATTACTCACACGAACCTGCACAAACCAAACAACAAGTTGGTTAGTGCGTAGTTAGAGCACTTTGGTGCACAGATGAACCATGGGCAAACACAGACTTACAAGACTCACCATGGCCCAAACTTGGGAGAAGCCACCACCTTCTTCATTATAATATACTTTGTGCCTGGCCATGAGACCGGCACCCAAATGTCATTTTGTCCCAGTGGGAATCCTGAAATTCCCAAAGTTGGGACTCTTGTAATTTTGGGGGCCCATAACTTTGTGTGCAAACTTATGAGTAAAGTAAGATCTAAAGAAAAGTTGTAGCCCTCATCGAGAGCTTTCCAACGGTATGTTGCACGCCACCTACACGCAAAAAAATTGGGGCGATTTTTGGCTTTTAGTGGTCATAACCCTTTCTTTTGGCCATAACGTGTTTTAAGTGTCCAAATGGGTCATGTGAACCCATTTTAGACATCTACGTTCTAATAGCTTTTCAATGATATAAGGAACTTTTTGATCGAATGGTTTTTGATCCTTGCAATTTCTCTATGAAGATTTGGGAGTCCATCGGGACCCCAACTCCCAAAATGGGAGTTCACTTGGGAGTGTGGGGGTTCATTCCCTCACACTCTCCAACACTCCCAAGAGCATGAAATGTAATTCTTGGGCTTCACACTTGGCCCGCACCTTCACAAGCCCTTGCCTTGGTTGCGATCCCAAGGCTAGGGTTGTGACATAAACTTTCTTTTGCATTACCATGTAGGTTCCTAATTAGTAGAATTTGATTTAATAATCTTGTAGTTCTTCACCTTCGAAAATGTAGAACCTTACTAAAACACCTCTTACAACATTTTTTACATAGTTTATAGTTAACCATTGTTAAGACTCGGGGATGGTGCTATAAATTGTATTTGATTAGAACCCTTGTAGGATAATTTGTCTATTAACATGAATGCATGTTTCATCTAAATTCCATACATGATTTGCAATGTAATTGTGTTAGTTGTATAATGATTATAAGTTGGTGTAAAATGAATTGTAAGAAATGGGTGTCAATCCTTGTGTTATGTATATTTTTAATCCTTCTACTTATCAAATGTTCACCTTTAGATGTTTTTGTTTGAATCAATACCACCAACTATTACATGGTATTCCATTTTAGAATAATGCATCCCCTATTTGTGTCAATTTTGCAATGTTCATCTTTAGTTGTTGTAGGCTTGTGGATAGTCCACATTCTTGTATATCTAAAGTCCATTTGACCACTATAATATCCTTTTTTTTTGTAAGCACACCTCTTAGACCCATCTTTCTAGACCTTGTTTTTCCATTCAAGTGGTCAAAAAGTGAATTCAAAATAATGTTCCATGACCTATTGGCCCTCCTTAAATAACATGTCCTTCTTTCAACAACATCCATTGTTGCTTCCAATGTTTCATTTGTCCACATGTGTCTTCTACTTGTTATAGGGATTTGATTCATTTGTGGTGGTTTTCCAAGTTTTGGTCTATGATTCATGAACATGGGACTTTGTTGACTTCGAGGCACATTTAGATTCATGATTGTTAATGTTTTCTAGATCCCAACCTCCATGAACTTAATTGTGTGCATTTTAACCAAACTAATGGTATGCCTTTTTTTTTTCTTGTACACATTCCAAGAATCCAAAAAATGTTGTAAGTTTGGAAATGTATGCATTGCATGTTCAATTAATTTTATAGTAGAGTAGATGAAAGTATGAAAGCTTGCAAATTCTTCCCACATTAAATCAACATCTTTTGTTGATGTACAAGACATGGGAAGAAATATATATGAACAATTAATATGAACTAATTGATCCCTTACTATTTTGAATCTTCTTAACAAAATGTCTGAGACTATAGATTGTTGAATTTAATGATAATCTAAATACTTCTTGAACCTTTGGTAGTAAATATGATCTATGATTTCTATCCTAGACTTTATTAGTGATCTCTTTTGTATTGGTTTTATATTGAGATCTCTTTGATGCAAATCTTCCTTTGAATTAGGCAATTGGTCAACTACTTGTTCTATTTTCATTGTGAAAATGAATCCAACCCACCCTTAAACCAAACATTGCCTTTGAAAAAACATTTGGGAATTTTTGTCAAACAAATCTTAAACACACCCATAAATAAACAAAGAAAATTTGACATTAATATTTTTCATCTTATTAATTTTGTCACTTTCTCACACCCATAATTGCACACAAAACCAACATGATGTATGGGTCACTAAAATTCAATGAACATATTTTTTGAAGATAAGGTGTTCGATGATAAAAACATTCTTAAACATTGACCCAAAAGTCCCCAATTGTTGACTAGGGCTAGTTTGCACTAGATCGATGTTTGGTTACCATGTAATGTTTGGTGGGGGGCATGTTTTTGTATAAACATGAATATACTATTGAGGTTCAATAACCAATATTGGTGTGGCTTGTGCCACTGGCCCAAATGTGAATAAGATTACATAACTATTTGAAGTGTGAACAAAATTGAAGATAAAGCCCAATCGTGAAAATAAAACAAATAAAATAAACTTCCAATGATAAAAAAAAATCAAAATTCAATATGTCTCACAACTTAAGTCTAAGTGGGAGTCCCAAAATTCTCACAACTGGGACTCCTGCAACTTTGCAGGCCCATAACTTTATGTGCAAACCTCCGATTTAGATGAGGTCTAAAGCAAAGTTGTAGCCCTTGTCAAGAGCTTTTCGACAGTGTGTCGCAAGCTACCTTCACACGAGGAAATCAGGGTGATTCCTGACTTTCAGTGGTCAAATTTGTAATTGCCAATTTGATTCCCGGCCCTGCTTTTATCCGTAACTTATATTTTAGATGTCCAAATGGATCATGCGAGCCCATTTAGACATTTAAGTTCCAAGAGATTTCCAATAATATAAGGAATTCCTCAATCCATTGAGTTTTGACCCCTGTAATCACTTTTTGAAAATTTGAGAATCCATCGGGACTCCAACTCCCAAGGTGGAAGCTCCCTTGGAAGTGTGAGGGTTCATTCCCTCATACTTTCCCACACTCTCGGGAGCATGCGGCATGACACACAACTTCCCTCTTGGCTCACAACCTTGCAATCCCTTGCCTTGGTCGTGAGCCCAAGTCTAAGGTTGCAATGTGTTTATTGTATAAACATGAATATGTTATTGAGGTTCAATAACCAATATTGATGTGGCTTGTGCCACTGGACCAAATGTGAATAAGATTACATGACTATTTTAAGTGTGAACAAAATTGAAGATAAAGCCCAATCGTGAAAATAAAATAAAATAAATAAATTTCCAATGACAAAAACAAATCAAAATTAAATATGTCTCACAACTTAAGTCTAAAAATTAAAAAATTACCTCCACAAAACCTTAGTTGTTTGGGGCTTTTCAACAATACAAGGAATGCACCCAAAAATTTCAACAAAAATTTGAGTTTAGATTTTATTTAATTTTTATTTTTTAACTCCATATTCAATAACTCTATACATTATAAGTTTAAACATTATGAAATCACCTTGGTGCACCTTGTCCTTCAAGGCTTTGCAATGAAACCAAGAACATGGTGGTGCATTGTGCTTTGGGAGATTTCAAGGTGTCAAACAAACAAACAACCTTCCTTAAAAGATATATAAATTTACAAAACATTGAGTTGACATTATGAATTAAATCAAGAATTGGACTAATTATTATGTGATAAAGCTTTCAACTTGTACTTGTTATTTGGGTGGGCCTTTTTAGTCCAACTTAGCCTCTTAAGCAAAATTGATCTTTTTTCATGGGTCCAAGTCATATGTGAACTAAATTAAAAATTGGATGAATACTAGGCATATAGGGAACTTTAACAACCCAAGGGTAGTGAATAATGTTTTTCTCTGATAAATTATGGTTTTTTTCCAACCCAAAAATTGTGAAAATTTATTTTTCTAGTGTAAATTAGACAAGTTTACCTTTTTTTTTGAAAAATGTTACCAAAATTTTGATACCACAAACTTGAAGTAAAACCATGATCATGAGGGGCATTTAATTTTGGTAGATGTGGA
>Ga0116226_10006171_pt1 | contig 10752 bp, 9 predicted proteins | sample S1TSphfallax_FD_89692 | JGI IMG/M metagenome (GOLD analysis project Ga0116226, IMG submission 89692) | Host-associated microbial communities from peat moss isolated from Minnesota, USA - S1T2_Fa - Sphagnum fallax MG | ecosystem: Host-associated > Plants > Peat moss > Unclassified | place: USA...
AACAAAATCCATTTGCGGAACATGCAGCTCGCGGCGGACGCGGGTGCTGTGATTTTTCCGGTGATCCCGTCGTTTTATAACAAGCCGGTCAGCTCGGATGAGATGGCGCGGCAGTTTGTGTATCGCGTGCTGGCGATGCTGGGGCTGGCCCAGGCGGGGGCGTATGTGTGGCAGGGCGGCGAGTAGGTGGCGGCGGCTGGTCGGGCTCAAGGGTGGCGAGCTACGGCTTCGTGCAGTTAGAACGATCTATTCCGCGTATGTAGAGTCTTGAAAATGCAGGTCCCTCAGCTTAGGTCGGGATGACAAGCTATGGTGGTGAAGGAACGACTCACCATTCGAGCGCGGCGTGTTGCTGGCGGCTTTCCTGCGGCGTCGGCGTGCGGTCAAGGAACTGGAGCATGGAGGGCGCGATACGGCTGGCGCAGAGGCCGGGGGCGAGATGACCGCAGCCATCGAAGACTTCAAGCTGAGAATTCGGGACGCCGGCGTGCATGGTGTAGGCGAGTGAAAGCGGCGTGAGCATGTCCTGCTTGCCCCAGACGATCAGCACGGGCATCTTGAGCTCGCCGAGGCGGTTGTCCATCAGGTCGCGGCCAGTGAGCATGGAATCGACTGAGCGGCGGATGACCCAGGCATCAGGCTGGGCCCGCACGAGGAAGGCGCGGGCAAGAAACGTGGGCATGACCGGTGCATTGGGCGACAGGAGATGCTCGAGCTGGTGGAGCTGAGTGAGGTCGGTCGGCGTGAAGAGCGTCGGGTCGAAGCTCGGCTGGAAGCGCAGGCCGGCGCTGTCCAGCAAGATCAGACGCGAAATGTTCTGCGGCATGTCCGCGGCGACATTCATCGATATCCAGCCACCCATGGACCAGCCGGCGAGGTCGACCTGCTGGAGGTTCTCTGCTTTCAGGAAGCCTTCGACGATCTGTGCTTCTTCCTGGATTGAGTATGGCGCGTTCGCGGGACGGTCAGACTCGCCGTAGCCGAGCAGGTCAAGAGCATAGACACGACGACCGCTGTGGACCAGAGCCGGGATGAGGCCCACCCAGTCGGCTGCGCGACTGCCGAGGCCGTGGACGAGCACGATCGGTTCACCGGAGCCACCCACGAGGTAATGGATCTTGTAACCGTCGATGTAGACGTCCTGGCCGCGGACGCCGGCAACAGTCAGGCGGACCTGTGTGGCGCGGTCAATGACCCAGAAAGGCTTGAGCCAGAGCAGAAGCCCCAGAAGAAAAAGGGAAAGGACACTGGCGACCAGGGACCACCTGATCTGAAAATGCCGGCGCTCACTGCGCACTGCCCCCGGAATGACGCCTTGCATGGTTCCCATCTCTTGCTGTCCCTTTTTCTTTTAACTTTATGAATGCGCCGTGAATAAGATGCTCAACTGGTAAACCGGTTGCTGCCTAAATTTGAGCTGAACCGTCGTCCAGGGCCCGAAATGCCTTTTGAATCACCTGCAAAGTCCTGGCTGGAAGTGGAAACCCCAGTGCATGGGCGATGTCTCGGTCTTCCAACTGCTCCCGCGTTGCCCAGCGGGCCTCCAATGCATCGCTTCTGCCAGCCAGTTCCCCACCCAGGAAGCGACAAAGATAGTCGATCAATACATAGTGGAAGCGTATCCGGCCGTCTACATGACCGTCGGTCGTACCATCGCGGACGATGTGGTCGAATACCTCCAGTAGAAGGACTGGTTCCACCCGGATGCCGGTTTCTTCTTCGACTTCGCGGACAATGCCCGCGTGCAGTGTTTCTCCCAACTCCACGACCCCACCGGGGAGAGACCACTCTCCCTGTGAGGGCGGGTTTGCCCGCTTTACCAGCAGGACAGAATAGTGATCGTCTGCAACTTCCTTCTTCAAAACGACTGCCGCGACTGCGGGAACAGGATGCAATGGGTATTGCCGACCCATGTTGCCGCGTGTCCTCCCGCTGAAGCTGTGTTGCCTGAAAAGAACGAGAGCGCAGCAAGGCCGCGCTCCGCGGTATTGTTACGTACCTTCTCAAACTTTGAAGCGGATCGGCCGGGCGTACTCCTCGTCGAAAACTGTCCGCGCCATACTGAAGCGTCCGCCGCGGTACTTGTCGGTCCCCTTCAACTTTCCGAGTGCAAGCAATGCGACTACCGAATAGCTTAACGGAAGTTTTAATGATTCTTTAATCTTTTGTTCATCGAAACCTTCCATTGGTGCTGTGTCGTACCCGAGGCTCTCGGCCATGAGCATCATGTGGGTAAACGCAAGCATAGCCTGGCGATTGAGCCATAACGGCATATTGGGATGATTGCCGAGGTAATAGGGTATGGTTACTTTCGCTTGCTCGGCATAGCTCTCGCTCATGCCGCCTTCCCTGCCCAGGCGCAGCATTTCGTCCAGATCGCCATTGCGCCATCCATCGGCATCCCCGCAGGTGACGATGACGGCAGAGGCTTCCTCGACTTTGCCCTGGTTGTAACAGGCGCCACGCAGACGACGTTTGCCCTCTTCGGAACGCACAACGACGAAGCGCCAGGGCTGCAGATTGTAAGAACTCGGGGCCTGCAGTCCCGCAGAGAGGATTTTTTCGAGGTCCGCGTCGGAGATCGGGCTGCCGTCGAAGCTGGGTGTAGCGCGACGATCTCTCAGGATTTGTGACAGTGTCTTTTCCATCTTTACCTTGCCATCGCCAATTCACCGGAATGCGACGGAACGGGGCGATGCCATTCCATTCCGACACGAATGTCGGTCCTGTCACGCTGGCGCTCCAGGAACATTCTGAGAAAAACCAAGTCTACGGAACTTGAATGAAGAACTGGTTGACTATGTCTGCGCCGCAATTTCGGGGATCGGCAACTCCAGCGCGAAGGGGGGTTGACCAGCGGCATTCGCAAAGACCCATAAGCCGTGAAAGCCGTCTTTCAGTTCCGGATGGAGCGCTAGGAGTGCCTTCATGACGGCAATGGTCTGTTTGCGCGCGGCAACCGGGTCGCTGACATCAGCCGCCTTGTAGCTGACGACCAGGTCGAGACCGCCAAAGGATGAATCCGTATGGAGGTTGGTCACGGCCACTTCTGCGCCCGCAACACTGAGCTGCATGGGTTGCGGGCCGGGCAAACCGGGCGGCGTGGCGGACGACTGTTCCTGGATCAGCTTTTCGAAGTTGCTGCTGCTGACGAAATCCGCAGGAAGCAGGAGGAAGGCAGCCGTCTGGAAATAGAAGTACGCATTCCATAACTGCGCATCCTTGCTGTACCCCCGCGCTTTCTGCCAGTACCAGACGCCATCGTGGCCGGCGGCAAGCAGTGGACGCGGGAAGAAGCCGGCAAGCTGCCAGCTGCCATTGTTTTGCAGCAGCATGGCAATCCGTTGAGGGTCCTTGACGCCGGTCGCCTCGACGACGGCGAACGCATAGTGGCCGGGGGGCAGTTGCGGGATATCAAACGTGACGTGCTGGGCATTGGCAGCCTCGCCGCAGAAGAACTGCACATCCTCCTGGCCGGCTTTGATGTCGGTGGCTTGCAGGTCATAAACAGACGTGACGGCGAGGGATGCGCTGGTGATTTTTGGGGACACTGCCTCAATCGACGAGGCGATTGCCGCAAAATTGGCGGCAACGCTGGGGACCGTTTGCGCTTTGACAGCGTTCGCATCGCCTGACTGGACCGGAGAGGCGATGGAGCGGGAGGCATTGACGATCGCGGTCCGGTCTGGCTCCTTCATCTCTGCCTGCATGGTGCAGGAGACGGCAGAGGCAGTGCCTGCCTTCAGGAGGCAAACTGCCAGCGCCGCCAGTGCGAGGCGGACAGACGGCCGGAAAGAGCAGTGTGGGATAGATAGCTGCATCGGTGACCGCTTCAGTTCACCACGAAAGGGCGCGTCATGGCAAAGCACGCGTTGGCCACGGCACAAGCAGCGGGTGGCCGGTATACTGAAAGACGTAGTGGCGTAGGCAATTGCCCGTCGATGCCGGCGCGACAGGAGACCGCGAGATGAAATCAACACCCAGTCCGCATTCTCATCGCAGCTCTTTATCACGCATCCGGCCGCTCGCATCCGCAGTGGCGCTTGCGGGCATCCTGTGGGTGGTCCCGACTTATGGTCAATTTGGGCCGCCCCGCAGCCAGACGGCTTCGCCAGCCGCAAAGCCGAGCGCCATCGTCCCTGCTTCAGCCACATCGCCAGGAAGCACAGCGCAGGAGAGCGCAGCGCAGCCGACGTCCTTGCTGCAGGAGCCGCCGACGCAGGCCATGATCGAAGCCACGCCCGGAAGCCTGAAGATTGAAGCGACCAACGCAAGCCTGACCCAGACACTTCAAAGAATCTCCGAAAAGACAGGGATGCACGTGGAAGGGGTCACGGGCGATGAGCGGGTATTCGGGACATTCGGGCCGGGCGACCCGCGCGACGTATTGATTTCGCTGCTGGACGGGACCAGCTATAACGTCATCCTGGTGGGGAAGCTCGAAACCGGGATGCCGCGCGAATTACTGCTGTCCCAGAAGCCGGCAGGGCCAGCGGGCCCGCAAGTGCAGACCCAGGCGCCACCGAGCGCGGATGATGATGTGCAGGATACGCCGCAGTCCGCGGACGAGGCGCAGCCGATACCACCCCCAGGGCGTCCAGGCTCCGGTCCGGGAGGACAGGGGCCGCGCAATCCGCAGGAACTGTTGCAGCAGTTGCGTCAGCAACAGCAACAACAACAGCAGAATCAGCCGCAGTGAGAATGTTCGCCTGAGAAAGACTCAGGCGTTCGCGACCTGAGCTTCAGCCTTGGCGGTCTGCCGTGCCGATACCAGCGAGCGGGCGTGCAAGGTGAAGAGACGGAAGAGGCCCATGCAGACGAAATAGCCCAACAGAACACCGGCGGCGAGTGCGGCGAGTACAGCGCAGACCAACATCATTGAATTCAACATATTTTGCATTTGACCTTCCCAGAGACCCTTGTCAACCGATCGCCGGCGAAAACGTGTCCGGCCTTTACCATGCCACTATTGCTGTGTGCTTCGCTTGCATTGACCCTGCATTTTATTGCCGACTAAGATACCTGTAGCCTCGGCATACCTGTTGCTCAGACTGCGTGCGGCTATCCATCCAGTTGCCTAACGACTTCATCCATCTGATTACCAAGGCGTCACTCCCTGCTGGTCCACAGTCTGCAGAGCAATAACCATGGCCATTACGCACATCACAGTCCGCGGCGCCCGCCAGCATAACCTGCAGGACATCAGCGTCTCGATTCCCCGCAATACCCTGACGGTGGTGACGGGTCTTTCGGGCTCGGGTAAATCATCGCTGGCCTTCGACACCATCTACGCAGAAGGCCAGCGCCGCTACGTTGAAACTCTCTCGTCCTACGCCCGCCAGTTCCTCGACCAGATCGAGCGTCCTGACGTTGACTCGATCGAAGGCCTGAGTCCCGCCATCTCCATCGAGCAGAAGACCACCAGCCGCAGTCCGCGTTCTACTGTCGGCACGATCACCGAAATCTACGACTACCTCCGGCTGCTCTACGCCTCCATCGGTACGCCGCACTGCCACCAGTGCGGTCAGGCGATCTCCCGGCAAAGTCCGGAGCAGATCGTCGAACGCGTTCTTGGCGAGGTCCGTGCTGCCAGTGGCGATGCCCGCGTCATCGTGTATGCGCCGGTCGTCCGTGGCCGCAAGGGTGAATTCAAAGAACTACTCGATGAACTCGACAGCCAGGGCTTTCGTGCGCGGATCGATGGCGAGTTACGTGACCTGGCAGAACCTGTCTCCCTCGAACGCCGTAAAAATCACACCATTGAAGCAGTCATTGACCGGATCGTGCTGAAGGCCGGGCCTGACGGTACATCGAATACAAAACGTCTCGAAGCCTCCATCGCGAAATCGTTGCAGATGGCGAACGGGCTGGTGATGGTCGCGATCCAGGGAGGTCCGGAACAGCTTTACTCGTCCTCGATGGCGTGCCCCGACTGTGGCCTCGATGTACCTAAGTTGGAGCCGCGGAGCTTTTCCTTCAATAGCACCTATGGTGCATGCCCTGAGTGTCACGGCCTCGGAAGCATCTATGACTTCGATCCGGCGAAGGCAGTTTCGGACTGGTCAAAGCCATTATTAGATGGCGCGCTGGGTCCGGGCTCGGGGTCACAGTACTTGAGTAAGCTGGTGCACCTCGCAGCGGAACGATACAAGATCCCGATCGGCAAGCCGTTTGAAGAACTGAATGAAAAGCAACAAAAACTATTGCTTTATGGGCCGAGTGTGCAGGATCATCCCAGAACGGGATTTCATGGAGTTTTCGCGTGGCTGCGGGCGTCGCTGGAAGAGTCGAAGTCAGAGGGATATCGCGACTGGCTGCTGAATTACATGTCGGCGACGACGTGCCCCGTTTGCCAGGGACGCCGGCTCAGGCCTGAATCACTTGCGGTGAAGGTTGGCGGCAGATCGATCGCCGAATTTACGGGCCTCTCGCTGCGGCGTGCGCTGAGCGCGGCGCAGGAGATCCGGTTCAACCAGCGGGAAGCGCTGATTGCAGAGCGGCTGCGGCGCGAGATCGTGGAGCGGCTGGAATTTCTGGTCGCGGTCGGGCTGAATTATCTTTCGCTGGACCGCAACGCGGCGACGCTTTCCGGCGGCGAAGGACAGCGGATCCGGCTGGCGACGCAGATCGGCTCGCGGCTGCGCGGCGTGTTGTATGTGCTGGATGAGCCATCGATCGGGCTGCACCAGCGCGACAATATGCGGCTGATTGAGGCCCTCGAATCGTTGCGCAATCTCGGCAATACGGTGCTGGTTGTCGAGCACGATGAAGACACGATCCGCAAGGCGGATTACGTGCTGGACCTGGGGCCGGGCGCGGGCAAACTGGGTGGCCATGTGGTTGCCGAAGGAACGCCGCAGCAGATTATGGCGACAGCCGCATCACTCACCGGGCGCTACCTGTCTGGCGCGGCGACGGTGCTGCATCGCGAGCAGCCGCGCCCGGTGGCAAAGCTGGATGCAAAGGCCAAGGGCTGGATCACGGTAGAAGGCGCGCGGTCGCATAACCTGCGCGAGGTGACGGCGCACTTCCCTCTCAATGTGATGACGGTGGTGACGGGCGTTTCCGGTTCGGGCAAGAGTACGCTTGTCAATGACATCCTGTACCGCGCACTCGCACGGGAACTGTATCGCTCGCGCGAGACGCCGGGCGAGCATACGCGCATTACGGGCGTCGAGCAGATCGATAAAGCAGTCCGCATTGACCAGGCGCCGATCGGCCGGACGCCACGGTCGAACCCGGCAACGTATACCGGCGTGTTTGCGGCGATCCGCGATATCTTTGCCATCCTGCCGGAGTCGCGCGAGCGCGGATACAAGCCGGGTCGCTTCAGCTTTAACGTCCCCGGCGGCCGCTGCGAGGCCTGCCAGGGCGACGGGCAGAAACGTATCGAGATGAATTTTCTGCCGGACGTCTACGTGATCTGCGATGTCTGCAATGGACGCCGTTACAATCAGGAAACGCTGGCGGTGAAGTTTCACGGCTACTCGATTGCCGATATTCTCGACCTGTCGATTGAAGATGCGCTGCCAGTGCTTACCGATATTCCGACGGTGAAGCAGAAGCTGCAGACGCTGGTCGATGTGGGTCTGGGGTATATCCACCTCGGTCAATCGGCGACGACGCTCTCGGGCGGCGAAGCGCAGCGGATGAAGCTGGCGAAAGAACTCTCAAAGCGGCAGACCGGCAAGACGCTCTACCTGCTCGATGAGCCGACAACCGGCCTGCATTTTGACGATGTGCGCAAGCTGCTCGAAGTGCTACATCGACTCGCCGATCTGGGCAATACGGTGATTATCATTGAGCACAACCTGGATGTGATCCGGAATGCGGACTGGATCATCGACCTGGGGCCGGAGGGCGGCGAGGATGGCGGCATGATTATCGCTGAGGGAACGCCCGCGACGGTGGCCGCGACAAAGGGCTCGCATACCGGAGACTTTTTGCGGAGGCACTATCCGGCGGCGACTGTTGAGGCAGCGGCGGGCCCTCATGGGAGTTCGAATGGTGCTTGCCCGAAACGGCGTCGGAAGGCACTCGCTTAGCGCACCGTTCCGTTGCGCCGATAGAATGAAGAGACCCGCATCATGTCGACTGGACCTGAGTTCCTTCCACCCGATCCCGAACCATACCCTTCGACCTTCTATCCGGCGGAGGAGCCGACTGCGCCCCCGGTCCGACATGTTCCGCATATCGGGCATGCTCTGCTGTTCCTGGCAATAGTCGGCGGCTCGATGATGGTGGTCGAGATCCTGGCCTACGCACTGGCCGCGGGGCTGCATCTGTTTCCGCATGACACGAGTGCGCAATTACTGACGGACCCGCGGCTGCTGGTGCCGGCGCAGTGCCTCTCCTACCTGGTGGCAGGATTGATCGCAATCGTTATCTTCTCGGCGATGTGGCGCCGGCCTTTCGCGGAAGGCGTGCGGTGGGACCTTGGGCCGGTCCGTCAGCATCGCTGGCTGTTGGTCGGTGCGGGCGTCGCCGTAAGTATTGTGTCCAATGCGCTGTCGAATTTCCTGCCGATTCCGAAGAACCTGCCGATCGACGACATGTTTCGCACACCAGCGGATGTATGGATGGCGGCCATCTTCGGCATCTTCGTTGCGCCGCCCTTTGAGGAGCTTGCGTTTCGAGGATTTATGCTGCCATCACTCGCAACGGCGTGGGACTGGCTTACGCGCAGGCGAGCGCAGGTTGAGTCTGTCGAGATAGAAGCTGCTGCGTGGGCACCCACACTTCAGCCGCTCACGCCACTTGTGGACCAGAAATGGAGCAAGGCCGCTGTGGTGTTTGCGTCGGCGCTGACCAGCGTCTGTTTTGCGCTGCTGCACTCGGCGCAGCTCGCCCATGCCTATGCGCCGCTCGGTGTGCTGTTCTGCGTAAGCCTGGTGCTTTGCGTTGTGCGATTGCGTTACCACTCGCTGGCAGCCAGCACGCTTGTGCATGCCTGCTACAACGGGACGATTTTCGTTGCGCTGTTTATCGGGACGAGCGGGTTTCGGCACCTGGAGAAGTTGCAGCAGTAAGGCTGGGTATTTGCTTGCGAGATTGCGCTTTGATTCTTCCCGCCATCATCGGCTTCCGCAGAAAATAGTTTGTGACGGTTAACTTCCTCCGGACGGCCATGCGAGGTACTGCCATTTCTTCTCCCCTTGCAGGCAGATGCACTTCGCCCCACACTAAATGCATGCATGCGCCCGACGACATTGACGCCCGTTCAGCCCTCCTGTCCCTGCTCGCTCTCACATCCTTCAAGCTTGGCAACTTCACGCTTTCTTCCGGCGCGACCAGCGATTACTACATCGATTGCCGCACGACCACCCTCCATGCCGAAGGGGGGCGGCTTACCGGTCTCGCCATCCTCGATCTTTTGCAGAAGCATCATCTGCATCCGCATGCCGTTGGGGGCCTGACGATGGGCGCGGACCCGATTGTGTCAAATGTGGCGACGGCGAGCGCCTATCATGCACTGACGACGCCAGAGGCGCGGCTCATCCACGGGTTCCTGGTGCGCAAGGCGGAGAAGACGCACGGGACCGGGCGCAGGATCGAAGGCTTTTTCGAGAAGGATGCGCCGGTGCTGATTGTGGACGACGTTTGTACCACCGGCGGCTCGACGATCACGGCAATTGAGGCGGCACGGGATGCCGGCATGCGCGTGGTGGGTGTGGTTTGCCTGGTGGAGAGGCAGGAAGCGAATGGACGCCCTGCGGTGGAAGAGGCAGCGAAAGGCGCACCGTTCTACAGCCTGTTTACGGCGAACGATGTGCGCGCGGAGCACGTCAAGTCGATGCCGATGTAAAAGCAACGGCGGACCCTGAAGGGTCCGCCGTTTGTGTTCTGGGTTGGTTTAGTTGCCGGTGTTGACGGTCGTCGTTCCGGGCGTGAGAGAGACGCCGCGCAGGACCTCGAGATACTCTGCGCCCTTGAGCGTGACAAAGCTCTACGACGAGTTGGCGAAGCTGGGGTCGGTATTCCCGACGAGATCGGCGATGGCCACCAGCTTGTTCGGGTCAGCGCCTGGATCACCAGCGCCGCTTACTGTCGACGTGATCGCCCAGATGAGCGCGACGCCGTCGGGAGTTACGTAGCCTTCAATGTTACGAAGGCCGTCAGTGGCTGGCTTGTAGGAAATACCTGTCGACTGGTTGACGAAATCGGGATAGCCCGCGATGGTGTAGGGCTTGCCGAGGTCGAGTCCATTGGTCAGGGTATAAGCGAGATTCCATTGCTGGGTTGAGGTGTTGAAGACCCACTTCTCGAGGCCTGCTGTGGTTTGCGCCGCTGCATGGGTATAAAGGTCGACGCCGCCGACGTAGCCGTCACCCTCGTCGGCAACGTAGAGCGTGTAGGCGTCGGCGAAGAAGAGACCGAATGGATAGTTGACCGAGGTCGACTTCTTCGCGAGCACAGTCGGGAAGCCGGCAAGGATGCACATGTTGTTCGGCAGGCCGGTGGTCTGAAGAGTCGCCGAGTCAACCGTGAGCGGGACCGTTGGCAGCTTCGCGCCGGCCACGGGCAGACCTACACCGTTCGGGCAGGCTTTGCCAGTGGTATCGACGAAATAGACGGTGTCGACGCCGTTGCTGCCGCTTCCCTTGGTGTAGTAGAGAACATTGTTGAAGACGGTCATGCCGCGGAAGTTATCGTCTTTGCCGATTTTGTCTGCCTTGTCGCCCAGTTCCGTAACGTTGAAGCTGGCGACCGGCGTGGGTGCTCCGGGACTCTGCCTGCTTTCGCCGATCATAG
>Ga0116226_10006172_pt1 | contig 10750 bp, 12 predicted proteins | sample S1TSphfallax_FD_89692 | JGI IMG/M metagenome (GOLD analysis project Ga0116226, IMG submission 89692) | Host-associated microbial communities from peat moss isolated from Minnesota, USA - S1T2_Fa - Sphagnum fallax MG | ecosystem: Host-associated > Plants > Peat moss > Unclassified | place: USA...
AGATTATCGCCCCCGCTTTCGACGAACACGAGGTCGAGTCGTGGAAAGCGCTCTGACAAGCGCGCCACGGCTTCGAGATTGATCGAAGCGTCCTCGCGTATCGCCGTATGCGGACAGCCGCCGGTCTCGACACCGAGGATGCGCTCCGGTGCCAGCGCATCATGGTGGACGAGGAATTGCGCGTCTTCCTCGGTGTAGATGTCGTTGGTGACCACGGCGATGTCGTAGCGTTCGCGCAAGGCGCGACAGAGCGACAAGGTCAAGGCAGTCTTGCCCGATCCGACGGGGCCGCCGATGCCAACTCGCAAAGGGGAGTTCGCGGCCGCCACCTTCATGACCGGAACAAGCGCGAATACTGCGTTTCATGCCGCGCGCTCGCGATGCTGAGTGCCGGCGCGAAATTCGACAGGACCGCGAGCGGCTGCGTATCGTCCGCCGGAATGGCATCGACGAGCGCAGCGATTTGCGCGGCGGCGGCGAACAGCACCCGCTGGCCCGCCGACTGGCCCATGGGCAGCGTCTTGACCGCGACGAGCACTTGGTTCTCCGCCCACGACCACAGATAGCCGCGCAGCGTATCGGCGGCGCCGATCTCCCAGGCGACGGCAGCGCCGGTCCAAACGCACGGCAGGCAGGGCTCGCGCAGGCGCGTCAGCGGCTCGGCGAGGGCGGCCGGCACATCGGGCAATTGCAGGAGCAGGCTGCGCAAGGAATAGCCCATCTGCACCGTGGCGGCGCGCAATTCCGCCGTTTCACGGCTGGCCAGGAACTCGGCGTTGCGTTCATTGACCGCGCGCCAATCTCCGTCGCTCCAGGCGCGATGCAGGGCGCGCAAATAAGGCACTTCGAAGCAGGCCATGCAATGAGTGAGCACGGCATCGAGCCACGCCGCCACCGACGCCTCGCCCTCGACGGTGCGCGCCTCGATCGCCGCCTCCAAGCCATGCGAATGGCTGTAGCCGCCGACCGGCAACGCCTGGCTGGCGAGTTGCAGGAGCCGCAAGCCGGCGAGCGCACTCATGGAGCCGCGCCGCCCGGCGAGGCCGCGCGCACGAATTCGTGAATCTTCGGTTTTGCGAGCGGCTGCTCGCTGCCGTGGGCATGGTGATGGCCGTACGCGCCGCCCTCGGGCTCGAACGCGGCGACCAGCGGTGTGACGGCCAAGCCCAAGCCACGGACCAAGCCCTCGAGTACGTGGTCGGCGAGAAAGCGCAGACGCCCCGGCATGACCTGCAAGGCCACGTGCCGATTGCCGAGATGGTAGGCGGCCTTGGCGAGCAACACGGGATCGGCGCTGCTCGCCTCGAACAGCGGTTCGTCGGCGGCAACGATCTCGACGTCGCGACCGTCCTCGAGACGCACGATCTCGCCGGCGCGCAGCACGCGGCCGCGGGCGACGATCAAGGCCGCCGGCTCGCCGTCCTCGAGGCGCAGCAGCAGGCGGCTCTTGCAGCGAGCATCGAAATCGAGACGCACTTGCAGAGCTCGCGACATTGGCGGCATCAGACCAGATCCCACAAAACAGACCCCCTCAAAATAAACCCCTCTTGAAAGAAACCCCTCTTAGAACAGAAAATAGCGTTGCGTCATCGGCAGGCTCGCAGCCGGTTCGCAGACGAGCAGGGCACCATCGGCCCGGACTTCGTAGGTTTCCGAGTCGACCTCGATGCGCGGCAGTGCGTCGTTGTGAATCATGTCGGTCTTGCGCACGTGCCGCGTGCCGCGCACGGGGACGAGACGTTTGGCCAACCCCAAGGCGAGGAAGTCGGGGTCTTCGAGCGCCGCGGTCGAGACGAACGTCAGGGATTTCTCCAACGCGCGGCCATGGGCACCGAACATCGGCCGGTAGTGCACGGGCTGCGGCGTCGGAATCGAAGCGTTCGGATCGCCCATCGGCGCCATCGCGATCATGCCGCTCTTGAGGACCAGGCTCGGCTTGACGCCGAAGAACGCGGGCTTCCACAACACGAGATCCGCGAGCTTGCCGACTTCGATGGAACCCACGACGTGCGAGATGCCGTGCGTGATCGCCGGATTGATCGTGTACTTGGCAACATAGCGCTTGACCCGCGCATTGTCGCGACCCGCATCGTCGCCGCCCAAGGCGCCGCGCTGCTCACGCATCTTGTGGGCGGTCTGCCAGGTACGGATGATCACTTCGCCGACACGGCCCATGGCCTGCGAGTCGGACGACATCATCGAAAAGGCGCCGATGTCGTGCAGGATGTCCTCGGCCGCGATCGTCTCGCGCCGGATGCGCGACTCGGCGAAGGCGATATCCTCGGCGATCCCTGGGTCGAGATGGTGGCACACCATCAACATGTCCAGGTGCTCGTCGATCGTGTTGATGGTGTAGGGCCGCGTCGGATTGGTGGAACTCGGCAGCACGTTGGCGAACGATGCCGCCTTGATGATGTCGGGGGCATGTCCCCCGCCCGCCCCTTCCGTGTGGAACGTGTGGATCGTGCGACCGTCGATCGCGGCCAGCGTCGTCTCGAGAAATCCCGACTCGTTGAGGGTGTCGGTGTGAATGGCGACCTGGACGTCGAGTTCGTCGGCGACCCGCAGGCAGTTGTCGATCGCTGCGGGGGTCGTGCCCCAATCCTCGTGCAGCTTGAGGCCGATCGCACCCGCACGAATCTGCTCTCGCGCGGGTTCGGGCAGACTGACATTGCCTTTGCCGAGAAAGCCGAGATTCATTGCGAAACCCTCGGCCGCGAGCAACATACTGTGGATATGCCAGGCGCCAGGCGTGCAGGTCGTGGCGCTCGTACCCGCCGCAGGTCCCGTACCCCCGCCGATCATGGTCGTCACGCCGGAAACCAGCGCCTCTTCGATTTGCTGCGGGCAGATGAAATGAATATGGGTGTCGACACCGCCCGCCGTCAAGATCATCCCCTCGCCGGCGATGATCTCGGTGGCCGCGCCGATCGGAATCGTGACGCCCGATTGCACGTCCGGGTTGCCCGCCTTGCCGATCGCCCAAATATGACCGTCGCGCAGTCCGACGTCCGCTTTCACGATGCCCCAATAATCGATGATCAGTGCATTCGTGATCACGGTGTCGGCGACGCTGGCGCGCGTGCCCTGGCCCTGTCCCATGCCATCGCGGATGACTTTGCCGCCGCCGAATTTCACCTCCTCACCGTAGACCGTGTAGTCCTTCTCGACCTCGACGATGAGCGCGGTGTCGGCCAGGCGCACGCGATCGCCGGTCGTCGGGCCGAACATTTCGGCATAGGCCGCGCGGGAGATCCTCACCGACATCGCTAAAGATCTCCCATGATCTTGCCCTGGAAGCCGAAGACCCGGCGCAGACCCCCGAATTCCACGAGTTGCACGGTGCGTGCCTGGCCCGGCTCGAAGCGCACCGCCGTACCGGCGGGAATGTCCAAGCGGAAGCCGCGCGTCGGCGCCCGATCGAAACGCAGGCCCGCGTTGGTTTCGAAGAAATGATAGTGCGAGCCCACCTGGATCGGCCGGTCGCCGCCGTTTTCGACCGACACTTGCAGCGTCCTGCGGCCGCCGTTGAGCTCGATCTCGCCATCCGCGGTAAAGATTTCGCCTGGAATCACCGGCTGCCTCCTCAGACGATCGGGTGATGAACGGTCACGAGTTTCGTGCCGTCCGGAAAGCTCGCTTCGACCTGGATCTCGGGAATCATCTCGGCAACGCCGTCCATGACCTCGGCCCGGGAAACGATCTTGGTGCCGTGGCTCATGAGCTCGGCGACCGTCCTGCCGTCGCGCGCGCCTTCGAGAATCGCCGCCGTGATCAGCGCCACGGTCTCGGGGTAATTGAGCTTCAGGCCGCGCGCGCGCCGCCGCTCCGCAACCAAGGAGGCGGTGAAGATCAGCAGCTTGTCCTTCTCGCGCGGCGTCAGTTCCATGTCGCATCGTCCAAGCGTTCGCCCATCACGTGGCCCAGAGCCGGGGGGCGCGCGCGGCCGTGCCGAGCCAGGCCGGACGCACGAGGCTCCACAACTCGCGAAACCAGTTAAATGCCTGCTCCGAGGAGTCGCCGAGATAGCGTGCCACGAACAAGCGCGGCAACGCGGTAATCCCGCATTGGCAATCGGCGCGATCCGCGGCAAGGCCGCGGCAGGCGGCGATCAGGGCCGGTGCGGGATCGAGGCCCGCCGCGAGGAAAGTCGCGCTGACCGTGCGACCGGCCAAGCCGACCGGTGATTGCTGGAAGCCACCGTCGGCACGCAGATTCGCCGACTCGTTCCAGATCAGGTGTCCGGGCGCGGCGATCCGCGCGCGCATTTCCAGTCGGCCCTTGCGCCAGCGTTCGCCGGCAGCGGCACGACCGAAGCACAGGATCTCCCAGCCGAGAAATTTCGCCGCGGGTCCGAGTTCCACATCGAGCGTCGAGGCGGGCTGGGCCCCGTCGAAGAAAATCGTTTCGCGCGGCAACCATTCGAGCGCCCCGTCGGCGTCCACGCGAAAGCGCAGATGCTGTTCCGCGCGGCCGCTCTGCGATCGATACCATTTGGTCGCGCCGGGTGTCGTCAACAAGGTGTGCGCACCCGCGGCGACGCGGGTGTCGATCACGAGCCGGTCGCCCGCGGCGATACCGCCCGGCGGATGCAATACGGCGACGTGGCAAATGTCGGGTCCTTCCGGGTAGAGAGCCTTCTGCACCTGCAGCGGTCCCTGGTGCTCGTTGTGCGCCAGGACGGTGCGGCCGCCGCGACGCTCCACACGCAAGTTCAGGCGCGCACTCCACGCGGTGGCGGCGCGGTGCTCGAGCGCAATGGGGGTCTGCATGACGGCGGGCATACCCGACGAAATCCTACTCGCTTAACCGGCGCTTGGCGACTCGCTTGCCTCGTCGCCGTCGTTGGGCGCAGCATGGCCGCATGGACAAATTATTCATCTCCGCAGACTCGCTGCTGCGGGATTCGATGGAGCTGGCGCGGCGGATCATCGCGAGCGGTTTCCGTCCGACTTTCCTCGTGGCGATGTGGCGCGGCGGTGCGCCGATCGGCATCGCCGTCCAGGAGGTGCTCGAGTATCACTCCATCCATGCCGATCACATCGCGATTCGTACGTCCTCCTATCTTGGCATCGACCAACAGGACAAGACCGTGCGCGTCCATGCGATCGACTACCTGGTGTCGCAGCTTTCCGCCGAGGACGAGTTGCTGCTCGTCGACGACGTCTGGGATTCCGGCCGGAGTTTGGACGCCGTGCTCGCGGAGCTGCAGCGTCGGTGCCGGCGCAATCTGCCGGAGCGCATCCGGATCGCCACCGTTTACTACAAGCCGGCGCGTAACCGCAGCAACCGCATCCCCGATTACTACGTGCACGATACCGACCGCTGGTTGGTCTTTCCGCACGAGATCCAGGGACTCACGCGCGAAGAGATCTTGGCGCACAAGCCGGTATCGGCGAATTTCTTCGATGCTCCCTAGCTCGATGATCCCTGGCTCGATGCTCCCTGGCTCGATGCCTCATAGGAGTAGGCCCTTGCCCAATCCGCTGCGAACGCTGTTCGCCGCCGTCCTCGCGCTCGCCGCGGTAACGGCGGCGGCCGAGCCGGTGAAGATCGCCTTCGTCTACGTGGGACCGGTCGGCGACGGCGGCTGGTCCTATGAGCACAATCTCGGCCGGCTCGCGGTCGAGCGACAATTCGGCGCCAAAGTCGCCACCACCTACGTCGACAACGTGCCCGAGACCGCCGATTCGGAACGCGTGATCCGGCAATTGGCCGCCAAGGACTATCAGCTGATCTTCGCCACGTCCTTCGGCTACATGGAACCGACGCTCAAAGTCGCCAAGCTGTTCCCGAAAGTCCATTTCGAGCATGCCACGGGCTACAAGACCGCGGCCAATGGCGTGACCTACGAAGCGCGCTTTTACGAGGGTGCCTACCTGCTCGGCGTGCTCGCCGGCCGCATGACCAAGAGCAACACCTTGGGCTACGTGGCTTCGTTTCCGATTGCCGAAGTGATGCGTAACATCGATGCGTTCACGCTCGGCGCGCGCAGCGTCAACCCGAAAGTGCACACGAAAGTCGTCTGGGCCGACACCTGGTATGACCCGGGCAAGGAGCGGCAGGCGGCCGAGGCGCTGATCGCCCAGGGGGCCGACATTCTTTGCCAGAACACCGATTCACCCGCGGTGGTCCAAGTCGCCGAAGAAAAGGGCATCCACGCCTTCGGTTGGGACTCCGACATGGCGAAATTTGGTCCGCATGCACAACTGACCGCCAACACCGAGAACTGGGGTGTTTACTATATCGACGAGGTCAAGAAACAGCTCGATGGCACGTGGACCGGCGGTCGTCAAACCCGCTGGGGAATCAAGGAGGGCGTCGTTGTGCTGACGCCGCTGAATCCAGCCGTACCGGCAGCCGTGGCACAAGTGTTCGAGGCGAAGAAGCAGGCGATCATCGACGGCAGCTTGCTGCCCTTCGCCGGGCCCATCAAGGACAATACCGGCGTGTCCAGGGTCGACGCCCACGGATCGGTACCCGTCGCGGAATTGGAATCGCTCAACTGGTTCGTCGACGGCGTGGACGCGACCGTTCCCAAATAGTGCGCGGTCGAGAAATGGCCGGGGGTCGACGAATGTTCCCCGGTCGACGCCGCTCGGGCGGACTCTCGACGCTCATTCCGCAGTCAGCACGACCACACCGGCGTCGAACCGGACCTCATCGCAATTCTCGCCCTCGCCGCCGCGATCGACGACCAGAAACCGGCTGGTCTCGGCGAGAGCCACGAGCGGATGATGCCAGGTGTTCGGCCGATAATTGACGCCTTGCCTGCCGGAACTGACGAAGCTGCGAATGCGCGTCGCGAGCGGCGCGGCTCCTGCGGCGGCGACGACGATGAGGAATGGCTGCTCCTGCAAGGGAACGAACGCCTGACTCGACCAAGGATGCCGTTCCAGCAGCGTGACCGACAGCGGAAAACTGCGGGGCTGCGCCTCGAAAATGCTGACGATGGGCCGGCCGCCCTGTGCCGTCACCTCGATTGTCGCGAGGTCATCGTAACGCTTGGCGGTGCCGGCGTTGATCCAGCGAAACGCGCGCGCCTCGCTCTCGATGACGTCGCCGTAGGGCGCGAAGCCAGCCGCCGTCAGAGGCTCGGGTCGCAGCCAGATACCGCTCACGGCCCAGGTCGTCCGAACAGGCGCACACGGCTCAAGCCGCCGTCCGGGTGAATGTTCACACGCACGTGCGAAACCGGGCCGAGATCGAGGAGCTGCCGCTCGAAGCGAATCACTTGATCGGCGCCCAGCAACTGCGGCTCGAGCAACACCGGCCAATAAAGACTCTCGGCGCGTAAATCCCCGCCCCACTCGCCCACGAGCAGCGCCGCGTGCAGCGAGATCTGATGCGGGAAGTTGCCCTTGAAATGCGCCGTGTCGATTTCTGCGACGCTGATCCGGCCGACAGCGCCGAGTTGCAGGATCACCCAATCGTGGCCCGGCTCCCGGCGACGCCGCGTCTCCCAGCCATCGGCCATGCTGGCGCCGCGACCGGGCAGGAGCAGGTTCGCGGTCGAGCCATAGTGCTCGTCGCTGCACGCGAGCGCGACCCCGCCCGAAAGCGCAGCCGCAAGATCGATGCTCGGGCCGCCGGGCGCAGCCGCCCGGTGCACGGCGCCATAGGCGCGCAAGCGCGCGACGCCGCCGTCAGGATAGATGTTGAGGCGCAGATGGGTCCAGGGACCCGCCTCGTGCACGGAGTAGCGATGACGCCGATCGCCCTGCAGTGCTGATCGCGCCAGGATTTCGGTCCAGAGCGTCGCAGCATCCGGATCGCCCGTGACCCGGCAGGCATCGACCGACGCGAACGGCGGATAATTGCCGGTGAAATGGCGCGTGTCGATCTCGATCACTGCCACGGTGCCGGCGGCAGCGAGACGTAGGACGCAATGATCGAAGCCCGCGCCGCGGCGTCGGCGCGTTTCCCAACCGTCCATCCACTTGCCGTGCGCATCGTAGACTCCGGCACGCCACTCGGGTTCGGCCGCACTGAGCATGCGCTCCGCAGGCGCGAAAAATTCATCGCTCGCGCAGACGACCGCCGCGCCCAGACGCGGATCGGCCAGATTGAGGCATGCCGAAGCACCGAGCGGTACTTCGAGGTCGGGAGTTTCAGCCATGATCGTTGCCACCCACCATGGGTTGGGAAGTCGCCCCGCGCGCCAGGGAAGCGGCCGCCTGTGCTCGCAGGAACTCGCGCAGTGCAGGCACCGCGCCCCCGAGCAGGCCGGGATCCGGGTATCGGTCGGTCAGTAGATTCAAGTCGCGCCGGCGAACTTTGAGCTCGAGATTGCATCCGGGCCACTGACCGTCACCGCGGGATTGCAGCGCCAGGGCGATCGCGGCGAGAAAACCGAAGGCCGGCGCGTAGTGCAGTTCTCCGGCCGCGGGTTCCTCAACGGCGCCGATGAGAACTCGCGGCGCATCCGGCGCGCCCAGCGCGAGCGTCGCGTGCATCGGTCCGGCGCCGCCGCGGCTGACCTCGAAGCCCGCGGCGAGCAGCCATTCACGCAGCAATTCGGCGCGCACCCCGTCGGCCTCGGGCGATTGCACGGGACAGCGCGCGAGCCGCTCGCACATGGCCGCAAACTCCGTTTGCGCGCCCGAGCAGACCCGCTCAGCGAGCCGATACGAGGCGATCAAGCCGATCTCCTGCAGCGCCGCGCTGCGCTCGAAAGGAATCTCGCTGTGCAGTCGCATTTCGATATTGGCGATGATCGCGCGTGGGTCGTAGCCGCGCACGGCGAGGATGAACGGAAACGCATAGCGCTCGAAATACGCATCGTTGAGCCGCCGCAACACCGCGTATTCCGCATCGCTGCAGGCCGCGAGTCCCGCGCGCCGCTGTTCGCGCGCCGAAGCGGCGGTCAGCGGCTCGTGCTGCGGCCCGCGGCTGCCGAGCCGCGGATGCGCCAGAATCAGGTTCATTTGTTCGGCGAGCGTCGCCTCGTAGACTGCCGCGCGCAGCGCGTCGAGCAACTGCAAGCGCGACCGAAACGGAGCGCCCCGGTAGGCACGCGCGGCAACCCAGTCCGTATGCTCGAAGATCCCGGCCAGCGCCGTGACGAACTCCGGTTGGGTGAGCTCATTCAAGCGTTCGAGGGCGATCATGACGCGGGATTCCAGGGATGTCGCGCGATCCAGTGGTGCGCAATGTCGACCCGGCGACAAATCCAGACCCGATCGTGGCGCAAGACATGATCGAGGAAACGCTCGAGCGCAGCGACACGGCCCGGCCGGCCCGCGAGGCGGCAATGCAGGCCGATCGAGAGCATCTTCGGTGCGTTCAATCCCGCCGGGTCGCCCTCGCGGTAGAGCGTGTCGAAGGCGTCGCGCAAGTAATCGAAGAACTGCGTGCCTGAATTGAAGCCCTGGGCGGTCGCGAAACGCATGTCGTTGGTATCGAGAGCATAGGGCACGACCAGATGCGCATGCTGTGCGCCGGCACGATCGGCAACCCGGGTCCAATAGGGCAGGTCGTCGGCATAAGAATCCGAGTCGTATAGGAAGCCGCCCTGCTCGACGAGCAATCGCCGGGTCTGCGGGCTGTCACGCCCCGTGTACCACCCGAGCGGCGCGGCACCGAACAGCTCATGCAGGATCGCGGTCGCCTCGGCCATATGGGCCCGCTCGGTCGCCTCGTCCGCCAGTTGATAGCTCAACCAGCGCAGCCCATGACTCGCGATCTCACAGCCCAGTTGCCGGAATGCAGCCACGGCTTCCGGGTTCCGTTGCGCGGCGACGGCCACCGCAAAGACGGTCAAGGGTAGCGCCAGGCGTTCGAACAGCCGCAGCACCCGCCAGAGGCCGGCGCGCGAGCCGTACTCGTAGAGCGACTCCATGCTCATATGGCGCATGGGGAACGCCTGCGCGCCGATGATCTCGGACAGAAAGACCTCGGAGGCGCGATCGCCGTCGAGCACGGAATTCTCGGCCCCCTCCTCGTAATTCAAGACGAACTGCACGGCGATGCGCGCCCCACCCGGCCAGTCCGCATGCGGCGGGCGCGGTCCGTAGCCGACGAGATCGCGCGGATACCCGGGGAGTTCATTCATGGCACCACACCGCTCGCCGGGCCACCGCCACGGGAGCCCGCGCCGGCCGAGGCCCCGTTTTGCGAGGTCCAATTCGTCAACAGCGCGCGCTCCTCATCGGTCATCCCGGTGAGATTGCCGAGCGGCATCGCATGCGCCGTCAGCTGCTGCACGACCTCGGCACCGTGGTTCTCCACCTGTAGCAGCGTCTCGAACACGAGACCGTTCGGCGGCGCATTGAATCCGGGCTGCGAGGGCTGCCTCGCATGACACGGCGCGCAGCGTTGCGTCACGATCGACTGCACGCGGCCGGGATCGACGGGCACGGCCGCGAGCCGCGCCTTCGCCCCGGCGATCGGCACGGGCGCGAGCGTCACGACGACGACGGCCAGTGTAACCAGACCCAACACGGCCGGCAGCGCCGCGGCGAAGCCACCGTGCTCGAGGGGCTTGTGCCGCGCCACGAACCAGGCGCGCAGACATGCGCCGGCGAAGCTCATCGCGATCAGCACGAGCCAGTTGTAGCGCGCGCCGTAAGTCATGGCGTAATGATTGCTGAGCATGACGAACAGCACCGGCAGCGTAAAATACGTGTTGTGCACCGAGCGCTGCTTGCCGGCGAGTCCGCCGCGCGGATCCGGTGCACGGTTTTCCCGCTTGGCGCGCACCATGTCACGTTGCCCCGGAATGATCACGAACAACACGTTCGCGACCATG